>Ga0308157_10002858_pt1 | contig 26812 bp, 31 predicted proteins | sample PhyBR1_FD_201035 | JGI IMG/M metagenome (GOLD analysis project Ga0308157, IMG submission 201035) | Phyllosphere microbial communities from UC Gill Tract Community Farm, Albany, California, United States - DLSLB.R1 | ecosystem: Host-associated > Plants > Phyllosphere > Unclassified | place: USA...
ATGTAAAGAGCGGGAGTATAACCTGATTCGCCTCGCCCTCTACTCATTGGAGCCTTATGCCACGCTGCTTTTGGTGTACCGACGATCCGTTGTACCAGGCCTACCATGACCAGGAATGGGGAACGCCGCAGCGCGATCCGGCGTTGCTGTTCGAGATGCTTTTGCTCGAAGGGTTCCAGGCCGGGCTTTCATGGATCACCGTTTTGCGCAAACGCGAGCGTTACCGCGAGGTGATGCACGGGTTCGACCCGGTCAAACTGGCCACCCTCAGCGACGAACGCATCGAAGCGCTGATGCAGGACCCCGGGATCATCCGCAACCGCCTCAAACTCAAGGCTGCGCGGCGCAATGCGCAGGCCTGGCTGGCTGTGGATAACCCCGCCGAATGGCTGTGGTCGTTCGTGGGCGGTGCGCCGAAGATCAATCACTTCCAGGGCCGCGCTGACGTGCCGGCGGTCACCGACGAAGCCAAGGCCATGAGCAAGGCCCTGCAGAAAGCCGGCTTCACCTTTGTCGGCCCGACCATCTGCTATGCCTTCATGCAAGCCACCGGCATGGTCATGGACCACACCATCGATTGCGATCGTTACGCCGCCCTGGTTCGTTGAAGGGTTACAATGCGCGCCTTGCTGAAATAAGGAATTCGCCTGTGGAAAAGTTCAAGGGCGCCCTGATGGTCGGGGTGCTGCGCCTGTTTGCCAAGCTGCCCTGGGGCGCTGTACAGCGCGTGGGCGCCGGTATCGGCTGGCTGATGTGGAAGATCCCCAACGGTTCACGCAACGTGGTGCGCATCAACCTGGCCAAGTGTTTCCCAGAGATGGACCCGGTTGCCCGTGAGCAACTGGTCGGCCAAGCCTTGCGGGACATTGGCAAGTCGTTTGTCGAAAGCGCCTGTGCCTGGATCTGGCCGCCACAGCGCTCGCTGGAACTGGTCAAGGAAGTGCACGGTCTGGAAGTGCTGGAGCAAGCCCTGGCGTCTGGCAAGGGTGTTGTCGGTATCACCAGCCACCTGGGTAACTGGGAGGTGCTCAACCACTTCTATTGCAACCAGTGCAAGCCGATCATCTTCTACCGCCCGCCCAAGCTCAAGGCTGTGGATGACCTGCTGCGTGAGCAGCGCGTACAGATGGGCAACCGCGTTGCGCCTTCGACCAAGGAAGGCATTCTCAGCGTGATCAAGGAGGTGCGCCGGGGCGGCCAGGTGGGCATCCCCGCTGACCCGGAGCCGGCCGAATCGGCGGGCGTGTTCGTGCCATTTCTCGGTACCCAGGCACTGACCAGCAAGTTCGTGCCGAACATGCTGGCGGGCGGCAAGGCAGTGGGGGTGTTCCTGCACGCCTTGCGCCTGCCGGATGGCTCGGGTTTCAAGGTGTTTCTCGAAGCCGCGCCGCAAGCGATGTACAGCACCGACGTGAATGAGTCGGCGGCGGCGATGAGCAAGGTGGTCGAGCGTTATGTGCGCGAGTACCCGAGCCAGTACATGTGGAGCATGAAGCGCTTCAAGAAGCGCCCGGCTGGCGAGCCGCGCTGGTATTGAGATCTCTGGGGGCGCTCTGCGCCCCATTCGCTGGCACGCCAGCTCCCACAGGGATCGCATCAGGGCTCACAGGCGCTGCACATCTTGCGGCAAACACCTGTCAGCCCTGCTGCGGTCCCTGTGGGAGCTGGCTTGCCTGCGATGGGCTGCAAAGCAGCCCCGGCTATCTCAAGCCTTGTTCAGCTTCTTGAGAAAAACGGTCATCTCTTTCTCGGCCTGCTTGTCCCCGTGGGCCTGTGCCGCCACGATCCCATCCTCCCAGGCCTTGCGCGCCGCCGGTAGGTCACCCTGCAACTGACAGGCCTTGCCCAGCAGCTTCCAGGCTGCCGAGTACTTCGGGTCCTGCTCTACACAGCGCGCCAGGTGCACCGCAGCTTCTGCCCCGTTACCTTCATCCAGCCAGGCCTTGCCCAGCCCGAAACGCAGCAACGGGTTATCCACACCCTTGGCCAGCATCTTCTCCAGCGACTCGCGCATGCCTTTTTGCTCCTAGAAGAAACTCAAGCCGACGTGGAACAGCTTCTCCACATCGCGAATATGCTTTTTATCCACAACGAACAGGATCACATGGTCACCCGATTCGATCAGCGTGTTGTCGTGGGCAATCATGACCTCTTCGGCACGGATGATCGCGCCGATCGTGGTACCCGGTGGCAGGTTGATGTCCGCTATCGCCTTGCCAACGACCTTGCTCGACTTGGCATCGCCATGGGCCACCGCCTCGATCGCTTCGGCCGCGCCACGGCGCAGCGAGTGCACGCTGACAATGTCGCCCCGGCGCACGTGGGCCAACAGGGTGCCGATGGTCGCCAGCTGGGGGCTGATGGCAATGTCGATCTCACCCCCCTGCACCAGGTCGACGTAGGCTGGGTTGTTGATGATGGTCATCACCTTGCCTGCACCCAGGCGCTTGGCCAGCAGCGACGACATGATGTTGGCTTCGTCGTCGTTGGTCAGGGCCAGGAAGATATCGGCGTCGGCGATGTTTTCTTCCAGCATCAGGTCCCTGTCCGAGGCGCTGCCCTGCAACACCACGGTGCTGTCTAGCGTATCGGACAGGTGCCGGCAGCGGGCCGGGCTCATCTCGATGATCTTCACCTGATAGCGGCTTTCGATGGCTTCGGCCAGGCGCTCGCCAATTTGGCCACCACCGGCAATGACGATGCGCTTGTTGGTCTGGTCGATGCGACGCAACTCGCCCATCACTGCCCGGATGTCTTTTTTCGCGGCAATGAAGAACACCTCGTCATCGGCTTCGATCACCGTGTCGCCACGCGGGGTGATTGGCCGGTCGCGGCGGAAAATGGCGGCCACACGGGTATCCACGTTAGGCATGTGCGCGCGGATCTGGCGCAACTGCTGGCCCACCAGCGGCCCGCCGTAGTACGCCTTCACGGCCACCAGCTGCGCCTTGCCTTCGGCGAAGTCGATCACCTGCAGCGACCCTGGGTGCTCGATCAGGCGCCTGATGTAGTTGGTCACCACCTGCTCGGGGCTGATCAGCACGTCGACCGGGATGTGGTCATTGTCGAACAGCTCTTCACGCGTCAGGTAGGCCGACTCGCGTACCCGGGCAATCTTGGTCGGGGTGTGGAACAGCGAATAGGCCACCTGGCAGGCAACCATATTGGTTTCGTCGCTGTTGGTTACCGCCACCAACATGTCGGCGTCGTCGGCACCGGCCTGGCGCAGCACCGTCGGCAGCGAGCCGCGGCCTTGCACGGTGCGGATGTCCAGGCGGTCGCCCAGGTCGCGCAGGCGGTCGCCGTCGGTGTCGACCACGGTAATGTCGTTGGCCTCACTGGCCAAGTGCTCTGCCAGCGTACCGCCCACTTGCCCTGCGCCGAGGATGATGATTTTCATCCGCTACTCCCTACCCTTTTGTGCTTACCCGCGCGAGGCGGCGATCTTGATCAGCTTGGCATAGTAGAACCCGTCGTGGCCGCCTTCCTGGGCCAGCAACTGGCGGCCGTGCGGTTGGCGCAGGCCGGCCTCGGTGGCCAAGTCCAGCTCCCGCGCGCCGGGAGTGCGGGCGAGGAAGGCCTCGATCACTTGCGTGTTCTCGGTCGGCAAGCTGGAGCACGTGGCATACAGCAGCATGCCGCCCACTTCCAGTGTCGGCCACAGGGCATCGAGCAATTCACCTTGCAGCGCGGCCAGGGCCGGAATGTCGTCGGCCTGGCGGGTCAGCTTGATGTCCGGGTGGCGACGGATCACGCCAGTGGCCGAGCAGGGGGCGTCCAGCAGGATGCGCTGGAACGGCTTGCCGTCCCACCAGCTGGCAGTGTCGCGGGCGTCGCAGGCGATCAGCTCGGCATCGAGCTGCAGGCGGTCGAGGTTCTCGCGCACGCGGGTCAGGCGCTTGGCCTCAAGGTCGATGGCTGTCAGGTGAGCCAGGCCCGGTTCGGCTTCCAGCAGGTGGCAGGTTTTGCCGCCAGGCGCGCAACAGGCGTCGAGCACGCGTTGGCCGGCGGCCAGCTCCAGCAAGTCAGCGGACAGCTGCGCGGCTTCGTCCTGCACACTCACCCAGCCCTCGGCGAAGCCTGGCAGGCCGCGTACGTCGCAGGCTTCGGCCAGAACGATGCCATCGCGGCTGTAGTGGCAGGGGCTGGCGGCAACGCCCGCGTCGGCCAGCAAGCCCAGGTAGGCATCACGGCTGTGATGACGGCGGTTGACCCGCAAGATCATCGGCGGGTGCGCATTGTTGGCGGCGCAAATGGCCTCCCACTGCTCTGGCCAGAAAGCCTTCAGCGCCTTTTGCAGCCAGCGCGGGTGGGCGGTGCGTACCACGGGGTCGCGCTCCATGCCGGCCAGCAGCGCTTCGCCTTCGCGCTGGGCGCGGCGCAGCACGGCATTGAGCAGGCCCTTGGCCCAGGGCTTCTTCAGCTTGTCGGCGCAGCCCACGGTCTCGCCAATTGCGGCGTGGGCCGGAATACGGGTGTAGAACAGCTGGTACAGGCCGACCAGCAGCAGCGCCTGCACATCGGCGTCTGCCGCTTTGAACGGCTTCTGCAGCAGTTGGGCGGCCAGCAGGTCGAGCCGGGGCTGCCAGCGTGCAGTGCCGAACGCCAGGTCCTGGGTCAGGCCGCGGTCGCGCTCATCGACCTTGTCCAGTTGTGCCGGCAGCGAGCTGTTCAATGAAGCCTTGCCGCTGAGTACTGCGGCAAGGGCACGGGCGGCGGCGATGCGTGGGTTCATTGGCCAAGTACCTTGCCGGCGGCGAACTTCTCGCGGCGGCTGTTGAACAGGTCGCTGAAGCTCAGCGCCTTGCCACCGGGCAGTTGCAGGCGGGTCAGGCTCAGTGCCTGGTCACCACAGGCAACCACCAGGCCATCTTTACTGGCGGACAGGATCTCGCCCGGCTCACCTTTGCCTGCCGCCACGTTGGCTGCCAGCACCTTCACGCTCTCGCCATCGAGGGTGCTGTGGCACACCGGCCAAGGGTTGAAGGCACGGATCAGGCGCTCCAGTTCGACGGCCGGGCGGCGCCAGTCGAGGCGCGCTTCGTCCTTGTTCAGCTTGTGTGCATAAGTGGCCAGGGCATCGTTTTGCACCTCGCCTTGCAGCGACCCGTCGGCCAGGCCGGCAATGGCTTGCACGACGGCAGGCGGGCCCATTTGCGCAAGGCGGTCATGCAGGCTGCCGCCGGTGTCCTCGGTGCTGATCGGGGTGGTTACCTTGAGCAGCATCGGGCCGGTATCCAGGCCGGCTTCCATGCGCATCACGGTGACACCGCTTTCGGTATCGCCGGCTTCCACGGCACGCTGGATCGGCGCTGCACCGCGCCAGCGCGGCAGCAAGGAGGCGTGGCTGTTTATGCAGCCCAGGCGGGGGATATCCAGCACCGCCTGCGGCAGAATCAGGCCGTAGGCAACCACGACCATCAAGTCTGGCTGCAGTGCGGCAAGTTCAGCTTGCGCCTCGGCGTTGCGCAGGGTTTGCGGCTGCAGTACCGGGATCCCATGGGCCACGGCCAGCGCCTTGACCGCACTGGGCATCAGCTTCTGGCCACGGCCGGCAGGGCGGTCAGGCTGGGTGTAGACGGCCACGATCTCGTAAGGGCTGTCGAGCAGGGCCTTGAGGTGTTCGGCAGCAAACTCTGGGGTGCCTGCAAAGACGATGCGCATGGAGTTCTCGCTTCAAAAAAGAAAAAGGCTTGCCGGAGCAAGCCTTCTGGAAGGTGGGGATCAGGCTTGCTGGCGGTGCTGCTTTTCCAATTTCTTCTTGATCCGGTCGCGTTTGAGCTGCGACAGATAGTCGACGAACAGCTTGCCGTTGAGGTGATCGAATTCGTGCTGCACGCAGACCGCCAGCAAGCCTTCGCACTCCAGCTCGAACGGCTTGCCGTCGCGGTCCTGGGCTTTTACTCGTACCCGCAGCGGGCGGTCGACGTTCTCGTAGAAGCCCGGCACCGACAGGCAACCTTCCTGGTACTGGCCCATGTCGTCGGTCAGCTCTTCGACCGTAGGGTTGATGAAGACCCGCGGTTCGCTGCGGTCTTCGCTGAGGTCCATCACCACGACTTGCTGGTGCACGTTGACCTGGGTCGCGGCCAGGCCGATGCCGGGGGCTTCGTACATGGTTTCAAACATGTCGTCGATCAGCTGACGCAGGGCGTCGTCGAACACCGTCACCGGCTTGGCGATGGTGCGCAGGCGCGGGTCGGGGAATTCGAGAATGTTCAAGATGGCCATAAGGTCAGGCAGTCACTGTGCGTTTGGTTGAAAACTGAGCACACATAATAAAGGCAAACGTGGATTTCAGCACCTGTGAAAGCTCGTCTAGGGTTTTCAGGGCCTGCTTGTCGGCTATTCGATAGACAGGTTGTCAAAGCGTTATCAACACAGTTATCCACAGGTTGTGCCACGCCGATGGCCCTTTTCAGATCAAGGATGATCCCCATGTCGAATCACCATTCGTCGCCTGTTGCGCCGGCTGAACTGGAGGCGCGGCTGCGTCTGCACCGCTTGCCGGACACCGGCCTGCGGCGTTTCTGCACGTTGCTCGAGGCGTTTGGCAGCGCATCTTCTGCCCTGTGCGCACCCGCCGGCGCCTGGCGCGCGTTGGGCATTTCCCAGGCAGCAATCGACGCGCGGCGCAGTGCCGAAGTGCGCGACGGAGCGCTGGCGGCGATGGCCTGGCTAGAGCAGCCGGGCCAGCATTTACTGATGTTTGACGGGCCTGGTTACCCACCGCTGCTGGGGGAAATCGATGATGCCCCGCCGTTGCTGTTTGTCGCCGGCGACCCTGCCCTGCTCGAACGCCCGCAGCTGGCCATTGTGGGAAGCAGGCGCGCTTCACCGCCAGCCCTGGATACCGCCGCGGCGTTTTCCCGTTACCTGGCACAGGCCGGCTTCACAATTACCAGCGGGCTGGCGGTGGGCATCGACGGCGCCGCTCATCGGGCCGCAATACAGGCCGGCGGGGGTACGATCGCGGTGCTCGGCACAGGGCTGCAAAAACTTTATCCACAGCGGCACACCGCGCTTGCGCAGGCGATTATCGACAGCGGCGGCGCGCTGGTTTCCGAGTACCCGCTGGATGCCGGGCCGCAGCCCAGCAACTTCCCCCGGCGTAACCGCATCATCAGTGGCTTGTCGCTGGGCGTGCTGGTGGTCGAGGCCAGCCTGGCCAGTGGTTCGCTGATCACGGCGCGGCTGGCGGCAGAACAAGGCCGCGAGGTGTATGCCATTCCGGGCTCCATCCACCACCCTGGGGCCAAGGGCTGCCACCAGCTGATTCGCGACGGCGCGCTGCTGGTGGAAACCGTGGAGCAGATCATGGAAAGCCTGCAGGGCTGGCAGAACCTGCCACCTGCGGTTGTGGACAAGTTCGACCACCCACTGCTGGGCTTGCTGCACGCGGCGCCACAGACCAGCGAAAGCCTGGCCCATTGCAGCGAGTTGCCGCTGGCCGAAGTGCTTGCGCAATTGACCGAGCTGGAACTGGAGGGGCGGGTCAGCAATGAAGCCGGGCGTTGGTTTGCCCGCGCGGGCTAAGTACACTGCGCACAGGCAAGTTCATAGGCGGAGTAACAGCAATGGTAAGCAGTTTTCGTGTGCAACAAGCCGCACGTGAGATCCGGGCGGGCGCAGTAATCGCCTACCCAACGGAAGCGGTCTGGGGCCTGGGCTGCGACCCCTGGAACGAGGACGCGGTGTACCGCCTGCTGGCGCTGAAGTCGCGGCCTGTGGATAAAGGCCTGATCCTGGTCGCCGACAATATCCGCCAGTTCGACTTTTTGTTCGAAGATTTCCCCGAGGACTGGATCGACCGTATGGGCAGTACCTGGCCGGGGCCCAATACCTGGCTGGTGCCGCACCAGGACCTGTTGCCCGAGTGGGTGACCGGGCAGCATGACACCGTAGCGCTGCGGGTCAGTGACCACCCGGTGGTGCGCGAACTGTGCGCGCTGGTGGGGCCGTTGATTTCCACCTCGTGCAACCCCGGCGGGCGGCCGGCGGCGAAGACCCGGTTGCGGGTGGAGCAGTACTTCCATGGCCAGCTGGACCTGGTGCTGGGTGGGGCGCTGGGTGGGCGGAAGAATCCGAGTGTGATTCGCAACCTGGCTACCGGTGAGGTTGTTCGGCCGGGTTGATACCGCTGGCGAGGGCTTCGCCCTCGTTTCGCGACACAAGGCCGCTCCTACAAGTACAGCGCAGCTTTCAGCCCTGGCGCTATGCCTGTAGGAGCGGCCTTGTGTCGCGAAAGGGCCGCAAAGCGGCCACACTAATCGTCAGACCTATTTCTGATTTGCCCGATCTTGCCAATTGGGAAGCTTCCTACTGTCTCTGTCCTAAGTCATCACCTTCCATGCTGGAACCCCTGCCTCTAGCCTGCTCACGTCGCAATTCGGCGGGAGCATCCGAAGCAATGCCGCTATTCAAAAATGCCGAATATCTGATAAGGGCGAATCTGCAGCAGCTTGCGTCCAACAACCGGGTTAGATCGGTGGAAATAGGCAGGTTTACCGCAGATCAATTTGAAGCGATAAACAGGCAGAAAGAAGCGCAGGAACTACCGCTGCTTGAGGATCCGGGCATCGTATTCATCGGTAGCCATGCCTACAGAAGCCGGGTGATTCGAGATGGCTACACCATTGATGACATGGTTTTGCAAATCGAGGCAGCACTGGCGGCGACATCAATCTGGAAAAACGCCACGCGCATGACCGCTCTTCGCAGCACGATTGGTCGTGACGATGGCTATGGCAATGAAGTTTTTGATGAGGCGATTTTTGAACTGACGGCTCGCAAGCCCAAGGCAGAGCTGTATTCGATTATCCCTAAAGGGGATAGAAACAAGCCCAAAAAATAAAGGCCGCTTGAGCGGCCTGAATGGTAAGGATGTACTCGCCCGGATAACTTGAAACTCAACCGGCGCACCAGCACAACCTCAGGAGCAAAGGCTACGCCTCCGAGGATTCATGGTCAAGCGGCGCCCCTTACCCTCTCCGCGGCGCAGCGCTCGATGCTGATGCGCCATTGCAGTCAGGGTTTTCTGATTGTTGCCAAAATGGCTGTCCAACTCGCGGCTTCGGAAATATCCTACGACCCGCGTCCTCTGCCATCACCTTCTCAGTGGGAACCTCTGCCCTTAGGCTTCAACCGTCGCCGAATAACTTGGCGATCGGGTGTGGTAACCCGGATGTGCTTGGGGTGTCACAGCTATGGCAGCTGTGCGCGGGAGGCTTCGTGCCTGCCGGGAGCGCCTCCAGCCCGGTTTACCACCTCGCGTACAGCTGCCGCCTAAACCGTGTGGTAACGGCTTGGCGCCAGCTCATGCCTGGAGCAAGCCATGAAAAAAATAGTGCCCGACCCACCCCTACCCTGCACCTCCACCCGCCCGTTCGGCCGCTGCGACGCCGGCCATGACCCGCTCTTCACAGTCAACCCGAACATTTCCGCCGAGGACGCTCTGGTCCATGTAGCCCTGTACCTGCGCAGCGCCTACGAAACCGGCTACAAAGCTCTGGACTACATGCGCGAAGAGGGCCGTGGCATGTTCTGGTCGAACCTGCATGCGATTGAAATGGCAGAGGGGGTGGTCGAGGCAATCCTCGATGGGATCGAGTCGACCCCGCCAACGACGAACCGACCCTCACAGCCATAGCGCAGCTTTCAGAGCCGACGCAGCACCTGTGGGAGCGGGCGCGCCCGCGAACACCGGCAAAGCCGGTGCCATCCAGCGCGGTGGCTTCTTCGCGGGCATGCCCGCTCCCACAGGGCACGGCTCAGGGAATGAGTACTGTCGACCCTACAGTCCGCCGCGCCGACAGCTCTGCCTGCGCTTTGGCCGCCTCGCTCAGCGGGTACCGCTGCTGGATATCCACAACCAGCTTGCCACTGCCAATCATCGCAAACAGGTCATCGGCCATGGCCTGGGTGTTTTCGGCATTGTTGGCATAGGTCGCCAAGGTCGGCCGGGTCACATACAGCGAGCCCTTCTGCGCCAGAATCCCTAGGTTCACCCCGCTGACCGCACCCGAGGCATTACCGAAGCTCACCATCAGCCCGCGCGGTTGCAGGCAATCCAGCGAGGTCAGCCAGGTATCGGCGCCAACGCCGTCGTAAACCACCGGGCATTTCTTGCCGTCGGTCAGCTCCAGCACCCGCTTGGCCACGTCTTCATGGCTGTAGTCGATGGTCGCCCATGCGCCCAGCGCTCTGGCCCGCTCGGCCTTCTCGGCAGAACTCACAGTGCCGATCAGCTTGGCACCCAACGCTTTCGCCCATTGGCACGCCAACGAACCCACGCCACCGGCGGCCGCATGGAACAGGACCACGTCACCCGCCTTCACCTGGTAGGTTTGCTTCAGCAGGTACTGCACGGTCAAACCCTTGAGCATCACCGCCGCTGCCTGCTCGAAGCTGATGGTGTCGGGCAGCTTGACCAGGTTGGCCTCCGGCAGCGTGTGAACCTCGCTGTATGCGCCCAGCGGGCCGCCGGCATGGGCCACGCGGTCACCCACCTTCAGCCGGGTCACGCCTTCGCCCACGGCCTCGACCACACCGGCCGCTTCGGTGCCCAGCCCCGAAGGCAGTGATGGCGGTGCATACAGCCCGCTGCGGAAATAGGTGTCGATGAAGTTCAGGCCGATCGCATGGTTGCGCACGCGCACCTGCTGGGGCCCCGGCGGGGCGGGTTCGAATTCCACAAACTGCAGCACTTCGGGGCCGCCATGCTGGCTGAACTGGATACGCTTGGCCATCTCGTACTCCTGTAGTCGGGATCGGGAAAGGCCTTCTATCGGACGCCTTTGCTTGATCGCCGTCAACTGCGGCACGCGCGCTGGCGGTGTTATGCTACGCGGCGAATTCTTCCCTGCCCGTTCCTGGTGACCCGATGACTAGCCGCACCGAGGCCGTGAAAGCCTACCTGCTCGACCTGCAAGATCGCATCTGCTCTGCCCTCGAAAACGAAGACGGCGGCGCCCGCTTCGTCGAGGATGCCTGGGTGCGCGAAGCCGGTGGCGGGGGGCGTACGCGGGTGATCGGCGAGGGCAAGCTGATCGAGAAAGGCGGGGTCAACTTCTCCCACGTGTTCGGCGCCGGCCTGCCGCCGTCGGCCAGCGCCCATCGCCCGGAGCTGGCGGGCCGGGGCTTCGAGGCCTTGGGCGTGTCGCTGGTGATTCACCCGTACAACCCGCATGTGCCCACCTCGCACGCCAATGTGCGGTTCTTCATTGCCGAGAAGGAAGGCGAAGAGGCGGTGTGGTGGTTCGGTGGCGGTTTCGACCTGACCCCATACTACGGCGTCGAGGAAGACTGCATTCACTGGCACCGCGTGGCCGAGCAGGCATGTGCACCCTTCGGTGCCGATGTGTACCCGCGCTACAAGGCCTGGTGCGACCGCTACTTCCACCTCAAGCACCGTGGCGAGCCACGTGGCATTGGCGGGCTGTTCTTCGACGACCTGAACGAGTGGGACTTCGACACCTGCTTCGCCTTCATCCGTGCCATTGGCGATGCCTATGTCGACGCCTACCTGCCGATCGTCCAGCGCCGCAAGCACACCCCCTATACCCCGCAGCAGCGTGAGTTCCAGGAATACCGCCGCGGCCGCTACGTGGAGTTCAACCTGGTCTACGACCGCGGCACCCTGTTCGGCCTGCAGTCGGGCGGGCGCACCGAGTCCATTCTCATGTCGCTGCCGCCACAGGTGCGCTGGGGCTATGACTGGAAGCCGGCACCGGGCAGCGAAGAAGCGCGCCTGACCGACTACTTCCTGCAAGACCGCGACTGGCTTGGCCAGTAAGCCTGTGGATAACCAAGGAGCCGCCATGGACCAGTACGTCGTTTTTGGTAACCCCATCGGCCACAGCAAGTCGCCGCTGATCCACCGCCTGTTCGCCGAGCAGACCGGCGAAAACCTGGAATACGCCACCCTGCTGGCGCCGCTGGATGAGTTCAGCGACTGCGCACGCGGCTTCTTCAAGCAAGGCAGCGGCGGCAATGTCACCGTGCCGTTCAAGGAAGAGGCCTACCGCCTGTGCGACAGCCTGACCCCGCGTGCCCAGCGCGCTGGCGCGGTGAACACACTGAGCAAGCTGGCTGACGGCACTTTGCAAGGTGACAACACCGATGGCGCCGGCCTGGTGCGTGACCTGACGGTGAATGCCGGAGTCGAGCTGACGGGCAAGCGCATTTTGATTCTCGGTGCCGGTGGTGCAGTGCGTGGCGTGCTGGAGCCCATCCTGGCGCACAAGCCGCAATCGCTGGTGATCGCCAACCGAACCGTGGAAAAGGCCGAGCAGCTGGCGCGTGAGTTCGATGAACTGGGGCCGGTGGTGGCCAGCGGGTTTGCCTGGTTGCAGGAGCCGGTGGATGTGATCATCAACGCCACTTCAGCCAGTTTGGCCGGGGAATTGCCGCCGATTGCCGACAGTTTGGTCGAGGCAGGGCACACGGTTTGCTACGACATGATGTATGGCAAGGAACCTACGCCGTTTTGCCAGTGGGCGCAAAAGCTGGGCGCGGCCAAGGTGCTGGATGGTTTGGGGATGCTGGCTGAGCAGGCGGCGGAGGCGTTCTTTATCTGGCGTGGGGTACGGCCGGATACCGCTCCGGTGTTGGCTGAGTTGCGCCGGCAATTGGCTCGGGGCTGAAATTGCCGGCGCCGCGTTGGGTCGGCGTACACCCTTCCCTTGTGGGAGCGGCCTTGCGTCGCGATGGGCTGCAAAGCAGCCCCAAATCTCAATCCAACCTCATTCCTCAAACCGGATCGGGCACAACTGCGCCCCTTCCAGCTTCTGCAATTCCTCGATCACCTGCGGCCTGGCCCGGTGCAAGGTCAGGCTCCCGCCCAGGCGCCGCAAGCGCCGTGCCTCGCGGTGCAACATGTCCACACCCGAGTAGTCGATAAAATTCACCTGCCGCGCATCGATCACCACATGCGGGCCTTGGCACAGCTGCAAACGTACTTGCAGGTAGTGCGCCGCGCCAAAGAAGATCGAGCCACCTACCCGCAGCACATCCGCTTCGCCTTCGCGGCTTTGCTGTACCCGTGGCCGTGATGTGCGCTTGAGGTAGAAGAACAGCGACGCCAGCACCCCGGCATAGATCGCCGTCTGCAACTCCAGCAGCAAGGTTGCCGCCGCCGTCAGCGCCATTACCAGGAACTCCGAACGGCTGACCCGGAACAGCGCGCGGATGGCTTGGCGGTCCACCAGCCCCCAGCAGATCAACAGAATGCTGCCGGCCATGGCGGGGATCGGCAACTGTGCGATCAAGCCAGCACCGGTGATGGCGAACAGCGCCACCCATAGCGCCGAAAACACCCCGGCCATGGGGGAGCGGGCACCTGCCTCGTAGCTCAGGCCCGAACGGGTGAAGGAGCCAGCAGACAGGTAACCCGAGAAGAACGCGCCAACGATGTTCGACACGCCCTGGGCGCGAATTTCCTGATCAGGGTCGATCAGCTGTTCCGAGCGTGCCGACAATGATCGGGCAATCGACAGGCTGGTGACCAGCCCCAGCATGCCTACCGCCACGGCACTGGGCAGCAGGCGCAGAATCAGCTCCACGTCCAGCAAGGGCAGCGGGCTCAACGGCGGAAGCTGGCCGGTGAATGCCGCCACCCTCGGCACATGGCCAAACCAGCCCGGCAGGAGCCAGGCCAGCAGGCTCACCGCGACCAGGCTTATCAACAGGCTGGGCCAGCGCGGGCGCCAGAGTTTGAGCGCCACACCGATAACCACGGTGGCCAGGCCCAATAGCAAGGATGGCACATTGATTTCGCCGGCATGGCTGGCCAGGTCCTGTACGGTTTTCAGCGCCGTGGCCTGGCTGGGCAGGTCCATGCCCAGCAGGTTGGGCAATTGCCCCAGGGCAATGACGATCGCGGCGCCAAGGGTGAACCCGAGCACTACGGAATGCGAGACGAAATTGACCAGCGCACCGAAGCGCAGCAGCCCCAGCAGCAGTTGAAAGACCCCGCCGAGGAAGGTGAGCAGCAGCACCAGCGTGATGTAGTCCGAACTCCCAGCCACGGCCAATGGGCTGATGCTGGCGTAGAGCACGATGGAGATGGCCGCGGTCGGGCCGCAGATCAGGTGCCAGGACGAACCCCACAGGCAGGCGATCACTACCGGCACGATGGCGGCGTACAGGCCGTATTCGGCAGGCAGGCCGGCGATCAGGGCATAGGCGATGGACTGCGGCAGCGCGAGGATGGCACCGCCCAGGCCCACCAGCAGGTCCTGGCGCAGGCTGCGGACCGTTTGGCGCGGGAGCCAGGCGAGGAAGGGCAGCAGGTGGATGATACGATGCATGGGTTATCCACAATCCTTGATTTAATGCACCTGACCTGTGGGAGCGGGCATGCCTGCGAAGAAGCCACCGCTATAGATGGCACCGGCTTTGCTGGTGTTCGCGGGCATGCCCGCTCCCACAGGTTAGGTGTATTGCTGGTGAGTTCATAGTTTGGCTTTGACGGCCTCCAAGGCATCGCCATCGGCTTTGGTGGTGACCCCGGCCAACCACCCTTCCAGTAACTCGGGGTGCGTCTTGACCCAAGCCCTGGCCGCGTCGTCGAAGCTGATCTTCTTGTCCACAACCTGGGCCATGATGCTGTTTTCCATGTCCAGTGTGAACTTCAGGTTGCCCAGCAGCTTTGCCGCATTCGGGCAGGCTTGTGGATAACCCTTGCGCGTCAGGGTGTACACCTGGCCTTTGCTACCGAACCATTTTTCCCCGCCCGTGAGGTAGTGCATCTTCAGCTTCACATTCATCGGGTGTGGCGTCCAGCCGAGGAAGGTGATGAATTGCTGCTTCTTCACAGCGCGGTCGACCTGCGTCAGCATCGCCTGCTCGCTGGATTCGACCAGTTTCCACTGGCCAAGGTCGAACTCATTGTTGTCGATGATTTGTTTGAGCGACAGGTTGGCCGGTGCGCCGGAACCGATGCCGTACAGTTTCTTGTCGAACTGGTCGGCGTGCTTGTGCAGGTCGGCGAAATCCTTGACCCCGGCATTCCAGACGTAGTCCGGCACGGCCAAGGTGAACTCGGTGCCTTCCAGGTTGCGCGACAACTGCTGCACATCCCCATTGGCGACGAACTTGTCATGAAAGCCCTGGTGCGCCGGCATCCAGTTGCCAAGGAAGGCATCCACACGGCCGTCCTTCAGGCCGCCGTAGATGATCGGCACGGCCAGGCTGTCGATCTTCACCTGGTAGCCCAGACTTTCCAATAGCAGCCGGGCCACGGCGTTGGTCGTGGCTATGTCGCTCCAGCCAGGGTCGGCCATTTTTACCGTGCTGCATTGTGCATCGTCGTCGGCGGCGTGGGCCGGGGTGATACCCAGGCCCAAGGCCAGGGTGATTACGGCGGCGGAAAACGTGTGCATGGCGGCCTCTTCTCAATCCAGGGGGGCGGGCTGGGGGTAACGTGCCTTGCGCTCAAGGTCGTCGAGATCAATGTGGTTACGCATGTACTGTTGGCTGGCATCTACCAGTGGTTGATGGTCCCAGCTGTGCAGCTTGCCGATAGCCAGCGCTTGGGCCACCAGGCGGCGACGGCGCTGGCTGGCCAGTACCTGCTGGCGCAAGCTGGGCATGTCCCAACGCTGTCGGGCTTCCTCGACGAACGCCTGCAGCAGCGCCTGGTGGTCCGGGCTGCTGGCGAGGTTCTCCCGCTCGTGCGGGTCGCGGTCAAGATCATAGAGTAGGCAAGGGTCGTCTTCGCCGTACACGAATTTGTAAGGCCCGCGGCGGATCATCATCAGCGGCCCGACAGTGCCTTCGGCCATGTATTCACCGATCACTTCGTCGTGGCCGCCCTGCCCTTGCAGGTGGCCAAGCAGTGAGCGGCCATCCAGATGCAGGGTGTTATCCACAGCCCCGCCCGCCAATTCGACCAGGGTCGGTAACAGGTCGCAGGTCGATACCGAGGCGCTGACACGGCTGGCGGCAAAGCGCTGCGGTGCATGAACCAGCAGTGGCACCCGCGCCGACATTTCGAACCAGTGCATCTTGTACCAAAGGCCACGCTCGCCGAGCATGTCGCCGTGGTCGCCGGAGAACACGATCAGGGTGTCGTCGGCCAGGTCGCACTCTTGCAAGGTCTGCAACAGCTTGCCGATGTTGTCGTCGATGTAGCTGCAGGCGCCGAAATAGGCCCGGCGTGCATCGCGGATCTTGTCCACGGGCAGCGGTTTGTTCCACAGGTCATAGACCTTGAGCAGGCGCTGCGAATGCGGGTCCAGTTCTGCCTGGCTGAATTCGGTGCCCGGCATTGGGATATCCACACCCTCGTAGCGATCCCAGTAGTGCTTGGGAATAGTGTACGGATCGTGTGGGTGGGTCATCGAAACGGTCAGGCAAAACGGCCGGCCGTCGTTCTCGCGTACGTGGTCGTAGAGGTACTGGCGCGCCTTGAACACCACCTCCTCGTCGAAATCCAGCTGGTTGGTGCGCACGCAGGGGCCTGCCTGCAGTACCGAGGACATGTTGTGGTACCAGCTTGGGCGCACATCCGGCTCATCCCAGTTCACTGCCCAGCCATAATCGGCCGGGTAGATGTCGCTGGTCAGGCGTTCCTCATAACCATGCAGCTGGTCCGGGCCGCAGAAATGCATCTTGCCCGACAGCGCCGTGCGGTAGCCCAGGCGGCGAAGGTAGTGAGCGTAGGTCGGCACGTCGGCGGGGAAATCGGCAGCATTGTCGTAGGCACCGATGCGGCTTGGGAGCTGGCCGCTGACCAGGGTGAAGCGCGACGGCGCGCACAGCGGGCTGTTGCAGTAGGCTGAATCGAACACCACGGCCTGTTCGGCCAGGCGGCTGAGGTGCGGCATCTGAATGGGTGAAGGCCCATAAATGGGCAGCAGGGGCGCGGCCATTTGGTCGGCCATGATGAACAGGATATTCGGGCGTGTCATGCTGGCTTCCATCGTTGAAGGTTATGCGAACCGCTTGCCTATCAAGATGCGACTGTGAATAACATGGGTAAAGCCCATGGCGGACAATGACTGGGATTAGCCAAGCTTATGTTTGAGCGCTTTGCCGAACTGTCGCTGGATACGTTGCGGGTGTTCGAGGCCGCGGCCCGTTTGCGTGGCTTCACAGCGGCGGCCGTGGCGCTGGGCACCACCCAGCCTGCGGTAAGCCAGCAGGTAAAACGGCTGGAGGTGCAGTTGGGCACACGCCTGTTCGATCGGGTGTACCGCGGGATCGAACTCACCGAGGCCGGCCAGCTGTTGTTCGAGCATGTGCACCAAGGGTTGCAGGCCATGGACGAAGGTATTGCCCAGGTCAGTGGGCGCGGCCAGCGTGAAGTGCTGCAGGTGGCCACCGACTTCGCGTTCGCGGCGTTCTGGCTGATGCCGCGCCTGCAGCGCTTTCACGAGGCTTATCCACACGTGGATGTCAGCCTGGTGACCGGTGAGCGCAGCCAGGGCATGTTGCGCCCGGACATCGATGTGGCCGTGCTGTTTGGTGATGGGCGCTTTCATCAGGGCGAAAGCCGCTGGTTGTTCGATGAAGAGGTTTTCCCGGTGTGCAGCCCGCGCCTGATTCATGGCAAACCCATGTCAGCCGTGGCTTTGCAGCGCTTGCCGTTGTTGCACCTCAAAGGTGAGCAGGCCAGTCGCTGGTTTGACTGGGCGGGTGTTTTTCGCGGGTTTGGCGTGGCCAGCCCACCGCCAGCCGGGCAACTACGGTTCGATAACTACACACTGCTGATACAGGCCGCGATTGCCGGGCAAGGGGTGGCGATTGGCTGGGGGCACCTGGTGGATGGGCTGGTCGAGCAGGGTTTGCTCTGCCGGCCACTGGAGGGCAGCTTGCGCTCGGAACGCGGTTATTATGCGGTGTTGCCGCCGCGCAAACGCCGGGGCGCGTTGATCGAGCGGTTCGTGGGGTGGTTGGAGCACGAACGAAGCCATTAAAGGTGAGTTCGGCGCAGAGTCACGCGGGCTTTGGGCCCAGGAGGTATTGTGCAGAGGATCAAGGGTTACCACGCCCACATTTACTATGACGCAGCGACCCTGGAGCAGGCCCGGGCGTTGTGTGAGGAAGCGGCGCGGCTGTTTCCCGTGAGCATGGGGCGCATGCACCAGAAGCCGGTGGGCCCGCACCCGGACTGGAGCTGCCAGCTGGCTTTCGGACCGGAAGTGGTGGGGGTGGTGTTGCCTTGGTTGGCACTGCATCGCCAGGGTTTGGTGGTGTTCATGCACCCGCTGACCGGTGATGAACTGGCGGACCATCGGGACCATGCGATCTGGATGGGGGCAGTGAGGCCGTTGAACCTGTCGGTTTTTGGGGGCTGAACCTTCAGTGCTCGTGTTGAGCTCATCGCCGGCAAGCCAGCTCCCACAGGTACAGCGCCACCCTCAGGCCCTGTGAAATCCTTGTGGGAGCTGGCTTGCCGGCGATGAAGGCGACGCCGGTCAGCGACGAGCGCCGCGCACCCCTTCCGCCAGTGCCGAGCACAGGCTCAACACATCGCTCACCGCCTGTTCGGCCGTGTTGGCCTGGGCAATCTTGTCGACCAGCGCCGAGCCCACTACCACGCCATCGGCCAGCCGGGCGATGTTCGCCGCCTGCTCTGGGGTGCGAATGCCGAAGCCAACGCTGATCGGCAGGTCGGTATGCCGACGCAGGCGGGCAATGGCTTCGGTCACGTGCTCGGTGGTCGCCGAGCCGGCCCCGGTCACACCGGCCACGGACACGTAGTAGACGAACCCGGAGCTGCGCGCCAGCACACGCGGCAGGCGCGCGTCGTCGGTGGTCGGGGTGGTCAGGCGAATGAAGTCGATACCTGCAGCCTGGGCCGGGGTCGCCAGTTCTGCATCGTGCTCTGGCGGCAGGTCGACAATGATCAAGCCATCGACGCCAGCCTGCTTGGCTTCATTCACGAACGCTTCCACGCCAAAACGGTGGATCGGGTTGTAGTAGCCCATCAGCACGATCGGCGTGGTGTGGTTGTCCACACGGAATTCACGAACCATCTGCAGGGTCTTGGCCAGGTTCTGGCCCGCTTCCAAAGCGCGCAGGGTAGCGAGCTGGATGGCTACGCCATCGGCCATCGGGTCGGTGAATGGCATGCCCAGTTCGATTACATCGGCGCCCGCAGCGGGCAGGCCCTTGAGGATCTGCAGCGAGGCGTCATAACCCGGGTCGCCTGCGGTAACGAAGGTGACCAGTGCCGAGCGGCCTTCGGCTTTCAACTCGGCGAAGCGTTGTTCTAGACGGCTCATGCCTGTTTCTCCTGGGCGGCCATGTGGCTCATGACGGTTTGCATGTCTTTGTCGCCGCGGCCCGACAGGCAGATCACCATCAGGTGGTCCTTGGGCAGCTGCGGGGCGCGCTTGATTGCCTCGGCCAGGGCGTGGGCGCTTTCCAGGGCCGGGATGATGCCTTCCAGGCGGCACGTGGCGTGGAACGCATCCAGCGCTTCGTCATCGGTGATGCTGACGTATTCAACGCGCTTCACCTCATGCAGGTAGGCATGTTCGGGGCCGATGCCCGGGTAGTCGAGGCCGGCGGAAATCGAGTGAGCGTCGGTAATCTGGCCATCATCGTCCTGCAACAGATAGGTGCGGTTGCCGTGCAGTACACCGGGCACACCGCCGTTCAGGCTGGCAGCATGCTTGTCGGTGTGCACACCGTGGCCGCCGGCTTCAACGCCGATGATCTGTACGCTTGGCTCTTCGAGGAACTCATGGAACAAGCCCATGGCGTTGGAGCCACCCCCCACGCAGGCGATCAGGCTGTCCGGCAGGCGGCCTTCCTTTTCCTGCAACTGGGCACGGGTTTCCTTGCCGATGATCGACTGGAAGTCGCGGACCATTGCCGGGTATGGGTGCGGGCCCGCCACGGTGCCGATCAGGTAGAACGTGTCGTCGACGTTGGTCACCCAGTCGCGCAGCGCTTCGTTCATGGCGTCCTTGAGGGTGCCGGTGCCCGCGGTAACCGGAACGATCTCGGCGCCCAGCAGCTTCATGCGGAACACGTTGGCCTGTTGGCGTTCGATATCGGTGGCGCCCATGTAGATCACGCAAGGCAGGCCGAAGCGCGCAGCGACGGTGGCGGTCGCCACGCCGTGCATGCCGGCGCCGGTTTCGGCGATCAGGCGTTTCTTGCCCATGCGCTTGGCCAGCAGCACCTGGCCGATGCAGTTGTTCACCTTGTGCGCACCGGTGTGGTTGAGCTCTTCACGCTTGAAGAAGATCTTGGCGCCGCCGCAGTGTTCGGTCAGGCGCTCGGCGAAGTACAGCGGGTTGGGGCGGCCGATGTAGTCGCGCTGGAAATAGGCTAGCTCTTCGAGGAATTGCGGGTCGGCCTTGGCCGCTTCGTATTCCCGGGCCAGGTCCAGCACCAGTGGCATGAGGGTTTCGGCCACATAGCGGCCGCCGAACGAGCCGAACAGGCCATTGGCGTCGGGGCCGGGGCGGTATTGGGACTGGGTCATGGGGCGCTCCAGGGCGTAAGCAATGAGTGATGGGCTTTACTCTAACCACGACAGGCCCGGCTGAAAACCGATAAGATTGCGCAAATTTGTCAGAAAAACTCACAGGTAACATGGCCCACGACCTCCCTCCCCTCAATGCCCTGCGTGCTTTCGAGGCCACTGCCCGGCTTAACAGCGTCAGCCAGGCGGCCGAGGCGTTGCACGTTACCCATGGCGCCGTGAGCCGGCAGATCAAGGTGCTTGAGGAGCATCTGGGGGTGGCGTTGTTCGTCAAGGACGGGCGTGGCATCAAACTCACAGATGCCGGGCTGCGCCTGCGCGATGCCAGTGGCGAGGCGTTCGACCGCTTGCGCAGCGCATGTGCCGAACTGAGCCGCGACACCCGCGAGGCCCCGTTCGTACTGGGTTGCTCAGGCAGCCTGCTGGCGCGCTGGTTCATCCCGCGGTTGGGGCGTTTGCAGGCAGACTTGCCAGAGCTGCGCCTGCACCTTTCAGCCGGTGAGGGTGACCTTGATCCAAGGCGGCCAGGGCTGGATGCGCTACTGGTGTATGCCGAGCCCCCGTGGCCGGCAGACATGCAGGTGCATGTGTTGGCCGAGGAGCGTATCGGCCCGGTGCTGAGCCCGCACTTCGCCGGTTACCAGCGCTTGCAGGGGGCGCCAGCCAAAGCTTTGCTCGAAGAAGCCGTATTGCACACCACCTCGCGCCCACAGGCTTGGCCGACCTGGGCGGCGCAGCAGGGCCTCGAGCCGACCGCCATGCACTACGGGCAGGCTTTCGAGCACTTGTATTACCTGTTGGAAGCTGCGGTGGCGGGATTGGGCGTGGCGATCGCGCCGCAACCACTGGTCGCCGATGACCTGCGGGCGGGTCGCCTGAGTGCGCCGTGGGGCTTTTCACCGACCCCGGCGGCGCTGGCGCTGTGGGTACCTCGGCGCGCCGCTGACGGGCGCGCCGAGCAACTGGCGCAATGGTTGCGGGCAGAACTGCTAGGGCAGAGCGCTTAGTTGCGCTTGCACAGCAAGTAAGCTGCCAGCAGGCCCAGGGCGCCTATGGCTACACCGGCAGTGGTATACGGGTGCTCCTGGGCATAGTCGCGGGTGGCGATGCCGGTCTGGCGGGTACGCTCCTTGACTTCCTCATAGGCATCGCTCAGCAGGCTGCGCGAATGGCGCAGGGCACTCTCGGCGTTGCTGCGCATGGCCTTGACTGATTTCTGGGTTTCTTCGGAGGCATCGTGCTTCAGGCTTTCCAGGCTTTTCAGCAGGCTTTCGATCTCTGCTTCCATGCTTTCCAGGGATGTTTTACGCAGCGAATTGCGGGGCATGTTGACTCTCCTTTGCAGTATGGACTCTATGAAGTGCGACCCTTGGGCTGCACGAAAGTGCGATCGAACTTTCGCCCCTGATGACAGCTCGCAGGTAAACCAGGCTCGCACTGCCAGGCTGAATATCACTATTACCCAAGGAGAGCGCTCATGACCGATCATCACACCTACAAAAAGGTCGAACTGGTGGGGTCTTCGCCTACCAGCATCGAAGAAGCGATCAACAATGCCCTGGCCGAAGCTGGCCAGAGCATCAAGCACATGGAGTGGTTCGAGGTGGCCGAGACCCGTGGCCACATTCGCGACAACAAGGTCGCGCACTTCCAGGTGACGTTGAAGGTGGGCTTCCGTATCGCCAATAGCTGAAACACAGCCAGGCTGGAACACGCTGGACTGATGGGGTATTAGGAACAGGGCGCCCTGGTGGGCGCCCCTTTCTGGTTTCATCTGCACAAGGAATGCGAGTGATGAACAAACTGATACTGGCGCTGGGCCTGATGACGCTGGCCGGTGGCGCAATGGCGGCCGGCAAACCCTGCGAGGAGCTGAAAGCGGAAATTGCCGCCAAGCTCGATGCCAAGGGGGTTGTTGGCTACAAGCTGGAGATCGTCGAAAAGGGCGACCCGGCGGGCAAGGTGATCGGCAGCTGCGAAGGCGGCACCAAGGAAATCGTCTACCGCCGCGGCTAACGCGGTGGCCCCTTCGCGGGGGCACTCGCGAAGGGGTTCACTCGCTCTTCAAAGCCTGCGCCAGCAGCTCATAAGCGCGGATACGGTCTGCATGCTCGTACAGGTCACAGGTAAACATCAGCTCATCCGCCCCGGTTTGCTCCAACAATACCTCCACTTTGGCGCGCACTTTCTGCGGGCTGCCGATCATCGCCAAACCCAGGAAGCTGCCTACCGCATCGCGTTCATGGGGCAGCCATAAGCCGTCCATGCTGGGTACCGGGGGTTTCTGCATCAGGCTCTGCCCGCGAATCAGCGCCAGAATGCGCTGGTACACCGAAGTGGCCAGGTATTCGGCCTGCTCATCGGTCTCGGCAACTACCATGGGAATGCCCAGCATCACATAGGGTTTGTCCAGCGTGGTGGAAGGTTTGAAGTGGTTGCGATACACGCGGATTGCCTCGTGCATGTAACGCGGCGCGAAGTGCGAAGCGAACGCATAAGGCATGCCGCGCATACCGGCCAGTTGTGCGCTGAACAGGCTGGAGCCCAGCAGCCACATGGGCACATCGGTGTCATGCCCAGGCACAGCGATCACTTTTTGATCATCGGTTCGGGGGCCAAGGTAGCGTGACAGCTCTTCGACGTCGTCCGGGAAATCGTCCGGGCCACCGGCGCGGTCTCGGCGCAAGGCGTATGCAGTCATCTGGTCGGAGCCTGGCGCACGGCCAAGGCCGAGGTCGATGCGCCCCGGGTACAGGCTGGCGAGGGTGCCGAACTGCTCGGCGATCACCAACGGCGCATGGTTGGGCAGCATGACCCCGCCGGAGCCTACGCGAATGCTCGAAGTGCCCCCGGCGAGGTAGCCGATCAGCACCGAGGTCGCCGAGCTGGCGATGCCGTCCATGTTGTGGTGTTCGGCCACCCAGAAGCGGTTGTAGCCAAAGCGTTCGACGTGCTGCGCCAAGTCCAGCGAGTTGCGCAGCGACTGCGCCGGGCCGGCGTCGGCGCGAACGGGCACAAGGTCGAGGGTGGAAATCTTCAGGTCACGTAGCTGCGTCATGGGGCCTCCGCAAGAATGATTGGCCAGAGGCCTTTATGACTCTGTATGGGCGTATTCGTTGGATTCAATGGGGGGCGCAATTGCTCTGAACTTGCCGGACGTACCTGACCTCTGAACCCATAGGCACCTAACCGAGTGACAAGGAGGCATCATGAAGAAGACAGCATCGGCGATCTGGCAAGGTGGTTTGAAGGACGGCAAAGGCCTGCTTTCAACCGAAAGCGGCGCCCTCAAGCAGAACCCTTATGGCTTCAACACCCGTTTCGAGGACACGCCGGGTACCAACCCAGAGGAACTGATCGGTGCGGCGCATGCGGGCTGCTTCTCGATGGCACTGTCGATGATGCTCGGCGAAGCCGGGCTCACCCCAGACCGGATCGACACGGCGGCGGAAGTCACCCTCGACAAGCAGCCTGATGGTTTTGCCATTACCGCTGTACACCTGGTGTTGCGAGCCAAGGTGCCAGGCGCCAGCGAGGCGCAGTTCATGGAAATAGCCAACAAGGCCAAAGCAGGCTGCCCGGTGTCGAAGGTGCTCAACGCCAAGATCAGCCTGGATGCGGCGTTGGTGGGCTGAAGCGGCGCAACGATGGCAGTTTGCTGTAGTCTAATCAATGTCGGCAGCAATACTGCCTTTTCAGGAGCCGTTCCATGATTCGCGTAGCAATCGCCGTGTTCGCTTCGCTGGTCGCCACGTCTGCGCTGGCGGCGGTCAAGCCGTGCGAGGAACTGAAAGCCGAGATCGAGGCCAAGATCCAGGCCCAAGGGGTGGCTTCGTACACCCTGGAGATCGTGCCTAACAGTGAGGTCCAGGACCCGAATATGGTGGTCGGGACGTGCGATGGCGGGACCAAGAAGATCATTTACCAGAAGAATGATCGCTAGCGCTCGAGCATGGGTGGCCGCTTCGCGGCCCATTTGCGACAAAAGCCCGCTTCCACAGGCCCCTGTAGGAGCGGCCTTGCGTCGCGATGGGCTGCGCAGCAGCCCCTGACTCGCAGCAGCTCCCCCACCGGCAGCACCCCCTACCCGCCGCACCCCCGCCTACGGAATACAGAACACATCGCTAGGCTCATTCACCAGCACCGTGCGGCTGGCGTCATACAGCAATACCTGCGGCTCCATTACCGGCGCCCGTGCTTCCAGGCGATAACGTTCCCCGGCCTTGAAGTCATCGAAGCGCACAGTCAGGTAACAGGTACGGTCCCGGGGATCGGTCAGCATCCCGCCAGAGTAGATCTCGTAATCGAAGCGCACGACCAGCTCATGCTTGCCGGGGGTTACCTGAAAGTATCGGCCGTCTTCCAGGCGCTTCCCGTCAAGGCGGTCGGCCATGATCACCCGGCCGGGCGTCATGGTGTACAAGTCGACCCAGGCTTGCTTGGGGTCGACCGGCGGCAAGGGGCTGGCGCAAGCCCCCAGTGCACTAAGGGCGATCAGCATCATGGGCTGGCGCATGGCAAAACTCCCACTTGCGATTGGCACGTTAAGCATAGCGCCGTTTGCGTGGTTCAGGTGTGCTGGCAGCCCGCTGGCAGGCCCTGGCCCAGCAGTTTTTGTTGCTGGTCATACAACTTCACCCACGGGCGGAAGCCGATGCTCCCGGCCTGCAGCTGATAGCGTTGCCCGGCGTTGAAGTCTTTGAACGCCAGCTTTACCTGGCAATCTCGCCACAGGGGTTGGTCGACCGGGCCGATGTTGCTGGGGGTAACCGGAAACTGGTAGCGCACCGTCAACTCATGGCTGCCAGGTTGCACTTCGAAGTACCGGTTGTCGGCCCAATCGCGCTCATCGACCTGCACCGCGTGCAACGAGGTGTTGTCGTAGGGCGTGAGGTCGATCCAGGCCTGGTTCGGGTCTGGGTCTGGCAGCGTTGAACAGGCAGATAACAGCAACAGTGAACCGGCGACCCACAATGCACGCATGGCGAAACTCCCCCGTGGCGAGATAGTCTTGGAGCGAATCGGCCTTGAGCGAGTCAGACAGTCCCGATGCTTCGACTTTTTCTTTTGCAGCGCTCAGGCCCTGGGCCACTCGACCGCGTTTTCACCCGTTTGGTTCCGCTGCTGGCGGTGCTTCTGCTGAGTGGTTGCGGCAGCGCGGCCTATTACGGCCAGCTTGCGCAAGGCCAGTGGCAGCTGCTGCGCGCGCGGCAACCGGTGGAACAAGTGGTCGCCGACCCTGCTACCCCTCCCCTGTTACGGGCGCGCCTGCAACGGGCGGAACAGGCGCGGGCGTTTGCCAGCCAGCAGCTGAAGTTGCCGGATAACCGCAGCTACCGCGTATACGCCGACCTTGGGCGCCCGTATGTGGTTTGGAATATTTTCGCCACGCCAGAGCTCTCACTGCAACCGGTGACCCACTGTTTTCCGATAGCGGGTTGCGTGGCGTACCGCGGCTATTACCGGCAAGGGGCGGCGCGTGGCGCGGCAGCGTTGATGCGCGAGCAAGGGCTGGATGTGTACGTGGGCGGGGTGGAGGCCTATTCCACTTTAGGCTGGTTCGACGACCCTATTCTGTCGTCGATGGTGGGCTGGGGTGACGAACGCCTGGCAACCTTGATCTTTCACGAGCTGGCGCACCAGCGCTTTTATGTGCAGGACGACACCGAGTTCAATGAGTCCTTTGCCTCGTTCGTCGAACAGGAAGGCACCCGGCAATGGCGCGCAGCGCGCGGCCTGGCTGCGGTGGGTGGCGATCAGGGGCAGCAGCGTCAGCAGTTTATCCAACTGGTGCTGGCCAGCCGCGAGCGGTTGCAGGCGATTTACGCCGGACCGCTGGATGATGCGCACAAGCGCCAGGCCAAGCGGGCGGAGTTCGCGCGGCTCAGGCGTGACTACCAGCAGGTGCGGGACAGCCAGTGGGGCGGCGACAAGCGCTTTGACGCCTGGGTGTACGGGCCCATGAACAATGCCAAGCTGTTGCCGTTCGGGCTGTATGACCAATGGGTGCCGGCGTTTGCGGCGCTGTTTCGCGAGGTTGGCGGGGATTGGGGGCGGTTCTATGAACGGGTTGAGCAGTTGGGGAGGTTGCCCATCGCTGAAAGGAGGGCGGCGTTGCAGAAGTGGATGGCTGGCCGGTGAGACTTTGGGGCCGCCTTGCGGCCCATCGTCGGCAAGCCAACTCCCACAGGGGGCGCATCAGGGCTGATAGGTGTTTGTCACAAGATATGCAGCGCCTGTGAGATCGAGCGCCGCCCGCGCGGCGCTTCGCGGGTAAACCCGCTCCTACGTTTGTTTCGGGCCAGTATTGCCTGTGCCGGACGCGCGCGACCGCCTTGTTTTTACGACGCGATATCGTGGTGGGCG
>Ga0308157_10002859_pt1 | contig 26807 bp, 22 predicted proteins | sample PhyBR1_FD_201035 | JGI IMG/M metagenome (GOLD analysis project Ga0308157, IMG submission 201035) | Phyllosphere microbial communities from UC Gill Tract Community Farm, Albany, California, United States - DLSLB.R1 | ecosystem: Host-associated > Plants > Phyllosphere > Unclassified | place: USA...
TGAAGAAAATGATGGAAATATTGAAACAGAAAACTCTTGCCTTTTTTTATCAAATAGAAATACTCTTGTTTTTTAGTACTTTTTCTAAAAATAAATTAGATAGAAGGATTTGTTAAGGAGCGACTAATTATAACGTTCTCGCCGGTGTGGCCAATGGTACTTACAAAAACTTTAATGATGCGTCATTTTCGGTTTTAAAAAATGATATTGGTGCTACTTACGACAGTGCAACAGGTTACATAACGCTTCCCGGAAATAGCGGCTATCTTGTAAATGTTTGCTTCAATATTATAAATACTCAGGAAAGTTCAACATTAGGGATAGCAAACGGTCCATTACATCTACACCAATATAGTTTAAGATTAATAGATCCAAGTACGGGTACTCAGTATGGAAAAGCAATAACTATTAATGCCACAAGTATTGCATCCGCAAAAGCACATACGTTAAATCTTAGTTTCTCATTTTTTACTGAATCAACAAATAATATTAGATTGATGCCGTCAATTGCTCATTTAAATGGAGGAACATATCAATCTGGATCAGGAGGAAATTCACCAAATAATGGGGAAATCATCATTACCAATGCTAAAGTAGATATTCAAAGATCTGTACTAAATCCGTAATATTCCTATGAAAAAATATATTTTATTATTAAGTTTATTGTCTTTATCAATTGCAGAATTAAAATCTCAAGTGGGTATTAATACTTCGACACCTCACCCAAGCAGTGCGTTGGATATTACATCATCAAATAAAGGAGTTATTTTTCCGCAGTATGATCTTACCGTATTGAATAGTACTACAAATCCGGTCTTAAACCCTGCTGATGGTTTGATAATATTTAATAAAGGTGGTTTATCGACATTTAAGAAGGTATTCTACGTTTGGATAAAAGACAGTTGGCGGAGTGCCGTGGTCTTGGGTACAGAGCCTCAGATTATGGTATTAAATATTTTTGCTCAAAATCTTATACCGACAGGGAGTACTAATAATACTGTTAACAAGTTCGTGATTGGAACAAATAAAATTTCTGGAGCTTCGCTAAATGCCGATAAGGCCACCATCAATTTGCCTGCAGGTGTGTATTTAATAAGATACTCTTATGATGGGGGCATTTCTGGAGGCAATGATGCGGCCAATACAAAATATTTTGACTCTAACTTTATCTGCACTAGATCATACCTGATAAATGCTGCTAATAATTCAGTTCTTACAGAACAGAACAGAATGTGCCAATTAAGTGGGATCTGGCATTTTTTTCAGGGTACATTCTACTTAACACTCACAGCCCCGACCAGTATAAGACAAAAGTTTGAATTTGACACGGGTAATGGTTTGACAACTAGTAATTCTGACATCAGAACATCATATTCTATGGTAATTACACGAATGGGCCAGTAAATATCTTGTGTAACTACATTAAAATCATTTTAGATAAAGTTTTATAACTTAAGAATATTATAATGTTCGGTAATTTTTTGTCAAAATAATTTCCCTCAAATTCTTACCGAAATTATCAAAGAAAATTTCAATTTAAATAATACAATAGTATGAAAAAAATTTTAGCACTAACATTAACTCCAATTTTATTATTCTCACAAGTAGGAATAAAAACTTCAACCCCTAATAACTCTTCAGTATTAGACATTTTTAGCAATAATAAAGGCGTTCTTTTTCCACGAGTTTCGCTCCAATCAGTAACTGATGTAACTACAGTGGCCAATCCAGCTGAAGGATTGCTGGTATGGAATACAAATAATGGCCTTGCGCAAGGGAAAGGTTTCTTTTATTTTTTAGACGGGAAATGGGTACAAATTCCCAAACAATTTAATTCTACCGGGAAAACCTACGAATTTGTGGAGTTTAAGCAGACATCTTCCTCCATAAATATGACTTCGTCATTACAGGAATTAACACAACTAAGTACAACCTACACGGCGTTGGCCAATGGAAATCTCTTTCTGAATTATACTATTTACGCGACATTGAATAACAGTGATCCCAGAGTTTCTAATGTATTTTGTGAAATTCAGGTTACTGATAACACAAATTCGACTCTTCAGAAAGGTACTTTGCTGGTATCCCCAGTCAACGTGGTCAATAACCAGGGTTCTAATGCGGTTGCGTCGCCAAGTGTGATACCAATTTCAATCATCAAGGGACATAACTACACGATTAAAATATACGCGAAAGAGGCTTATCTTGATACTAGCATTTACACTGTAAGAGTTGGTACAGTTAACTACACAGGTAGTTTTGCAAATTCTTCTTTAATAATTAATTCACTACTGAACAATAATTAATTCTGCCCCTCGGTTCATCTAGTTGAAAAGAATGTTGTGGATATTACTAAAGGTTTTGATGATTATATAGAAATTAAATACTCGAGAGCAAAGATGGCATTGCCCTATTAATTTAGCTTATAAATTTAAGTGTCGAATGAAATTTTATTTCTTAAGATAAATTCATTTTCTCATATGTAAAATTGTAAAAATTAACTCCAAACTAAATTATTATGAAAAAGACAACATTTGCATCTGTATCACTGTTGATATCATCTATGGCATTTACACAAATAGGCATAAACACTTCGAATCCCCAAGGAATTTTTAATGTGGATGGCTCTAAAAATAACCCTGCAGCAGGTACTCCATCTGCGACCCAGCAGCTGGACGACTTTACAGTAAGCTCTGTTGGCAGGGTGGGTATTGGAACAACAGTGCCAGGCAATAAATTAGAAATTGCATCTGGTATTACAAATCAAAGCGGTCTCAAGTTTAGCACTCTTACAGCAACCTCTCCTCCTTCATTGTCTACAAATAACACTTTGGGATTAGATAATGCAGGGAATGTGATTTATGTTGATACATCTCCTCCAAAATCTGAGACGCTTGGATTATTTGCGGCAAGTCCAACCCTCGTTAGGCAAAATAATAATGCTGTTAATGGTGTTTATCATAATGTGATCTATCAGGCTGAAAATGTAGATGCAGCAAATACATTTAATCCCACAACTGGTATTTATACTGTCCCTGTTGCAGGCGCGTATTATTTTATCGGATCAATACAGTTTGATAACACAATATTACCTGGAAATCCTAATTATACTGTTGCTGGAGGTCGGTTGATAAAAGAGAATTCGGCTGGAGTGCAACAGCTGGTTGCGCAACAATTTTTCTATCCGAACATGACTTTGTTATCCATGACATTAACTGGTTTGATAATCTGTGCGGCAGGGGATAAGATTATTATGGTAACTACCGCTAACGTGTCTTCAGGATCCCAATATTCGCTGGTGGCTTGCTCGTTACAAGGATTAAGGATCGGTACAAATTAGTTTCACGATGTATGAATGAAAAGCTAGAGAAAATAAACCTTACTAATTAAAGATGATCCGTCTCGTTACTGAGGCGGATCATTTATTTCTTAAAGTTTTTGAAAGAACCTTTTAAAATAAATATGGAATCGATTTTATTGAGGAGTTGGTTTAAATTTGAATCCAAATTATTATGGAAACGAAACTTAGAATTTTTTTTTTTTTTGGTGCTTGTCTGATCCTTCAGCTTCCCGTTAAATAATTCTCTGTTAAAATCATTTGTTAAAAAAATTAATAACATTTGGAGATAAGTTCAAATGGCTGCATTTAAATATGTATAAATGTGATTTATTATTAATCTCAGATTCATTTGACGGCCTCTAATATTATTTCGAATACTTTTTCGGGTTGTGAAATCATAGGAATATGGCTTGATTCCAGCTCATATATTTGGGTATCCATTCTACTGGCTATTATTTTTTCTGGTTCAGGACTGATGGTCTCATCCTTTGTAGCGATAATATACCAGCAGGGTTTCTTCCTCCATGGGACGGGCTATTGGGCATTTTTCAAAATCTTCGCGTCAATGCTTTGTGATCATTCTCTGTATCTCCCTGAACTGGGTCGGTGTATAGCCTGTCTTCTTTTTATAAGACCTGTTGAAGTTCGATATATTGTTGAATCCACTTTCAAAACATATTTCAGAGATGGTCTTTTCAGTGTCCATAAGCATTCGTGAGGCTATTCCCAGCCGAAGGTCGGTGACATGGTCAGTAAATGAACTGTGGGTAGACTTCTTGAAGAAATGACTGAATGCAGACTCTGACATGTTCACCAGGTCTGCAACTTGTTTTAATGAGATTTTTTGAGATATATTTTCTTTGATATAAGTATTGACCTTATTTATTCTTCTGCTCTTAGATACCGTGTAATTATTTGCAAATGAACTCGAGGCAAGCATTTTTGTCTTTCTCGCTACCGACAGGTCATACATTATGGAGAGAAACCTGAGTAAAGAATCAAAATCTTCAGATTCTGATAATCTCAGGATCTTCGGTTTTATAAGGTCAAATGTTTCCTGCGTAAACACAACGCCTCGTTTGGACTTTTCCAGCAATTCCTTGATGGTGATCATGAGCTTTCTATTGAGATTATTGCCGGAAATGAACTCTTCATGGAACTGAATGGTGACGACGTGTGCTTTTTTGTTCTTCTCATCACCAGTCCATGCGTGAGGCACGTTCGGTCCGACCAAAACAAGATCAAAGTTCTCGTAATCCTGTATAGAGTCCCCTATAATCCTTTTCCCACTGGAATTGATCACCATATTCAATTCTAATTCTGAGTGAGAATGTACGGGGAAATCAAATTTTGCTGAGGGGTGATTTAATACGATAAAGAAGTCATCATCCGAAATTGGAGGCAATTCTCTAAATATTTTACTTTCTAAATTCATTATTTCATTATATAAAATTTGTGAGCGAAACTGTTTTATTTTATAAATATTTTGTTCATTTGATCAGTAAAACTCATAATTTTAAGTGATATCTTATTATAAAACAAAAGTTAGTAAAATATATTGTCTCTATGTTAATTCATAATTTCATCATTATGTTTATTTTAATTCATAAAAGTATTGATTTTTGACCTGATTTACAATTTTAATTCTTAAATGTTGTATTTAATTTGCTGGAAACAAAACATTAACAAATCGTTAATATATGTGACTAGTTATGAACAAACAAATCATTACATTAATTTCTATTGTTTCCGGAAGTCTATTATTTGCTCAAAATACAATTTCAGGCACAATATCATCATCCAATAAACTTACAGCGTTGTCCAACGTAAAGATCGAGGAGGACTCCAATCCTTCCAATACGGTTTACTCTGATGCGGATGGTAATTATAAGATCACAATGAGAGACCCCAATAAGCAGTTGGTCTTTTACCTGGAGAGCTATAACAGATTTACTACCAAGGTTCCTGCCAATGGAATCTTGAATGTGACATTAACGGAAAATGTTAAGGAGATCAGCGAAGTTGTAATGATTGGTTATGGTAAAGCAAAAAAATCAGACATCACGGGATCGGTAGCAACCGTTAAAACAGATGACATTCTTGATGCACCATCAAATTCCATAGAAAGAGCACTACAAGGCAGGGTTGCAGGTCTGCAGATTACTAATAGTTCACAAAACCCAGGTGCAGGAGCTACAGTTAGAATAAGGGGAGGTAGTTCTCTAAGGGGGTCCAATTCTCCACTGGTTGTTGTAGATGGCTTTCCATTGGGCGATGCCGGTGATCTGAAACAGATAAACCCTGCGGATATAGAAAGTGTAGATATCTTAAAAGATGCTTCTGCATCGGCAATTTACGGATCCCGTGGTGCAAATGGTGTGATGATCGTTACGACAAAGATGGCGAAGCGCAATAAGATGTCAATCAATCTGAATCAGCAAACTACATTTACTCAATTCAGTTCAAAACTCGATCTTTGGAGAGATCCTCTGCTCCTTGCAGAACTGAATAATGAAGGAAGGATCAATGGAGGACTGCCAGCTTTGTATGTTGGTGCAGTAAGTCCGTCAGGGATTTATTATCCAAGTCTAGCAGAACTTCAGTCTGGAAGCTGGCCTTATTTTACAAGATGGGATGATTACACTTTTAAATCTCTTCCGATCTCAAATAATACTACATTAAGTATAAATAGTGGGACTGAAAAGACCAGTTTCAATCTTAGTCTGAATAATTTCGATGATTCCGGGGTTTATATTGATGACGGATATAAAAAATATGGTTATAATGCAAGGATTTCACACAAAATATCCGACAAACTACAGGCGAGGTTCTCTAATATCCTGACCAAAACTAAAACAAATTTTAACAGGGATCTGGCGTATTATAGAAATCCGATCTTCCCTGTTTATAATGATGCCGGTGGATACTTTTTGATAGGTACCAATGATTATGAGCATCCGGTCGCGTTGACCGATCGACGACTCAATAAACAGAGCACAACAGATTTTATCACTTCAGCGGAAATTGCCTGGGATATTCTGAAAGAACTGAAATTAACCACCCGTTTAAATTATAAGTATGGAGAATCGATCACCGATCAATACTTTCCGAAAGTATATACTGAAGCAGGCAATTTTAACAATGGTGCTGCATGGATCAATAATTTTAAAGATGAGCGAATAGTTTCTGAAACCTTCTTGAACTACGATAAGACATTTGGCAAACATCATATTGGTGTAACGGCAGGTTATACCTACGAAAACTATAATGCAAGAACGTCACAGTTAGGTGCTTTTGATTTCGTTAATGAAACACTTCTCAATGAAAATATGAGTGCTGGAAATCCTGCATTGAACCAGGTCTCTAATTCTCTCCAGAGAACGGAACTGGTATCAGGGATTTTTAGATTGAATTATGCTTTTAATAAAAAGTACCTACTCACAGTGACAGGTAGGACTGATGGTTCTTCAAAATTTGGTGCAAATAACAAATGGGCTTTATTTCCTTCCGCGGCAGTAAGTTGGAAAGTGGATGAGGAAGAATTTATAAAAGACTGGGAATCCCTCAGCCAGCTGAAGTTAAGAGCCAGCTATGGCCTGTCAGGAAATCAGGGGATCAATCCATATCAGACGCTCAGTAGGTATGGGATCGGTAAGTATTTTAATAATGGCAATTGGGTTACCTCAATTGGCCCTGGATACGTTGTGGGAACAACGGGGCAGTCTGGTATTGAAATGTTGTGGGGGGGTATACCAAATCCGGATCTAAAATGGGAAACGACCGCCCAGTCAGATTTTGGTGTGGATCTCGGACTATTCAACAATCGTTTGACGCTAACAGCAGATTATTATAAAAAAGATACAAAGGATCTTTTGAGAGAAAGGATTCTTCCTCTTTCATCAGGATATGATAGAATGTGGATCAATGATGGTCGTATCCAGAACGAGGGTATAGAACTTACATTAAATGGTGTTCTGGTGGATAACGATGACTGGAATGTCAACTCAACCTTTATCTTCTCCAGAAATAGAAATAAAGTGGTGGATCTTGGAAATTCTATTCAGTCAGGTCTGTTGACCGATCCAAACACAGGGATGCAGTTTGAGTTTTTTGGAAATAGTCTGGAGCAATTCAGACAATATCCAAACTTACTTGCAATTGGACAACCAGTCAATGTATTTTACGGATATAAGGTCAATGGTATCGTCCAGACATTGCAGGAAGGTATCAATGCGGGATTGGATGGTGCGATGGCTCAGCCGGGAGAATTTAAATATGTTGATATCAATGGTGACGGAATTGTGGATGTGAAAGACAGAACGGTCATTGGAGATCCCAATCCAGATTTCAGCTTGAGTTTTAATTTGGGGATCACTTATAAAAATTGGGACTTTGGAGCTTTTGTCTATGGAAGCTTTGGAGGGGACATATTGAATACGCAGGCCTTTAATCAGCCAAGTAATACGCCTCTCAGATGGACTCCGGATAATCCTACCAATGATTATCCAAGTTTGAAAGAGGGAAGGCAGCTTTACCTTTCTGACTGGTGGCTGGAGGACGGTTCATTCCTGAGAATTCAAAATGTTACACTTGGATATACGATTAAACCGAATGACAAAATAATCAATAAGGTACGAATTTATCTCAATTCCAACAATCTCTACACATTCACCAGGTTCAAGGGATACGATCCCGAAGTAGAATCCAATGGACTGTACTTCGGCGGATACCCTCGATTAAGACAGGTGACTTTTGGCCTGGACATAACTTTTTAAACGATCTATTATGAAATTTTCAAAAATACTATTCCCTCTGTTTGTGATCTCTTGTACTGCGATCTCTTGCAGTTTAGAGGAAGAACCTTACGGATTTTACTCCGAATCAAATTTTTATACCAATGCCGCAGATGCTGAGGCGGCAGTAACATATGCCTACGATGCTTTAACATATCTGGAATATTCGAGATCCATATTTACTTTAGGAACGATAGCGTCAGAAGAATGTTATCCGAAACCGGATGAGGGAGCTGATATTCAGAATATTAATAATTGGAGTTATGGCAGCCTTTCTAATAGTGGCCCTCTCAACAATTTTTTTAAATATGCATATATCGCAATTAACAGAACCAACTCTGTGATCAAAAACATACCAAAGGGAAACCTCTCTCAAAGCGAAAAAGATGCTTTCATGGGAGAAGCCTATTTTTTGCGAGCTTGGAATTATTTTAATCTTGTACGGGCCTTTGGAAAAGTTCCGATCCATCTGGAAGTCGTTGAAACCTTAAATCAGACATCTGCCCCTATGGCAAAAGATCTTGATGAAGTTTATAACATCATCATCGCGGATTGTCAAAAATCCATTGAATTATTGAAAGTAAATCAGCGATTAGGAAGGATAGATAAAGTGGGTGCACAAGCACTTTTATCGAAGGTATATCTATTTATAGCATCTGCGAAGGAACATAATGTTCCCTTATATGCTCAAATGACGAGAAGCGTTCCGGAAATGTATTCTTTATCTGCGCAAACTGCACTTGCAGCCCTTAACCAGTCTCCTTATGGTTTCGAGAACAATCTACTGGATATCTATGATGTGAGCAAGCCATTGGGTAAAGAAAATATATTTTTGTTATCAATGGATAGGAGCGGTACTGCAGAAGGAGATTATTCAAAGATCTCAAAACTTTTCCTTCCTTATATCTCAGGCTCGACAATTTATCTGAAGAATCCAAGTGGTACATTAACTAAATCTCACGACGGATGGAGCACATATATGACGGAAATAAGTTTTTTCAACAGTTTCGACAATTCTGATAAAAGGAAAAATGATCTCATCGTCACCAAAACATATAGTGCATCGGGTGTTGAGAATGCTGCTTATCCTGCCACTATACAATATCCCTTCACCCGAAAATACGTAGATCCTGATTTTATTGGTGATAAAACCAGCACAAAGCCCTTTTTGATACGGTATTCTGATGTTGCATTGATATATGCAGAGGCCGCCGGACCGAGCTCACAATCGTATGAATATGTTAATTTTATAAGAAACAGAGCTGGTCTCGGTAATTTAAACCCGGGTCTGGGTGTCAATAAATTCAGACTTGCTGTTATGAATGAGAGAAAATATGAACTTGCTTTCGAGGGAAACAGACTCTATGATCTAAGAAGATTCAATATGGTTTCACAATTTGTACCACAAGCGGCTGGTCTCTCAATGGAGCAACAGGCTTTCTACCCGATACCGCAGATAGAGATCGACCTAAATGAGAACTTTTAATAAAATTCAATCACAATGAAAATTCTAAAAATATTTTTTATAGGTATACTCCTGTTTCAGATAGGATGTCAGGTTGATCCTCAGGAAGACATAGCGGATAGCGACTGGAATAAGGATAGAAATGTCCTTCAGATAAAATTCAACAACCAGATCGGCGACGCGAAGATCGTAAGAATTGATGATGCATCTGGTTCTATTGATATAACTGTCAATCAAAGTGGTAATTTGGATATGTCGAATATAAAGGTAGAAACCATGATCCTTTCCTATGGTGCAAGTTCAAGTGTGGCTGCAGGACAGGGAATGGATTTTAATAACGCTTCAAATACTAATGTATTGACTGTAACATCCCAAACCGGGCAGGTAAGAAAATATACAGTGAAGGTGAATCCTTTTAAAGAATCAATATTGGGGATCTACGATATCGATGACCTTGTTCTTTATGGCGGTACAGGTCCGGAATACGGTGGGTCAGCAGTTCTACCACTCGCAAGTAAACCTTGGATATGGCCTGCATCAGACGGTCCAACTGCAGAATTGGACAACACATTGGAATTTACACTTGAGGGAATTACACAAGATGGGAATACCTATGGTGCAGTTATCAATAATTCCGGTGCTGATGGTAAATATGCCAATTTCCTATATATCGGATCACCGCAAACAGATGTCAACAAATTCTATAGAAAAATTCCGAAGGGAACAGCAAAATGGGCCAGAAACTACACTGCCAATACAATAACATTCACATTTGCAGATGGTAGTACAGCTGTGGGGACATTGAAATCTGCAGGGGCTGTCGATCTGGGAAATGGAAAAAGCAAAACAATTGTGAATCAATCTTTAGAATTTGTATTGAACGGTGTTGATGACTACGTTAATATTTATTCAGACTATGACAAGTTTGTGAAAAACCCTAGAAGGTTTTGGATCGATGTAACAAAAAAACCTTAGAAAATTATCAGGACATTTAAATTCAATTCAAATGAAAAATATACTTATTTTTAGTAGTTTACTACTGTCTACGGTGGCTTTCAGTTGCTCGGACGGTTCACTGGATACTCCGGAAATACAGAAGAATTACGCAACCACCATCAGCTTGTCAGATAAAAATGCAACCGCGGAAACAAAAGCCTTATACTCTAATCTTTGGAAATTACAAATTGACAATAAGGTCCTTTTTGGACATCACGATGATCTGATATATGGAAGAACCTGGATGACCTTGCCTGGTCGGTCAGATACAAAAGATGTTGTCGGGGATTTTCCAGGCATCTACAGTGTAGATTTTTCTGAAATTATGGATGACAGGAGTGCAACGTCGACTTTAAATGCCCATAGATTGAGGACGGTTAAGGAAGCTCGTGCTAGAGGTGAGGTAATTACTGCCTGTGCTCATCTGAATAATCCACTGACAGGAGGAGATTCTTGGGACAACAAACCGGGGACGGTAACTGCTATTTTAAATAGTGGTTCACCTACAAATTTGAAGTTTAAAGTATGGCTGGATAAATTGGCGCTATTTGCAAATGATCTGAAGGATGAAAATGGTAAACTTATCCCTGTGATATTCCGTCCCTTTCATGAGCATACGCAATCGTGGTCTTGGTGGGGCTCAAGCGCTACATCAGAGGCAGAATTTATTCAATTATGGAAATTTACGATAGATTACCTAAAAAATACAAAAGGTGTGCACAACTTCATCTATGCTATATCACCGCAACTAGATATTATAGGAACTAAAGAAAGTTTCTTATACCGCTGGCCTGGCGATGATTATGTGGATTTCATAGGAACGGATAGTTATCATGGTACTAATACGTCTGCATTCAGCAGTAATCTAAGAAATCTAGGTCAGCTTTCCAGAGAAAAAGGAAAACCATGTGGAGTCACTGAGACCGGAGTGGAGGGGATTCGTGATGGTAGTGGAAAAGCCCTTACAAGATACTGGACTGATGAAATTGGAACTCCTATAGAAAATAAAGGTGTAGCGCTTGTTATAACATGGAGAAATGCATACGATCCGCAGAACAACGGACATCATTATTTTTCAACATTTTCTGGAGAGGCCAGTGCCACTAATTTTGTAAAATTCTATGATATGCCACATATATTATTCAGTAAGGATCTTCCGAAAATGTATCAAATGGCAGAACAGATAACAGTACAATAAGTTAAAATAAATTAAATTTAGAAGTAATGAAATTAAAAAAAAGTGAAGCTAATCCTATCTTAACTCCGAATCCTGAAAACTCATGGGAAAGTCTTGCGGTATGTAATCCTGGAGTATGGTATGAAGACGGTATATTTAATATGTTATATAGATGTGCGGGTGATGATGTAGAACACAAGATCCATTTCGGACTCGCCGTCAGTAAAGATGGTATTCACTTCGAGCGGAGCTCTCAGGAACCTAATTTTGCCCCCAGCCAAGATGGGCCTGATCAGGGTGGGGTAGAAGATCCGAGGATTGTTAAATTTGATGACGAATTTTACATCACTTACGCCTATAGACCTTTTCATCCGGGGCAATACTGGAATTTTGGTCATGATGAGATCATGCTTCCGGAGACTGGTGATCATGCTCCGTTGGTACTGAAAAATAATATTGCCAACTCAGGCCTTCTTTTAACTAAAGATTTTAAAACCTACAGAAGGCTGGGACGGATAACAAATCCAAGTCTGGATGACAGAGATGTCATTCTATTTCCGGAAAAGATCAATGGGAAGTTTGCCATGCTGCATCGTCCCAAGGAATGGATCGGAGAAAGTTATGGCGTGGATAAGCCATCCATTTGGATTAGATTTTCGGAAGATCTTATGAACTGGGAAAATTCTGAAAGCACAATGCTTCTGACAGGTCGTAAGGGAACCTGGGAGGAGAAAATTGGAGGCAGTACACCTCCCCTTAGAACCGATAGAGGTTGGCTGGTCATCTATCACGGTGTTGAAAATGGTGGGCTGGGTTATTACAGGGCAGGAGTGATTCTTCTCGACCTCAATGACCCGACAAAGGTGATAGCAAAGCTAGATGACTGGATAATGGAACCGGAATATGATTACGAGATCGAAGGTTTTTATAAAGGTTGTGTTTTTCCTACGGCCAACATGATAATTGATGATACTTTATACGTTTACTATGGTGCAGCTGATAAAAATGTCGGGCTTGCCACATGTTCGGTCAAAGAAATACTAAATGCTCTCGAAAATGCTAGTTAAAAATTCAATAAGTGCCGCCCTGATAATGATGCAGTGCGCACTGTTTGGTCAGCAATTACCGATTAAAGTTGTGATTCATCCTGACCAGGTCATCTCTGACAATTTTATAGGTCATGGTGTCGAATGGTCTGCTTATCCCCACGCTGATGCAACTACAGCAGAGTGGGGACTATTGATGATCGACGAAAAATGGAATACAGTTTTTCAACGTCTTGATTATATGAGGCCCAAAATTGTAAGGGTTATGGATCAGGCCAACTGGAGATATCTGAAAGGATTCGATAAAAAAGGCAATCCTATTGTCAATTATGAGGGAGAGGAGATGACTGCATTGTACAGACTTCTGGATTATTGTGAAAAGAATAAGATCACGGTTATACTTGGTGAATGGGGACAACCTTATAAGATGCACGATACAAAACTTCAGATGCAAGATCGTTTCAAGGGAAATGACGATCCCAAATGGCATATGCTGATAGCAGATTTTGTTAAACATCTGATAATAGAAAAAAAGTATACGGTCATCAAATATTATAATATTGTGAACGAGCCCAATGGCTATTGGTCAACAATCGATGGTAATTGGAAAGAATGGAAATCAGCCATTTCAGGGCTGCAGAAAGAATTTGTAAGACGAAATATTTCCTCAAATATCAGCATCATCGGTCCGGACGCAACGCCATACAATAATAAAAAATCTGAATATAAAGGAATAGAATGGGCTGAGCAATCTGCAGTTCAACTTGGAAATATTTTAGGTGCGTATGACATCCATGACTATCCGACAAAAGAATTTGTGCGTTCAGGTGATTTCGAAAAGCATTATTCTAAACTGATAAAATTCACAGATAGGACATCCAAAAAACCATTTTTCATTGGTGAGATCGGATTTGAAAAGTATACCCCGGAAAATATCAAACGATATGAGGATGATCCCTATGCAAGTCCTGACAGTCAATTGTCGATCTATGATTACGATTATGGAGTTGATATGGCAGATGTTCTTGCACAGTCAATGAATGCCGGTTTTGATGGTGTTGTGGCATGGGGTCTCGATGATGCTATGCACACCAATGGAGATATGGGTGATAAACATGAACTGAAAAAATGGGGAATGTGGAATATACTTGGTAAAGAGCTGACCGGAGATGTAAAAGAAGAGAATATCAGGCCATGGTACTACACATGGTCTCTCATGACTCGTTTTTATACTTCGGGGATGAATATCGTAAGGTCTTCTGCTTCAGTAGAAACAGAAGGCTTCAGAGTTGTTACAGGTATTGCTAAAGACGGAAATGTCACAATGACTTTTGTGAACAACGGTAAAGAAGATCTCACTGTTGAATTGGAAGGAAAGCCTGTTATTGATGCTAAAAAATTTAAAGAATATCTATATTCCGAAAATGACAGAAAAGTAAATAAGCAAGGTTTTCCTGTAACAGCCCAAACTGGAATAGTATTAAAGGGAAAATCTAGAAATATAAAAATTCCCGCAAAGAGCGTCGTGCTACTCACCACCTATAACTATTAATTTAATATGAGCAGTCTAAATTACATCGATCTCAGCGTTCTTATATTGTACACTATTTTTATGATATGGTGGGCGTTGCGCAACGGAAAAAGTAGCGATTCAGAGGCATATTTTCTGGGTGGCAGAAACTTTACCTGGCCAGTTGTAGGTCTCTCACTCTTTGTGGCGAGCGTATCCAGTTCTACCTTAATGGGGCATTCAGGTGAAGGATTTATCAGTGGAATAGCAGTTTTTAATTACAACTGGATCTCGATTCTGGTCATGGTCTTTTTCGCACTATTCTTCTTGCCTTTCTACATAAAATCTGGTATTTACACAATGCCGGAGTTTTTAGAAAGAAGATTTGATTCTCGTTCGAGAAGTTATTTTTCATTCATCAGTATTATCGGAATTGTATTTCTTGATGCTGCTGCAACCACATATACCGGTGCTATCATTCTGCAAATGATTTTTCCGGAAGCAGACCTGATCTGGTTAATTATTGGAATTGCTCTTGTGGCTGGAGTCTATACCATCATTGGTGGGCTTTCTTCTGTCATCAATGCCGATCTTATCCAGGCGACTGTGCTTATTATAGGTTCCACCATTCTGTCATTCTACGCAGTAGATAGTATTGGTGGATGGGAGGGATTAACTTCCAAATTCAATGATGGTGTCTGGTTGAAGTTAACACGGCCAATGGATGACCCCACTGTTCCCTGGTTGGGTATGTGGGTTGGTATACCGATCCTAGGTTTTTATTTTTGGGCAAACAATCAAATAATGGTTCAGAGAGTGCTGTCTGCAAAATCCATCGATCACGGAAGAAAAGGAGTGTTGCTTGTTGGTTTTCTTTATCTGTTCACACTTTTCATTTTTATCATTCCTGGTGTTGTGGCAAGAGGTATCAATCTTTTTGGCGTCGAAGATCTGCCGCAGAAAATTATCAGTGGAAGTGAATTGAAATCCAAGTACGGGATCAACACGGATCAAGTATACCCTAAATTAATTTTAAAACTCATGCCCGTGGGATTGATCGGAGTTATTCTTTCTGCAATGATCTCTGCTCTCACAGCAGCTTTAAGTGCAAGTATCAGTTCAGTATCCTCTCTGTTCACAATGGATTTTTACTCGAAATGGAATCCGCAGGCAAGCAGTAAAAAGAAAGTTTTCGTAGGTAGGGTCGTTTCTGTAGTTACAATGATCATCGCAATGGTCTGGGCACCTTTTATCAAAGAATTTGATTCTCTGATCTCTTACTATCAAGAAGTTGTTTCCTATCTCGCTCCGCCTATTGTGGGAACATTTTTTCTAGGTCTATTCTGGAAAAGGTCTAATTCTACTGGTGCATTTTCCGGTCTGATGTCGGGTCTTTTTGTAGCCGTTATACTAATGTCTGCCAAATATATCTTTGGAGTTCAACTTGGTATCCATTTTCTATTGTTAGCGCCGATATTGCTGATATTCAGTTTAATTGTCAACATAATTGTCAGCTATTCTACTGAGTTACCTTCTGAGGAAAAACTTCAAGGGAATATCTGGACGGTACAACTCTGGAAAGATGAGACAGAAGAATTAAAGAATGTAGTCTGGTATAAAAACTTTAGAATTCAAGCCTTCGCTTTGGTTTTAGCTTGCTTTGTAATGTATTTCATCTTTTTTTAACCAATCCCTTAAAATTAAATGAAACTAAAATCACAATTTGGATGTCTACTATTAGGTATAGCATCCTTTGTATCAGCTCAAAATTTCATATCAGTTAAGGACGGACAGTTTTATCACAAAGATAAAGTCTATAAATATCTTGGAACCAATTTTTGGTATGGAATGAATCTCGGTGCAGATGACCAGAAACGATTACTGAAAGAGCTGGATAAGCTATCTGCGATCGGCGTCAAAAATCTTCGGATTATGGCAACGTCAGAAGGAGACTCCAAAACACCATGGAGTATGCAACCTTCGCTTCAGCCTAAACCGGGAGAATTTAATGTAAAATTGCTGAATGGTCTTGACTTTCTTCTATCCGAGATGGGAAAGAGAGATATGAAGGCGGTGGTCTGCCTGAATAATTTCTGGCCGTGGTCAGGAGGATTTCCTAAATATGTTTCTTGGGCTAAAAATAATGAGACTATTCCTTATCCTCCACCTGCCGAAGGTGGAGACTGGAGAATTTATCAGGAATATTCGGCTCAGTTCTATAATAATGAAAAAGCTCAGGAATGGTATAGAAAGACGATTGCTGTGATAGTTAACAGAACAAATTCAATTACAAAAAAGTTGTATAAGGAAGACCCTGCTATCATGTCATGGCAGTTGGCAAATGAACCTGAAGGTGTTAATGTAATTGATGAATATAGGAACTGGGTCGATCAAACGGCAAGATATATAAAATCTTTGGACTCAAATCATCTTGTTTCAATCGGTAGTGAAGGCTACACACCCAGCGAAAAGAACGGTACCGATTTCCGACTTGACCACAAAACGGATTCGATCGATTATTTTACATTTCATCTATGGGTTCAAAATTGGGGATGGTACGATCCTCAAAACTCTAAAGAATCCTACGCTATAGCTATCAAGTCTGCAACGGATTATATTCTAAAACATATTAACGTTGCAAAAGAGGAAAATAAACCATTGGTACTGGAAGAATTTGGTATTGGAAGGGATGAGGACAGTTATGATTGGAGATCTTCTGTATCGCAAAGAGATAAATATTACCACTTCATATTCAATTTTATATATTCAAATTCCAAGAAGATCCCAGTTGTGTCAGGAGTTAATTTCTGGGCCTGGGGAGGGATTGGAAGACCATCATCACCAAGGTCCATTTGGAAACCTGGTGATGATTTTACAGGTGATCCGCCACATGAATTCCAGGGATGGTATTCTGTCTATGATACAGATTTGTCAACGATCAAAATCATTAAAGATTATGCTAAAAAATTTAATCAGTTCTCTACTCAACCCTGATCTAAATATTACCTAAAATGAGAAGGATCTTATTACTCTTTTTGTCTGTATTATTTTTGAAAGTCTTTGCTCAAAATTACAGGACTGTAAGCGAAATTCCTTATTACGACGATATTTCACTACGTAATTCAGATGTATATATAAAAGAAAGATGTGTGCTTGACATTTATTATCCTAAGGACAAGAGGAAATATTATACGGTGATATGGTTGCACGGTGGTGGACTTACCTATGGACAAAAAGAGATCCCTGATAGTCTTAAAAATAAGGGTATTGCAGTGGTAGCCGTGAATTACAGACTTTCTCCGAGAGCTGTAGCACCGGCGTACTTAAATGACGTCGCTGCGGCGTCTGCTTGGGTTTTTAAAAATATCGCCAAATATGGAGGAGACCCGACAAAAATTATCATTGCGGGACATTCTGCCGGAGGGTATTTAGCTACTATGATCGGTTTGGATCCAGCATATTTAAAATTGTATGATATTGATCCAAATTCTTTTGCAGAGATAGCATCGTTCAGTGGGCAGATATTCACTCATTATACCATCAAGCAAGAGAAGAATATTCCAACGGAGCGATTGCTTGTGGATGAGTTTTCCCCTATATTCTGGGTCAAGAAGAATACCCCAAAATTGTTATTTACAACTGGTGGTAGAATTATGGATCTGGAAGGGAGATATGCAGAAAATGTAATGATGCTCTCAGCATTGAAACAAGCTAAGAACGAAAAAATGAAGTATTTTGAATTGGAAGGTTTTGATCACAGTAATATGCCTGAACCTTCCTATATTTTGCTGTTGGAAGATATTAAAAAATTGGAAATGAGTACCGCAAATAAAAGTATTGACGAAAGAAAATAAACATAATGTAAAATTCTGGAAACTGAAATAATAGCAATCTTTGTAGAATTCATATGGAACAAATTTATAGAAGTGATTCATGACAGATCGTGGCAAAGATCATTTCTCAACAATTAAATTATTAACAATTAAAATAAAAAATTATGGAACACGACGTTAGACCGTGGGGAGAATATTGGGTATTAGATGATGCAGAAGCTCATAAAGTTAAGAGGATTAAAGTTAACCCCGGAGGCAGATTATCGCTACAATACCACCACAAGCGAGCAGAGGTTTGGACCATCGTATCTGGAATTGGAACGATTACAATAAATGAAGATATAAAAGATTATTCCACAGGGGAGGTTGCTCAGATTCCTTTGGGAGCCCATCACAGAATAGAAAATAAGACTTCTGAACCTGTGGTCTTTATTGAGGTACAGTACGGAACTTATTTCGGCGAGGACGATATTGTCAGATTAGAGGATGACTACAATAGATCATAGAAGAATTTTTGAGAAAGTAAACTATCATATCAAATTAACAGGATGTTGAAGCTATTAAAAATAGTCTGATAATTAATTTTGTTTACTCAAAATAATAATTGTTAAAATGATGAAAATTTATAGTCAGTTACTAAACTAACAGCTCTTACCATTAAAATATAATATTTCTATGGTTCATAAGTCTTCAAATCATTAATCAATAAAGATCCAGATGAAATGTAAAATTGATATTAAGAGCATACTACAGATAAAAGGTTGTCTATCATATGAAAGTACAGTTGCTATTATTAATTAGTGTCTTATTTTTATTACTAATTTTTAAGTAATTGATTTTCGTTTTACTTTATTTTTGAAGAAGTAAAATAATCATCGATTAATATCGATCGAAATACATAAAAAAAACGCTGTAAACATTATATTTACAGCGTTTTTATTTGAAAATATATTGATTTTAAAGTCATCAAATCGATAACCTCGGTAAGGAATCTTCATTACTGAAATTATGCTTCAATAAACGCTAAAAGATCTTTATTAATAGTTTCGTGTTCAGTTGTCGGCATTCCGTGAGGAAATCCAGGATATGTAATCAGTTTTCCGTTCTTTAAGAGTTTGGCCGATTTTATGGCAGAATTTTCAATAGGAACAATCTGGTCATCTTCACCGTGAAGCACCAAAACAGGGATGTCAACTGCTTTCAGATCTTCGGTAAAATCCGTCTCAGAAAACGCTTTAATACCGTCATAATGAGCCACGATACCACCCATCATTCCCTGTCTCCACCAGTTTCTCTGTACACCTTCCTTTATTTTGGCTCCTTCTCTGTTGTAACCGTAGAAAGGGAAAGTCAGGTCAATATAAAACTGGTTTCTGTTGTTGAGTGTCTGCTCTCTGATGCCATCAAAAACTTCCATCGGCACTCCATCCGGATTGCTTTCACTTTTTACCATGACCGGAGGGACGGCACTTATCAACACCGCTTTTTTAGCTCTTCCGTTAGAATATTTGTTTACATAGCGGATAACTTCTCCACCTCCCGTAGAATGACCGATGTGAACCACCTCTTTCAAATCCAGAAATTCAACCAATTCTGCAGCGTCAGAGGCATATTGTTCAATGGTGTGGTTATAAATATTCTGGCTGGAGCGGCCGTGGCCTCTTCTGTCGTGTGAAATCACCCTGTATCCTCTCTGAAGAAAGAAAATTACCTGTGCATCCCAGTCGTCGGATGAAAGGGGCCACCCGTGGTGAAACATCAATACAGGTCCTTCGCCCTGATCTTTATAAAAAATTTCTGTTCCGTCTTTTAATTGTAGTGTACTCATAATAATATTTTTAATGTTGTTTATTGTTTTAAGTTTTATGTCCTTATTTCTTTAGCAAATGTATAACGAATCAGGCAGCCGGAAATTAATCTAGTTTAATTTCGTTTATTTTGATCCATATTTTTTATTTGGGCAGCTATTTCCGCCTTCCGTTCCCGCTTTTTTTGTAATCGCGAACAAGGGGAGGCAATAAGCAGAGCTTTCAGGCAATCGCAATTACAAAAAAGAGCTCCACTCAAGTCGGGCTGCAAATTCTGCCCTGGTCAGTAGTGTCTGCTATCCATTCACCTGCGTTCTATTCTTTAACCTGAAACCGAATACCCGACTTAAAGAAAAGTAAACGTATAATAAAAGTCTCTTCAGTATTGGTGTTATTATTTTAACGCAAAGTTTTAATTTAAATATAAAAAATACTCAAGTAAGCAAAGAAAAATCAACAGGTTGATTGATAAAGCCTGTTTTCAAGCGTCGAGAAGCAAATTCATTGGCCTTTGCCTTGTGAAAATGAGGAGAAAGAAATAAAAATCTTTTGCTTCCTGAAAACATACAATTTTTATTAAATCTTGCGCCTTTATGCTTTTACGGCAAAATTTATATTTTCTAAAATTTTTTACCATTTAAAAAGAAACCCAAAACCCTGATATCAACTAAAATGAACGTCAGACAGGCTTTTTAGTCTTCAAAATTTGAAACCGGGATCGTTACAGCACAAATCAGTAATAATACAGCCGGAAAAAGCAAAATCCAGTTTTTCAGTATATTCAGTAGAAAGGGAGCTGCGACGGCACCGGACAAAAATCCCAACCATAAAAGCAGGAGATGGATGGCTCTGGCTTTAGACTCTTTCTTCTCGTTCTCGTTATCACTCATGGTAAAGAGTGCTGTATTTCTCGCAAGACTGTTTAATGTTCCCGTTACGAAATCGGTATTTACGTTTTGGTTTCCCACGGCCGTTACAATCGTATTCATCACTCCCATCGCAAAGCCTATCATCGCAGCAGACAGAATAGGAGTTATCTGAAAACAGAAATTTAAGAGTGTATAAAAAATCAGAATTCCCGAGACCACATAAAAAGCGATGGTTTTACTCCTGCATTTCTTCCATAATGATAAACACGTTCCTGCGTAAATTCCGCTCAAAAAGCTTCCGATTATGCAGATCGATATAATGATGATTCCATAATTTTCACCTGAAAATGCAGCGCCTAACTGCGTGGTGTTCCCACTCATAAAGGAAACATAGGTTTTCCATTTAACCAATCCGGTTGCATCAGTAAATCCTGCAATAAAGGCCAGAAAAAGGGCTAATTTCTCCTGAATTTTTACTTTTTCGGAAGACAGGGAAGATTTTTCCGCTATCAAAACCCTTATTTTTCAGGTTGAATGAATACTTTTTCCGAAGGAAACTTCTCAATTTCCCCTTCTTTCAGTCCAAAATTCGTGATGACAACATCTTTCGGATTTCCGGCCAGCCACTGGCTTAAATCAATAGATTCATAATGGCCGCTGTTAAAGCCAATCAATACTTTACAAACCGTATCGCCTGTATTTTTAATATAATGTCCGGCTCCCATAGGAACATAGCCTACATCTCCGGCACTCAACTGTTCGGTAACAATCGTTCCTTCGGCTAAGAAAACCGACATCTCGGCCTGTCCCGAAATAAAATACTGCCATTCATCGGCATTCGGATGCCAGTGCATTTCCCTCAAAGCGCCCGGTTGCAGCTCCAGAAGAGAACCTGCCATCGTTTTACTGATCGGAAATTCTTTACTCGTTACCAATCTCTGCAAACCGCCTCCGGGAATAATTCTCGGTTGCTGAGAATGCAAAGGGTAGCGGTGAAGATTGGTTAATTCTATATCAGATTCTTCAGGTCTTGCCGTAGCATTGAATGATAATTCATCGGGAACAGCTCCTGAAGCAAAATACGCTTCTTTCTGAGGTAATGCAGCCACTTCTTCAGGAGTTAAGCCTAAATTCTGAGCCACAATCCCGGGGGGAACGCTGGAAACAAAATCTGTAACGCTGAAAGTATGGTCTTCGGAAAAATCACCGTTGTCAAAAATCAGGATAAAGTGGCATTCTTCGGTTCCTGTTGCCTGAATCGAGTGTCCATAGCCTTTTGGGAAATACCAGACATCGCCAGGCTCAAAATTATCGGTATAGCTTTTTCCGTCCGGATGGATAATGGTGGTACGCACCGTTCCGGAAATTACGTATGCCCATTCTGCAGCGTTGGCGTGCCAGTGCAATTCTCTCATGCTTCCGGGCTGCAGTCTCATAGAAACTCCGGCAATGCCGATAGAAGCAGGAAAATCTTTTACAGAAGCACCTCTGGTTGTTCCGCCGTCATTGGTGCGGGGTTCTTTTTTTTCTAATTCGTACTTAAAACGTAGTGATTCGGTGTTCATAATTATTTTTTTTTAGATTTAATAAATAGATGTCTTTATTTCTACTGTAAAGCTACTGCCCAATCTGTCTTTTTAGAGATCCCATTCGGTGAACAGGCAAAATTACTCGTTGAGTTTTATATCGAAACAGAGAATGGATTGTAGTGGCTGAAATCAAAAATTATCTGGCTACAGAACGCTGCCTTTTCCCATAAAATAAAACCTGATTTGTTCTGATTAGAGAAAGGGAAGCAAAATAAAAAGCGGTCAGGCTGGAAAATGATAGTAAAAAGAAACTAAAATAATTCCTATTTCCTTAAAAATGAAAAATATACTAATTTAAGAAGCCGTTTTTCATTCTTTTTTAGAAATGGATTTTAGAAATAATTTGGTTTCGAAAAAAGATTTCAGCAATACATCTTTCACTTCTTCCAACGCTTGCCTGGAGGATGGATTTTCTTCGTGTGTCCGTTCCAAAATATTTAAATTTTCTTCCAACAGAGGAAATAATCCCATGATGGCGACACTCGATTTCAAATCATGGGCTCTTAATTTTAAAAATTTGAAATCATTGGTATCGTAAGCCATTTTCAGTTCCTGCAGATGGGTCGGTACGAGATCTAAAAATTGTTGGGTTACGGTTTTTTCAAAATCCTGATCTCCGTTACTGATCGATTTCAGATAGGTAAGTTCTATGGTCTCATAAGCAGAAGTCGCTGCCTCGGTCGGTATTTCCGGATTTTCAGCTTCTTTCAATCCGAAATTTGAAATTAATCTGAATAATTCTTCCTCGGAGACCGGTTTGGAAATATATTCGTTCATTCCGCGGCTCATGCACCTTTCGCGTTCCCCTGCCAAAGCATGTGCCGTCATCGCGATGATGGGGACCTTCAGATTCAGTTCTTCGCGGATCTTTTGAGTAGCCGTGTAACCATCCATTTGTGGCATCTGGATATCCATTAAAACCAGATCACACGCTTTATTTCTGAGATATTCTACCGCCTCGAGGCCGTTTGAAGCAGTGTTAAACTCAATATTCCATTGGGACAGAAGATGCTGCATCAGATTTTGGTTAATGAGATTATCATCCACAATCAATACCTTTAAAGGCGCATGAGAATGGTTTGTGAAGTCATTATGGTCTGCAGGAGGAACCACATAAAGTTGTTCTTTTGCAATGGCATAGGAAATATAAAAATGAAAAGTGGTGCCTTTTCCCTGCTCGCTCATGACTTCAATCCCGCCATTTTGTAGCTGAATTAATCTTTTTACGATAGATAATCCAAGGCCGGTACCGCCATAGTTTCTGGTGGTAGAATCTTCCCCTTGATTAAATCTTTCAAAAACCTCGCTCAGTTTTTCTTTATCAATTCCAATTCCTGTATCGGACACTTTGAAACCGACAGTCACCTCGGTATCAGTCTGTTGTTTATTGTAAATTTCGATGTTTATATTTCCCTGCTCAGTAAATTTTATGGCATTTCCGATAAGGTTTACCAAAATCTGGGTAAGTCTTGTTGCATCGCCCTCCAGTGTATCAGGAATGGACGGTGCTATGGTGCCGGAGAGGGTTAATCCTTTTTCTTTGGCTCTTTCTGTAAAAAACGTTTCTACAGAGTGTACCAATCCGTTGATGCTGAAGATTCCTTTGGTAATGCGCATCATTCCGGCTTCTATTTTTGATAAATCCAGAATATCGTTAATAATTGCCATTAAATTCTCCCCGGAATGCTGAATAGAGTGAACAAATTCTCTTGACGTCTCATCCAGCGGTCTTTTTTGTAAAAGATTGGTAAAACCGAGAATTCCGCTTAAAGGTGTTCGGATTTCGTGGCTCATATTGGCAAGGAAATTTTCCTTTGTTTGTGCGGCTACTGAAGCTTTTTTCTCAGCAATATCCAGTTCCTGAATCAGTGCGCGCTGACGTTTGAACTGGCGGAGAATGTGATAGCCCACGATGGAACCGCTTAAAATCAGTAAAATTAATAGAGACAGATCATACAATCTGGCCTTTTGCCCCATAGCTTCAGTCTGTTTGCTGAGGTCAACCATATGAAGTTTTCTGCTTTCGTAGATTTTTGCCGTAATTGAGGTGATTTCATTTGAAATTTTTCTGGCCCGGGGGTTGGCAATGGAGGTGTTATCGTCCATATTTCCGAGCGTGTTGTAGCGGAGTAGCAATTTGTCTTTGGTAATTTTCTTTTCCATCGCAAGAACACTCAGTCGGTGGATCAGTTTTTCTTCAATATCATCGGTATTATCGCGGGATAATGAATCAAGAAAGTTTTCTATCTGGCTGATTTTTTGGTCGATTCCCTCAAGATGAGTGGTGTCATTGGTTGCAATAGATGCTCTTATCCGGCTTTCGATACCCAGAATATCACGGTCTATTTCCCGTAAATGATTACTCGAGCGCAATTCGTTGAGCAGTTTACTATTATTCTGAATGAGTTCTTTGGTATTTTGGGCAGAATTGATCTGAACAGCGATCAATAAAAGAGAGCCCGCTATAAAGGTGAGAATGATAAAATAACTGAATCTTTTGTTGCCCATTACGGTGGAGATTTTTTTCATAAATAATGATTTTCTTTTATACCATAAACCGGATTGTGGACTCTTCTGATTTCCATTTCCCGGAGTCTCATCAGACTCTGCGCCATCATTTATAACCTGGGTTCGATTACTACAATACTCTATAAATCAATAGAACAGGCTTCAGTCCGTTTCAGAAAGATGAGATTCCTGCGACTTTAGCTGAAACTGATCATCAGTTTTTGTTAAAACCGCTCATTTCATACATTTAATTACGAGTTAATCAGTTTTTTATATATTTAAATTCAACTCAGGTTTATGGTTAAATCTTAAAAATAAGACCTATTCCTGCCGGAATAACAAATTACGTGGCTGTTTTAACCCTAGTTTTATGCTGAATCTGCAGCCCGGCTTGAACGGAAATCCTTTTTTGCGTGTTCTTCAGGTTTTCCTAAAACGACCATCGTTTGCAAAAAAGATTGGGAGTGGAAGACGGATTAAGCTGCCCAAATAATTAATGACATAGAAGCGTTCTTAAAAAACATTCATTCTTGTATTGAGTGCTTTTCTGTAGGCATCGGCAACGGGGATGAATTTTCCGTTAATCATAATTCCGCCATCCTGCAGCGTATCTATTTTACCCACGGAAATGATGTAGGAGCGGTGAACTCTAATAAAATCGTCTTTCGGAAGGCGTTCTTCCGCTGTTTTCATTTTGCCGTGGATGGCAAACATTTTTTCCCGCGTGTAAAATTTTACATAATCGCCCATTGCTTCTGCGTAAAAAATATCATCCAGCTTCAAACGCCTTGTGATATTGGAATCTCTTACAAAGAGGAACTCATTTTTGGTTACTTCTACCACTTCTTTTCTGCTGTCTATAATTGCCTGTGCTTTACTTACTGCCTGTAAAAACCTTGCGGGAACAACAGGTTTCAGGATATAATCGACAATGTTTAATTCGAAAGCTTCCAGAGCGTATTCTTTATTGGAAGTTGTGAAAATAATAAGGGTATCTTTGCCGTAGAGGTTTTTCGTAAGCTCAATACCCGTCATCTCCGGCATCTCAATATCCAGAAAAATTAAATCGGCGTGATGGCTCTGCAAGTAGTTGTAAGCCTCTATGGCGTTAGAAAACTCACTGGCAATGGTGAGATTGGGAATCTGTTTTGCCAGGTGCGAGAGTGTGGTTCTTGCAATCTCGTTATCATCGACGATGAGAGCTTTCATAGGGATCGTTATTTATAGTTTACACAAATATAATTATTCCTTTCTGATCTCCCAATTATCTGAAATAGGAACGGATCATCCAGGCCATTTCTTCATGAGTTTCCATAAGTCCTGTGATAAAATTGCTGCTACCGTAATCTTTAAATTCTTCTGCAAAAGGAGAAATATTTCCCCGTAAGAATTCAATAATGCTTTCGTGGTCGCTCAGCAGGTCTTTCATAAAACCCGGTCCGTCGTTAGTTCTGTCGCTGTATTCGGTAAGATGGGTTAATTCGAGATAGATTTTCATTGTTGCAGGCGCAAAATGTCCTATTTTTCGTATCCGTTCCGCAACCTGATCGGTTAATTTTTCCAATTGTTTGTATTGATGTTCGAAAAAAAGGTGATTGGCGTGAAAATTTTCCCCGGTAACATTCCAGTGGGCATTTCTTGTTTTGATATAGAGCAGTGTTTCGTCTGCTAAGAGTTTTGACAATTGTGCAGCAACAGCCTCTGTGTTGGTTTTTGTAATTCCGATTTTTGTTTTCATAATAATAATATTTAGTCGCTCCTTAACAAATCCTTCTATCTAATTTATTTTTAGAAAAAGTACTAAAAAACAAGAGTATTTCTATTTGATAAAAAAAGGCAAGAGTTTTCTGTTTCAATATTTCCATCATTTTCT
>Ga0308157_10002860_pt1 | contig 26804 bp, 20 predicted proteins | sample PhyBR1_FD_201035 | JGI IMG/M metagenome (GOLD analysis project Ga0308157, IMG submission 201035) | Phyllosphere microbial communities from UC Gill Tract Community Farm, Albany, California, United States - DLSLB.R1 | ecosystem: Host-associated > Plants > Phyllosphere > Unclassified | place: USA...
ATCCAATTCGTGATAAAGAAACTATCGATATCGAATTGCAGTTAAAAGATTTAGAAACTGTTGAAAAACGTTTAGAAAAAGTAAAACGTGCTGCAAAAACAGGAAATAAAGAAGCTCAAACAGAAGAAGCTTTATTAAATAGAATTAGAGAGGCTTTATTACAGGCAAAATCTGCAAGAACAATTGTTCCTCAAAATAATGATGAAGAAGTTTTATTAGAAAGCTTCCAATTGATTACAGCAAAACCAGTTTTATATGTTTGTAACGTAGACGAAAGTTCTGCAGTAAACGGAAACAAATATGTAGATCAGGTTCGTGAATTAGTAAAAGACGAAGAAGCTGAAGTTATTATTCTTTCAGTAGGAGCAGAGGCTGATATTACAGAATTGGAAAGCTACGAAGAACGCCAAGTTTTCTTAGAAGATATGGGATTAACTGAGCCAGGAGCTTCTGTTTTAATTCGTGCAGCTTACAAATTATTAAAACAACAGACTTACTTTACAGCTGGTGTAAAAGAAGTTCGTGCTTGGACAATCAATATCGGAGCTACAGCACCGCAAGCTGCTGGAGTTATCCACACAGATTTCGAAAAAGGTTTTATCCGTGCCGAAGTTATTTCATACGAAGATTACGTTCAATACGGTTCTGAAGCAAAAGCAAAAGAAGCTGGAAAATTCAGAGTTGAAGGAAAAGAATATATTGTAAAAGATGGTGATGTAATGCATTTCCGTTTCAACGTTTAATTTTTTTCTTTAGAAAATAGAGTAAAGAATAAAGAGAATAGATTAAAACTGCTGGAGAGATTCAGCAGTTTTTTTATGCCCAAAAATCAAAGTTCTGTTTTGTCAGGCAGAGCGAAGTCGAAGCCCACGCAAAAAATGTCTTATACTTTGCGGAGCTTCTTGTGTGTCCTTCGATTGCGCTCAGGATGACAAAAACAAGAATAAAAATCCGTTTAAATCTGCGCTTTCGCGAAAGCGAATCTGTAAAATCTGTGTGCCATTTTCAGGAAACAAAATTTTTGGCTTAAAAATTGGTTAGAGAAAAATTAACCAATTACTAATCTAAAATCAACCAATCAAAATGATAAAAAAATCATTTAAAATTCTAGGCTGGACACTTTTCGGAATTTTTAGTTTCCTTGCTCTGTACATTACTTCTGTTTTAATTATTTCTAAAATTACAGTCAACTCCGATATAGCAAAAGTCGAAGAACAAAATGCTATTCCAATTTACATTCTTTCAAACGGAGTTCATACCGATATTGTAGTTCCAATTAAAAACGAAGTTAAAGATTGGCGAAACGAAATTCAGTTTAATCAAACTCAATCAAAAGATTCGTTAATGAATTATATTGCTTTTGGCTGGGGCGATAAAGGATTTTATCTCGAAACGCCAGAATGGTCAGATTTAAAAGCCAGCACAGCCTTCAAAGCCGCTTTCGGAATCAGTTCATCTGCCGTGCATGCTACATTTTTTAAGCAATTAAGAGAAGGAGACGACTGCAAACGTATTTTGATTTCTAAAGAAAATTATCAAAAATTAGTCTACTATATTTCAAATAGTTTCAGCGATCCAGTTCGTCCACAATGGATTGAAGGCCACAGTTATGGCAAAAAAGACGCTTTTTATGAAGCAAAAGGAAGTTATAGCCTTTTCTATACTTGCAACACTTGGGCAAATAATGCTTTAAAAGCGGCCAATCAAAAAGCAAGTTTGTGGACGGTTTACGATAAGGGGATTTTTTGTCATTATAAATGATCTTTGGATGAAGAAAGCAGTTTTAGTTATAGCAATAGCTGTATTAATTGTTTCCTGCAAAAAGGCTGATGCAGTTGCAGAATCTGGTGGTTTGACATTTTATTTTGAGAATCCTCAACCGATTGATGATTCTGAACTAAATAGCTTTCCTTCTAAATTTAGAGGGCTATATATGAATCCAGATTCTACTTTTTTAAGAATTGACGATAATGGAATCTTTAGAGAGTATTATTTTAAATTCAAGGTTCACAGACAAAAATTAGATTCTTTAAAATCTGAATATGACCTCATCGATGGGAAATTAATTACTAAAGATAGAAAGGACAAATTTGATGTGCTTAAAAAAGGCGATTCTATTGAATTGTCTCAAAGAGATACGGATACATTATTCAGATTGTCATACAATCAGAAATTAAAGCGTATTAACAGGCAGTTGGTTTTAAGTACAAGAGATTCTATTTTTTGGAACATAAAAACGATTACGTTAGAAAAGGATATTCTTAAAATTAAAAATATTTATTTACCGGAAGACTTGAAGAAATTCGACTCGGTTACTGCCATAAAATCAAAAATGCTAGATTCACTTTGTTATTTGATCAAACCAACAAAGAAAGAATTTAAAAATATTTTAGAAATTAGAAATCTAGGATATGATCAGGAATATAAAAAAGTTTCAAAATAAACATGGTAAAAATGTAAAATTCTGCTAAAAAGCAAGAATTTAAAATTTTTCAAGATTGCTTAAATTTGAGAGAATATCAAATAAGCAGCACATGAAAATCAAAAATATATTCTCCAAAACTTGGTTTCTCTTAAAGAATACCTTTTTAGAATTTAACGATGATAATGCAATTAAGTTAAGCGCTGCATTGGCGTACTATACCATATTTGCGTTACCACCTTTATTGATTATTATTATCACAATTTGTGGTTTCTTTTTTGGAGAAGAAGCAGTGACTGGAGAATTATACGGACAAATTAATGGTTTGGTAGGTAATGGCGCTGCAACTCAAATTCAGGAAGCTATTAAAAATGTGCAATTATCTGGCGATAATGTTTTTGCAACCGTATTTGGAATCGTAATGCTGTTAATTGGAGCCTCAGGAGTTTTTGCCGAAATACAAAGTTCTATTAATTTTATTTGGGGACTTCGTGCAAAACCAGATAAAGGAATTAAGAAATTTATTCAAAACCGCCTAATGTCATTCTCGATGATTGCTTCAGTTGGTTTTTTAATGCTGGTCAGTCTTTTTATAAGTACAACTTTAGATTTGCTTAGTGCACGTTTAAAAGTCTATTTTCCAGAAAGTACAGTCTACTTATTTTACATTGTGAACGTGGTCATTGTTTTAGCCAGTATTACACTTCTCTTTGCCATAATTTTTAGAACGTTACCAGATGGAAAAATAAAATGGAAAGATGCTTTTATAGGATCAGGAGTTACGGCAATACTTTTTATGATTGGTAAATTTGCAATTGGATTTTATTTAGGTAGTTCGACAGTAGCTTCTGTATATGGTGCAGCTGGTTCTGTGATTATTATTCTGGTTTGGGTTTATTATTCGGCAATAATTCTGTATTTTGGAGCAGAATTTACTAAGGTCTATGCAAAATCTTACGGAGGAAAAATTTATCCTAACGAATATTCTGTAGAAATTGCAAAGGAGATTTATGAAATCGACGAACCCAAAAAAGAACTAATTGAAGAAAAATTACTAAACGAGAAACCATGAAAATTATAGCCTTTGGAGGAAGTAACAGCAAACAGTCAATCAATAAACATTTAGCGACTTACGCGTCAAGTTTGTTTGAAAATGCAGACGTTGAAGTTCTAGATCTTAACGATTTTGCAATGCCTGTATTTAGTGTAGATCTTGAAAAAGAAATTGGGCAGCATGAAGTGGCACAAGCATTTTTAAATAAGCTTAAAGAAGCTGACATTCTGGTTGTTTCAATGGCAGAAAATAACGGGAACTATTCTGTTGCTTTCAAAAATGTTTTCGATTGGAGTTCTAGAATTGAAAAAGATGTTTTTCAGCATAAACCAATGTTACTATTAGCGACTTCTCCAGGCGGAAGAGGAGGTGCATCTGTTTTAGGAATTGCCCAGAATCTTTTCCCGCGTTATGGCGCAGAAATTAAGGGAAGTTTCTCATTACCAGCATTTGGCTCGAATTTTGATTTACAGGAAAATAAAATTTCTAACGTTGAGTTAGATAATGAACTGAAAAACATTATTAAATCAAATTTCTAAATGCCACAAAAAAACATTGCCCTTATTTTCCTTTTACTAAATATTTTTTTTATCAATTTTACTTTCGCTCAAAAGATTAGCGAAGTCGATAAAATAGTTGCAAAATATCCAAAAAATTTTGACAGCACCGAAAAGTTAGCCGACAGAATCGAGAAAGATTTTGATTCGGATGCTGAGCGTGCACGCGCTATTTATAGCTGGATTGCTTTTAATATAAGATATGATTACAACGCCTATTTGAATCCGCCAAGAGTGCAGGGTTTCAGTTATTCTACCGAAGCCGAAAAACAGCGAAAAATAAAACAATTGAATGACAATCTGATTCAAAAAACTTTTAACTCAAAAAAAGCGGTTTGTGAAGGTTTTACTGCTTTGTATCAGAATTTGGCTGAACAAGTTGGTTTGAAATGCGAAATTGTTAAAGGAGATTCTAAAACAAGACTGGCTGACATTGGAAGAAAAAACACTTCGTCAAACCATGCTTGGAATATGGTTTTGATTAACAAAAAATGGCGCTTGATCGATGTTACTTGGGGTCAAGGTTATTATGATAGTAATAAAGGAAGAATGGTTAATGATTTTAATCCGATTTATTTTGATACCGATCCTGACTACTTTTTTGCCAAACATTTTCCAGATTCTGGATCGTTTTTAGGAGATCGATTAAGCAAAGATGATTTCTTAAACGGTCCATTGATTTATAATAAAACGATCGAAAATGATTATAAAATCAAAACGCCAAGTTCAGGAATAATGGAAGTAAAAAATGGAGATAAAATAACTGTCGAAATTAAAAATGTTTCCAAATCCAATCAGGTTTTTTATTTAAACAAAAAGAATCAGCCGGTTAAAGTTCAAAATCCAAAGGAAAAAAGAGGAGGTTTAGAGTTTCAAATTCTTGTTGACAGCAACGTAGGTAATTATATCACGATTTTTGTTGACACCGATAGTATTGTGTCTTTTAAAATTGTCTAGAAAATAAGAGTTCATCAATATTTTATGTTTTCTGAAATTGCCGTATCTTAGCGGGAAATGAAAAGAATTTGATGCTATGGAAACAACTTTTTTGAAATCAATTTTAGATAATGATTTCTACAAATTTACAATGCAGCATGCTGTAATAAAGCTTTTTCCAAAGGCAAAAGTCCGTTACGGATTCATAAATCGTGGTAAACATATTTTTCCAGAAGGTTTTGCAGATCTACTTCGCGTTTCTGTAGATGCAATGGCAGATCTTCGTTTAACAAAAGAAGAAAAAAATTATCTGGCCCATTATTGCCCTTATTTGGACCCTACTTATTTAGATTTTCTCCAGGGATATAGTTTTGATCCTTCCGAGGTGCAAATCAGTCAAGAAGGGTCAGAAATCAGTGTTACCGTAGAAGGATTTTGGTATAGAACAATTTTGTGGGAAGTGCCACTAATGGCATTGATTTCAGAATTGTTTTATAAAGCGAGCCATCTCATTCGCTTAAATGATGAAGCCATAAAGAATCTTACGAAAGAAAAAATTGAAAGCTATAATAAACTAGGAGTTTCAGTTTTAGAATTTGGAACCAGACGTCGCCATTCTTACGAAGTTCATGATTTAGTAAATAAAACCTTGAGCACTTATGGTGGACAAAGTTTTATTGGAACAAGCAATGTACATTTTGCAATGGTCAATAACAAGCGCCCTTTAGGAACACATGCGCACGAATGGTTTATGTTTCATGCAGCGCAATATGGTTTTCAGGTGGCGAATTTTATAAGTCTCGAAAACTGGACAAAAGTTTATGGCGGTGATCTCGGAATCGCTTTAACGGATACTTATACTACAGAAATATTTTTCAACCAATTCGATAAAAAATATTCTAAGCTTTTTGATGGTGTTCGACATGACAGCGGCGACCCAATTGAGTTTGCCCAAAAAGTAATTGCTCATTATACCAAAATGGGAATTGATCCAAAATCAAAAGTTATTGTTTTTTCAGATTCTTTAAATTACGATAAAGTAAAAAAGATTGTTGATTTCTGTCAGGACAAAATAAAAATGTCATTTGGAATCGGGACAAATTTCACCAACGATGTTGGTCTTCCAGCGATGAATATGGTTATAAAATTGACTGATACAAAACCTGACAACATACATTGGCAGGGAGTTGTTAAACTTTCTGACGAAAAAAATAAAAACACGGGAACGCCCGAAATGATTGCATTGGCAAAACAAGTGTTGGGAATCAAATAGTATTTTTTTGCTGAAAAAGCAGTTTTTTATATTTTTAGTGTTTGTTTTATTTTAAAATCAATTTAAATAGAATTTAAACTGTTATTATTCATAACAAAAAAGAAATACGCTTTTATTTTTTACCGATAAATGGTACATTAGCCAAAAATCCTAAATTCATTTATGCTAGAGCAAAATCAATACAACGAAGATAATATTCGTTCACTCGATTGGAAGGAACATATTCGTATGCGTCCGGGTATGTACATCGGGAAATTAGGGGACGGATCATCACCAGATGATGGTATTTATATTCTTTTAAAAGAGGTTTTAGACAACTGTATCGATGAGTTCGTCATGGGTGCCGGAAAAACTATCGAGGTAAGTATTAAAGACAAAACAGTTTCTGTTCGTGATTACGGACGTGGAATTCCATTGGGTAAAGTGGTCGATGTAGTTTCGAAAATGAATACTGGTGGAAAGTACGATTCTAAAGCTTTCCAGAAATCGGTTGGTTTGAATGGTGTCGGAACAAAAGCGGTAAATGCTTTGTCTAATTATTTCCGTGTAGAATCGGTTCGTGATGACAAACAAAAAGCAGCTGAATTCTCTGCTGGAAATTTGGTTCTAGAAGAAGACGTTATCGATACAACAAAACGTAAAGGAACAAAAGTAATTTTTACGCCAGACGAAACGATTTTCAAAAACTATAAATTCCGTTTAGAATATGTAATCAAAATGGTCAAAAACTATTGTTATTTGAACAATGGTTTGACTATTATTTTCAACGGAGAAAAATACTATTCAGAGAACGGACTTCGTGATTTATTAGAAGAAACGATCAATGAAGACGATTTAGAATACCCAATTATTCATTTAAAAGAGCATGATATCGAGGTTGCACTTACACACAGTAAAACGCAATACAGCGAAGAATATCACTCTTTTGTAAACGGTCAGAATACAACACAAGGAGGAACGCACTTAGCGGCTTACCGTGAAGCTGTTGTAAAAACAATTCGTGAGTTTTACAACAAGAATTTCGAAGCATCAGATGTTCGTAAATCTATTGTAAGTGCGATTAGTATTAAAGTAATGGAACCAGTTTTTGAGTCTCAGACCAAAACAAAATTAGGTTCTACCGATATGGGTTCTGATGATGGAACTCCAGCAGTTTCTGTTCGTACTTTCGTTAACGATTTCATCAAAACGAAACTGGATAATTACCTTCATAAAAATCCAACAACTGCCGAAGCTTTATTGCGTAAAATTCTGCAGGCAGAACGTGAGCGTAAAGAATTATCTGGAATTAGAAAACTGGCAACAGATCGTGCTAAAAAAGCCAATCTTCACAATAAAAAATTAAGAGACTGCCGCGCGCATCTTCCAGATACCAAAAACCCAAGAAACTTAGAAAGTACACTTTTTATTACCGAGGGAGATTCGGCTTCTGGATCGATTACAAAGTCGCGTGACGTGAATACACAAGCGGTTTTCAGTTTGCGTGGTAAGCCTTTGAATTCATACGGAATGACGAAAAAGATTGTGTATGAAAACGAAGAATTCAATTTACTGCAAGCAGCATTAGATATTGAGGACGGATTAGAAAAATTACGTTACAACAACATCGTAATCGCAACCGATGCCGATGTCGACGGAATGCACATTCGTTTGCTTTTGATTACGTTCTTTTTACAATTTTTTCCAGAATTAATCAAAGAAGGGCATTTGTATATTTTGCAAACACCGCTTTTTAGGGTTCGTAATAAAAAAGAAACGATTTATTGTTACTCTGAAGAAGAAAGAAAAGATGCTATTGAGAAACTGAAACCAAAACCGGAAATCACCCGATTTAAAGGTTTGGGAGAGATTTCGCCAGATGAGTTCAAAAACTTCATTGGAGACACGATCCGCCTTGATCCGGTTATGATGGATAAACACACTTCAATCGAGCAATTATTGTCTTTTTATATGGGTAAAAATACACCAGACAGACAAGAGTTTATTATCAAGAATTTGAAGGTGGAGATTGATGAGCTTGAGGAGGTTTAAGATTAAAGAAGAAGAATTTTTTAGTAGTTATACTGAACAAAATATATGAAAGACGAAGAAGACGATAACATAATTCCAAACGACGACGAGAATAATCAGGATGAAAACCAAATTGATGACAATCAAAATGGAGATGATGATGAGATTATTGACGTAGATGCTAAACATTTTGAAGGGCAGCATTTTTACGAAAATCAGGAAGAAGAAGGCGAGGACGTTATTACAAAAGTAACCGGAATGTACAAAGACTGGTTCTTGGATTACGCTTCGTATGTAATTTTGGAACGTGCAGTTCCTGCTATCGAGGACGGATTTAAACCTGTTCAGCGTCGTATTATGCACTCTTTAAAAGAGTTAGATGATGGTCGTTATAATAAAGTTGCCAATGTTGTTGGTCACACCATGCAGTATCACCCACACGGAGATGCGAGTATTGGTGATGCAATGGTGCAAATTGGTCAGAAAGATTTATTAATTGACTGTCAGGGAAACTGGGGTAATATTTTAACAGGCGATGGAGCAGCAGCTTCGCGTTATATTGAGGCACGTTTATCTAAATTTGCTTTGGAGGTTTTATATTCTCCAAAAATTACCGATTGGGGAGTTTCGTATGATGGTCGTCGTGCAGAACCAAACAATCTTCCAGTTAAATTCCCATTGCTTTTAGCGCAGGGAGCAGAAGGTATCGCAGTTGGTTTATCAACAAAAGTTTTACCGCATAACTTCAACGAGTTAATTGACGCTTCGATTAAAATCTTAAAAGGAAAACCGTTTACGCTTTATCCTGATTTTATGACGCAAGGTATTGCCGACGTTTCCAATTACAACGACGGAATGCGTGGCGGGCGTGTGCGTGTTCGTGCTAAAATTTCGCAATTAGACAAAAATACATTGGTGATTACGCAGATTCCGTTTTCGACCAATACATCGAGTTTAATTGATAGTATTTTGAAAGCCAATGAAAAAGGTAAAATCAAAATCAAGAAAATCGAAGACAATACGGCTGCTGATGTTGAGATTTTAATTCACCTTTTCCCAGGTGTTTCGCCAGATAAAACTATTGATGCTTTATTTGCCTTTACCGCTTGTGAAACATCTGTAGCGCCTTTAGGATGTGTTATTGAAGATAATAAACCGTTGTTTATCGGTGTTTCTCAAATGTTGAAAATTTCAACAGAAAGAACAGTCGATTTACTTCGTCAGGAATTAGAAATTCAGTTAGAAGAATTAAAAAATAAGTGGCACTTTTCTACTTTGGAGAAAATCTTCATTCGTGAAGAAATGTATATTGACTTCAAATTATATGGAGATAGAGAATCACTTTATAAATATTTATACGATCGTTTTGAGCCTTTCAAAAAATCATTCGTTAGAGAAATCAATGATGACGATTTACAAAGACTGACTCAAATTCCGATGATTCGTATTACGCGTTTCGACTCTGATAAAGCGGATGATTTAATCGCTAAGCTAGAAGACGAAATGAAAGAGGTAGAGCATAATCTAGAACATTTAACAGATTTTGCAATTGCTTATTTTACGAAATTAAAAGAGAAATACGGAAAAGGCCGTGAACGCCAAACAGAACTTCGTGTCTTTGATAACGTTGAAGCTACAAAAGTTGTTTTAAGAAACACAAAACTTTACGTAAATCGCGAAGAAGGTTTCGTAGGAACGAGTTTAAAAAAAGACGAATATGTAGGTGATTGTTCTGATATTGATGATGTTATCGTGTTTTTAAGAGACGGAACATTGATGATCACAAAAGTAGATGCCAAAACATTTATAGGAAAAGACATTATACACGCCGCAGTTTTTGATAAAAACGATAAACGCACCATTTATAATATGATGTACCGCGATGGTAAATCGGGGCCGTCTTATATAAAACGTTTTAATGTTACGGGTGTAACACGTGATAAAGCTTACGATTTAACTAATGGAACAAACGGTTCTCAGGTAGTTTATTTTTCACATAATCCAAATGGAGAAGCTGAGGTTGTGACTATTTTGCTTCGTCAGGTTGGAACGATTAAGAAATTGAAATTCGATATTGATTTTGCTAATTTAGCGATTAAAGGACGTGGTTCTAAAGGAAACTTGGTTACCAAATATCCAATCAAGAAAATCGAATTAAAAGAAAAAGGAATTTCGACTTTATTGCCAAGAAAAGTTTGGTTTGATGATACGGTAAAACGTTTAAATGTTGATGCAAGAGGAGAATTATTAGGCGAATTTAAACCAAGTGATAAAATATTGGTAATTAGTCAATCGGGTAAATTGAAGGTTATTATTCCTGAATTATCGACTCATTTTGATGAAGATATGATCGTTTTGGAAAAATGGAAACCTAAAAAACCAATTTCTGCAATTTATTATGATGGAGAAAAAGAACGTTATTTCTTGAAACGTTTCCTTGTAGAAAATGAAGGTAAGGAAGAAAGCTTTATTACCGATCACCCGAATTCGCAGTTAGAGATTGTTTCTACAGATTATCGTCCGGTTGCACAATTGGTTTTTGCCAAAATAAAAGGGGTTCAAAAAGACGATTTACATATTGATGTAGAAGATTTTATAGCCGTAAAAGGTTTCAAAGCTTTAGGAAATCAATTGACAACAGATAAACTAAAACAGGTAAACTTATTAGACCCGCTTCCTTATGAAGAACCTATTGAAGAAGTTCCTGAAAGACCAGAAATATCAGAAGACGATCCAGTCGAAACAGAATTAGATGACGATGGCCAGATAGGCTTGGTTTTAGAATAAAAAAAAAACGCTAAGATTCATTTCTTAGCGTTTTTTTATAGATGGATTCTTCGATTAATTTTCAACGGGAACAATTTCTTCTTTAATCCATTTGACTTCGTTATTCTCAATAATTACCGTAACGATATCGCCATCTTTGACTTCTCCAGAAATTAGCTTCTTTGCCAAAGGTCTTCTCAAGTGGCTTCTAATAATGCTTTTAATTGGTCTTGCTCCATATTTAGCATTAAATCCGTTTTCGGCGAGATAAGTTTTAGTCTCAATCGGAATTTCGACTTCGACATTGATGTTTTTCAATAAGTCAGTAAATTCTTTTTTAAGATGTATTTCAAATATTTTAAGAGCATTTTCTTTACTAAGTGGGGCAAAAGGAATAATTTCAGTTAATCTTCCTAAAAACTCAGGTCTGAAATAATTTGCCATAATTTCCATTAAAGAAGTCGAACTCGGAATTTCGCCGCTGTTAAAGGTTTCTACAATGTGATCTGCTCCGATATTGGATGTGAAGAGTATAATAGCATTCGAAAAATCACCTTCTTTTCCTAAACGATCGTGAAGTTTACCTTCGTCCATAACTTGCAGGAAGACATCAAAAACAGATGGATGCGCTTTTTCAATTTCATCAAATAAAACAATAGAGTAAGGCTTCTGCCTAATTTTGTTGACTAGTAAACCTCCTTCTTCATAACCCACATATCCTGGAGGCGCACCGTATAGAAGAGCTGCAGAATGTTCTTCTTTAAATTCAGACATGTCAAATCTGATAATTGCATTTTCATCTTGAAAAAGAAATTCAGCTAAACTTTTGGCTAATTCTGTTTTTCCAGTTCCTGTTGGACCTAAGAAGAAAAAAGATGCAATGGGCTGACCTGCTTTGCTTAAACCTGATCTTGATTCTAAAATAGAACCTGCAACCGTGGCAATGCAATGATCTTGTCCGATCACCCTTTTGCTTAAAACCTCTTCAATTGTGTTAAGTTTATTTTTTTCTTCTTCGTTTAACTTGCCTGCCGGAATTCCTGTTTTTTGTGCAATTATAAGAGATAAATCAAAAGCCTCAATATGAACACGTTTGTCTAAAGCTCTCTTTTCGATTACTTGCAAAAGGTTTTCAATATGAGTGATGATAGCATCAGAAGATTCAAATGTTTTTGAATTATTCTCCTCATCAGCGATCATTAAAAAAGCAGTTTTGTTTGCTAAATCGGTTAAAAACCAATTACATTCTTTAATTAATTGCTCTTCAGATAAGCCCTTTTCATTTTGTTTAAGAGCTTCCAATTTGCTAATAAGCGCAGCTTTTTCTTTTAAAAAAGTTTCACCAGAAGTTTTTAGAACAGACATTGTATGGTCGATCAGATTTATAGCTGATTCTGGCAAACTTTTTTCTTTTAAATACCTTTTAGATAATCGAATAGATTCAGAAATCGTTTCGTCATCAATTTGTATTTTATGATGTTCCTGATATGTTTTTATTGATTCACGAATCATTCGAAATAACGTTTCATCATCCGATTCTTCCAGTTTCACAATTTCAAACATGCCCGAAAGCCCTTGCTCTTTTTCGATTCTTTTTGTAAATTCATCAATTGTCGAAGTTGCAATAATGTTTAAACCTTTTGCCAATTCACCTTTTAAGACATTTGAAACTCCTGAATCTCCACCATTTTTATCTAAAAGAGTATGTATTTCTTCTATAATTAAAATTGCTTTTGGATACTGTTTTAACTCCTGAATACAATTTTTTAAACGGTCTTCAATTTCTCCTTTGTACGAAGCGCCGGCAATTAAAGAAGATAAATCCAGTTCGAATAACTGCACTTTGTCTAATACGTCTGGAATTTTATTATTAATGACATTTTCAACCAGAGCATCAATTAAAATGGTTTTTCCAATACCACGATCACCAATTAGCAATACATTGGGTTTAGAGAAACGGCATAAAATTTCTTTAATAGTATTTAATTCGGCCTCACGGCCTATTGCAGGTATTCTTTTCTTGTTCTTTTCAAGATTTTTATGAATGCAGTATTTACCTAAAAAGCCTTTTTTAACTTCTTGTTTGACCGCGTTATTATTTTGTGGAATAACAATCTGATCCTCCAATAATTCATTTCTAGAAATTGGATAAGATTTCATCTGGTCAAAATTGAAAGCTACACCAGGCGAACTGATGGCAATTACAACACCATAAAGGCTAATTTCGTCCTCATTTAATGCTATTCGAACAGATTCGGCTTCCTTTATAATTTCGTCAATGAGATCGTGTGGTTCAGCATCAAAAACATTAGTAGTTTTAGGTTCTTCTTCAATTCGAACTTCTGCCCATTCATCAAGATAATACACATCTTTACCCATAGCTTCAAGTCGTTTTAAAAGTGATAAATCTCTATTTAAAATGGCTTTTAGCAAATGTGGAGCCGAGTAATACTTGTTTGAATTGGTTTTAGCAATCTTTTTAGCAATTTCTAATGCGCTTAACAGCTCTGTACTGAAAATGTTTTTTTCTTCTTCCATACCCAATTTAATCTTTAGACCATATCAAATACTTTTTTACTTTGTAGCTGATATTTAGTCCTTTAATGCAGTTAGTTTGTTTGTCTTTGTTTAAGCGTATTGATTCGATTTTAATCTTCTTCCCTTTAACAGAGGCACATAATTGTGCAAAAGTCAATAAATCTGCGTCATTTTTTACAACTGGAATATCAAGATCGTCACATAAAAATTCGGCAAAATCATCTTTTACTTTACTGCCTTCTGCCACTTTTTTAAATAAAATCTCAAACTGATCTTCAGACATTTTAGGTGCTTTTTTGACTGTGGCAGTGCTGTCTTTTATTGTTTTTGCTTTAGGAGCAACTGGTACGTACTGCAACATTTCTTCCAAAGGATCTTTTTTTACAGAACCGCGAGGAAGCGCAAAAGCTTCTGCTTTTTTCTCAAATTCATACGAACTAACATCCAACGGATTGGTCTTTTTTATAACTCTTGGATGCACATAAATTATCTTTTTTGCGACACGGCTGAAATCGCCATTTATGACCAGCGTAATTGTTTTTTCACCAGGAGTAATGAAGTTGTAGACTGGGTTTGAAGAAGTCTCATCGATGCCTTTATTTTCACCAAATGCCCACTCCCAAGTCTTAGCATCTTCAGAAATTGACTTAAAATAGGCAGGCTGTCCAACGGTGATCGTTTTAGGTACAATAATCTTTGGTGTGCCTATTTTATCGGCAGCAAATTTGTCTTTTATAACCAGCTCTTTTGTATGGGTGCAACCCCCGTTTATTGTTAGTGTTACATAGTATTTCCCTGGGTTTTTGTAAATGTGAAAAGTATGTTTTCTGACATCTTTTTCTGATCCGTCTCCAAAGTCCCAAACCCATGATTTTGCATTAGGAGTTTTGTCATAAAATTCTATAGATTCTTCTGATTGCGATTGGTCCGAAAAGATGTAAAATTTTGCGTCTTCACAATCGACATGATTAAAAAATTGAACTATAAAGGCAATGATTCCAGCTAATAACAGGATGGTAAAAAAAAATACAATCCTAATATCGATATTTTTTTGATTCATTTTTAAATTTTGGAATATTTTACTATGTAAGATAATTTTAACAAAAAACGGAAGCAAATGTAGTTTTTATTATTTTAAAAAACTTATATTTTATACTATAAATTTTACAAAAAAGATTTGTATTCTTACAAAATATTTTGTTAGGTTTGTAACCACCTCGTTCCAAAATGTAAATAAATTCATAATAAACGAGTTACGTCCAAAAATGAGAATTTTCTCAAGGTTGAAAAAGGAAAAATGAGCGATAAGTTTGTTTTTAATGTTGCTGAAATTTTAAAAAAGACCCATTTTGGGAAGTCAATTATTTTTTAATTATCTAAAAAGAGCGTATTAATATTATTTTTTATGAGGCAAATTGTTATAATGATTCTTATGATGCATTTATTTACAGAATGCCATGCTCAAAAATATATTTCCCAAATTCCCTTCAAATATGATTATTCTCTGGAGCTGTTAAAAAAACAGTCTCAAATGACCGAAACAGGTTTAAAGAATAAAACAGTCGTAAATGATAACTCCGAGAATTTAAGCGACGAAGTATTGGCTCTCAAAGAGAAATACTCTATTATTCTGGCTGTAATGCCAAATAAAATCACCAATTACAAATTATACTCCTACATAGATCCTTGGTTGAACACGCCGTATAAAGAGAAAAGCTTTTCTAAAAAAGGAATCGATTGCTCTTATTTTCTACAGTCTCTATACAGTGATGTTTACAAGGTTACTCTTCCTAAAGATCCTGCTGGAATGTGGAAATCTAAATCGATCCAGATTTTTACAGGGAGGAGTTTTCTTGCCGAAGGCGATCTAGTTTTCTTTAGGTACGATAAAGATCATCCAATATCTGATGTTGGCTTGTATCTGCATAATGACCGAATTCTGGCTTGTACAGACAAGGGTTTGGCAATATATAATTTCAATGATGAATACTTTCAGTTACGATATATAGGCGCAGGACGAATCAACGAAGATGGAAAGAAAAAGTAAAAAAAGTCTTGAGGAGCTTGCATACGAAATAGAGAGTATTTCCTATGATATAAGGGCAGAAGTTGTTGCTAATGAACTTCTTGAAAATAAAGCCGTGGCACAAGAAGAAATCACGATTTCGAACCATGGCCAGTTTTCACGAGCATACAGAAGTGATATTCTAGGAGCGGGAATTCAGGACGATAATTACGACAAACAGGAATATCTTAATATTAGGCTGTCGCGAGATAGTATGTATGATGCGTTACCTGAGGGTTTCGTTCATAGTTTGACTGAAAATAATTCGGATAAATCTGTAAAACAGATGATTAAGGAGCATAAACACCAGAAAAAGCAAGAAGCAGAAGCTCGTGTTTTTTTTACTCCTTTTGAGAATGAGATTTTTCATTATCGAACTAAAATTGAAAGTGTTGAAAGAAATTTTCTGTATCAGCTGAACGGAAGTAAGCCATTGGAATTTTTCTATGATTTTTGGGGACTGTCGCACATTTATCCAGAAATTTTAGTTTCAAAGTTTATTCAGCTTTTACCCTATGCGTATAAAATAGTGGGAGATATAGACTTGGCTTGTCATTGTTTGTCTAGTATTATTGAAGAAAAAGTAACTTATACAACGACTACTTCGAAAGAATATAGTGAAGAAGGAGAGCAGATTAAGTTAGGCGAAAATAGATTAGGAGTTGATTTTATTACCGGGAAAGATTACATGGATTATTCGATGAATTTGACCATAAAAATAGGCCCGATAGTGAATAAACCGTATCAGCATTATCTTAAAAACGGCGAGATAAAAATATTTATAGATTGTTTTTGCGAACATTTCTTTCCGATGGAAGTAGAAGTAAAAACAGTTTTATTGATTAATGAAGAAACCGAAGAGTTTAATTTTAGTAAAGAACCTGTGTTAGGGTACACAACACGAATTTAGTAATGGTAAAAAAGCATTTATTAGCCCTTATTGATATTAGGCTTATTGTATTTTTAGTAGCAATTATAGCAGTGAGTTTTATACTTACGATGGTATTCAGCGATAAAATAAAAGAATTTGCAGTACAGTATAAAAGAAAATTTTACATCTATGTTTTTTCATTTGTATTGATATATGCTCTTGTTGGTTTTTTGGGGTATAACAAATTATTCACAGAGTTATCAGACGAATTTCGATTTTATCAAATAGCATCACTTTTGTTCGGAATCCTTAATGTTTACCTGTATAGATGGTACTTTGACGAGTTCAATAAAAAAGGATTTGTTGGCATAGAATTGTTGTTTTCTTTACTAATAACACTTTACTCAAGCATATTATTTGTCATTATCTACACGGCATTAAACGGCATTGCCTTGACTTTTTTAATGTGTTCTCACTTCTTGGTATTTATCGTTCCAACAGGAGTTTATGCTGTATTTAACTATATGATGCAGATACCTCCTAAAGAGTATGTTACTTGGAGAATACCAGAAAGAAAAAATCCTTTTCCTGAGATAGAAAACGTTCAAATGAAGGATTTATTACTGATAACATTATTGATTCAGAAAAAAGAAAGCGATACAAAATATACCTCAATTAGATCAAAAGGTCCAGTTAGAATTGATTTTGGTGCTCTTTTTTATCATACCGTTTCAGGATATAATGAGCATAATGCAGAAAGTAAAATTGATTTAAAGCATAATGGAGAAAATTACAATTGGGTTTTCTTTTTACAGCCTAAATGGTATCAGACAGCGAAATATGTGGATGCGAAATATACTTTAGGGATGAACGGCATCACTGAAAATTCAGTCATTATTTGTAAAAGACAAAGAGTGAAAGAAATTACTCAAACAAAAAAAGAAGGAAAAGGTAAAGACTTTATGTTTGAACCTAAGATGGAAAATAAAGAAAAAGAGGTTGAAGTTTAACATTTTTTGAGACAATATGTATCATATAGATAAACCTGAAGAGTCAACATACGACAAGTTCCGTACTTATAAGATCAAAAAAGGAGATACACTTGCAAGCGTAGCCAGAGATCTTGGTGTTGAGGCCGATGAGCTTAGGTGGTATCATAATATGTATTGTGAGATTCAAGATTTAATAGAAGCTGATTTTAAAAGTTATTCTCGGTTTTTGATTCTGGCTCCGGAAAAATATATTGAAGATCGAAAAGAAAAAGAAGAGAAAAAGGGACAAAAAGTAACCTTAGCGAGTAATCATATATTGCCTTTTGTTGCAGACAGAATTAATAAGGATTATAAAGTTCAGTATACAACTGTCTTTGGGGATCAAGTTGATACTTTAGAAATGGAAACTAGTGTAAAATGGCTAGCTACGGATAAAAACAGTTTTCATTTGTTTGAGATAAATAGAGATGCTATTAAGGTAAATAATGAATTGCCAGATACCGTAATGGATGAGTTGGCGGCAAAAACTGCGAAAGTGCTTTATCCATTAAAAATTGTGGCTGATAACACGGGAAAATGGATTGCTGTTTACAATTTTGATGAAATTGAAAATCGTTGGAAAGATATTAAGGAGGCGATTTTAGATTATTATGAAGGAGAGGTTGTCGAAAACTATATTGATCATGCAGATTATGCATTAGAAAGTTCAGATTCATTATTTAAGTTTTTGGCTTCGGATTATTTTTTAAGAACTTTTTTTAACGGAATTCATGTTGGTTATACAGCCAATTTTTCATTCAAGAATGAAGTTTTCTTCCCATTAGAAAAAGATGAAGAATCTAAGTTTGAAGTTGAGCAGAAAATTAATACTCTTTTGGATGAATCTAATCTCATAAAGGTGGAGCAGATAGGTCATTTTGTAGATGACGGAACTGAAGCAAGTTTTGGATTTGATCCTTGGAAAGGAAATTATAAAGCTTCTTATTTTTTAGATGAAGATACTTATTGTATTGAAAAAGTGAATTTAGAATGCAATATAGAGTATGATGAAGCAATAAAAGTGATTATACAAATTGAATCTATTAAAAAAGAAGAGAATTAGATTTAAAGAATAGAACGGAGTAGTAAAGAGATTGTAATATTCAAAAATGATAAGGCAATGAGTGAGAAACATGTAGTAGTGCAAGGAGCGACACTAAAATGTAAATTTAGTGTAGAACCTAAAACAGATGTACTAAAAGTAAAATCGCAGGAAAAGCATTATGCCAATGATAAAGATGCTGAAAAAAAACTCATTGCTACTGATAAAGAAATTGGGCAAACATTAGAAAAAAACACGTTTGGCAAGTGTAAAATGCAACCTAACGGAAGTGGTGATTACTTGCCATGTCAGGCTACAATTACAAAGTGGAGCGCCTTTTATGAAAAAGTAACATTAAGTAATCAAGGGAAAATTTTACTGGAAGACAGTAAAGGAACCTGTCCTATTGGAGGGCCAGATTGTATAGAAGTAGACAAACATGGTCAAAAAGCAGAAGCGAGCAAACAAAATGCGAAAAAGGCTAAACCGCAAGTAAATAACCAGTTAAATCCGCTGGTTAATACATCAAAATTTCAAGAGAGTTTAGAAGAGAGTGATTCTATTTGTAAATAAAATAAAATAGTATGTCAGATTTTAGAATAATTGGAAACCCGGATCCTGTTGTAGGTAAGGAAGAATTCTACTCAGTAAATACTTTTTTACCGAGCGTTCTGCCTTTTCAAAATACAGCTTCTAACAATAGTTTTGAACAGCCTGTAAAATGGGAAATTTATATTTTAGAAAATGGAAGATGGCGCAAGACAAAAGAAAATGATAAAACAGGAAAAAGAATTTCTTATACCTTTCTTCAAAAAAGTTTAGAAAGAAAAGGAATCCGCATTCTGGCAAGAAGAGGAGAAGATGTAGCACGCCTAAATGTTACCACTCATCCAGCCGAAAAACCTAAAATCGAAAGTATTGAATTACTGGATAAAAATGGAAAGATACCATCAAAAGCGCTTTCATATGGACAAACTCTAAAAGCAAGAGTTCACTGTCTTCATATGGAAAAACACAAAGTATCTGTTACATTGTGGGAAGATGATGCAGCTGGTGCTGGACATAATAAAGAAAATGAAAAAAATATAATACAAACACTTTCAGGAGTTGTTAAAAACGGTAAAGCAGACGTTGACTTTTTGCTAAAACCAAGTTTTGCTAAAATTGCAAATAAAAGTAAGGATGAGGGTAAAATTCATGAATACTATGTTACAACAGATTTTAATAAAGATAAAATTGCAAGTAACAATGTTGACGTGAATGATCTTGAGGCACCGGTAGCTCCATATAAAGGTAAGACTACGCCTCAACAACCTGTAAATACAGCACCTGCAAAACCTAAAGTGCCTGCATCTAATACATCAACAACTCCAAAGGGAGAAATTACCAATGTTCACATTACAGATACGGCTGGACGTGCCATAAATGGTATTTTTAATGAAAAACAAATTAGAATTTATATCGATTCTAAAGGTTTGATTGGTAAAGAAGTACGTTTGAAATTGTATGATCATGATAATGGAAGTCCTAACGATTTATTGATCGAGGAGAAATTTACTATTAGTGCTAATATACATGCCAGAACAATATCTCTTGATACCATACCAAGAAGTCTAGGAGGAAATTTTATTGAAGAAGGAGCTCAACAAGAACTTTTTGCAGATGTAGAAGTTATAGAAACTAAAAAAAATAAAGAAAGTAAAATAGTAAAAGTTGATGCAAAGGTATTTAAGCAAGATCAAAATGAAGTTGTTAATGCTGTAATGAAGTTCTTTGAACCTAGTGCGGAGGATAAGAAAGGGAAAAAAGGAGAGTGTTTTTGTAACAAAGACTTTGAAGAAAAAGATGTTAGGAAATTAGTTAAGCTTTTAAAAGGAGATGAGACAATTTGGGAAGGTCAAGCATTAAGAGGAGGTCGTCGAGCACCATGTAATATCAGTGATAAAACTTTTGGAACGCTTACAAAATCTCTAAATGAATCATTTAAAAGATATCAAATAAACACTTGTATTCAAAAAATACACTTTCTGGCACAAGTTTGTGAAGAAACAGGAACTTTTGCTTCATCTGAAGAGACAAGAGGACAACATCTTTCTAGTCAAAGTATTTATAAAGGACGTGGTTTATTGCAATTAACTGGTGTTAGGGTTGATCCAGATGATAATAGATCTCATTATGATAAACCAGGCCCTTATCAGGATTATGCAGATTATAGAGGAAATCAGGAAATCGTAACAAAACCAGAAATTGTTGCTAATAATGTTGATTATTGTATAGACAGCGCTGCATGGATTTGGAGCATCAATAAAAAGATGACAAGTAATCCACAATCTCAAGCTATAGCACGATGGGGAAGAGAGACGTTAGGAAAACCTCTTAACGAATTAGCTGTTTTTGGTGAAAAATATTTCGAGTTAATTTCTGCACTGTTAAATGGAAGAGGAAGTAATGGTATGCCTAATAATTATGCGAAAAGACAAACTAATTATAATTTATTGAAAACATTTTTTTTCATGTACGATAGGTATCATGGAGCTAATTCCAAACCTGTTAATGCTAAGGGCATTGTGACATATCATATTTATGCAAATGGGGATATTGAAAAACATATTCCTAAGGAAATTAAAGAGGAATATAAAGATAAATATAAATATGTGTATCATGATAAAAGTAATAATGAACATGAGATTTGTACAGTTAAATGGTTTATGGTAGATAAAAGAAATAATGGAACAATAATTTCTAGCATCCCGCAAGGGCATATACACACATATAACTATCCTTCAGGTGGAAATGCACAAGTAGCTTATGTTTACACCAATGGAGATGTTTGTGTTTCAGGTACTACATATGGTTATAGAAAATATCCAAAAGGAGAAGGAAAAGTTCCTTTAGTAAGAATGATGGATAATTTAAGTTACGAAAAGGATGATGTTAAAATATTTTATTCATTTAGAAGTTCACAAAGAAGATATTGTAATCCAGATGCATACGCTGGTTTTATTGGTGCTTTAGCAAAATTAGGAAGAGAAGACGTTTTATGTACAGGTATGTGTTTTGCTGATGCGACAAGTTATCCGAGTGTTACACATCCAAATGGAGATTGCGCTGATACAGCATATTATTCAACATTATCATTGGAACAAAAGAAAGTGAATGCTTTTAAAGATTTTCATTTTGAAAATATATATAGAGGGAATGGAAGTTGGTATGCAAGTTTGGTTGGTACTACTTATTCATCTGGTCATGAAGATCATTTACATTCTGGAGAATTCAATTTAAATGTTGTAAAAATAATAAAAGAATGAAAAAAATAAATCTATTACTTATATCAATATTGTTTTTAAACTTTATTAATTGTCAAAAAAAAGACAATAATAGCAAAACAATTATAAATATTGATAAGATAGAACAGAAATCAGTTGGTTTCTCTGATAAATATGAGGCTCTTCCAAAATTAGATATTGAAGAAATTTCGGTGAGTGAATACAAGAGATTAAGTGTAACAAAAAATTCTCTTATCGAAGTTCCTGTAAATTATGATACGGATTATTATAATATAGAAACGAATGATAAAATTGTTCAGCTAAAAAGAGAAAAGAAAGTAGAATCAAATGGTAGTGCAACTAGCTGGTATGATTTTTTGGGATTTTATCCAACTTTAAATATGTATGCATTTTGTAGAAATTCGGTTAGTGAAAGTTTAAATTTCAGTGAATTTATGTTAATGGATAAATCAAACGGAGAAATAGTAAATATAATTTCTTCGGGTGATGAAAGCATAGAAACCCCAATACTATCGTCAAAAAAGCAATATTTAGCATATTTTGATAATCAAGTTTATGCACCTAATAATAGCTTTTTAGGAATATTGAAGTTTGATGAAAAGAATAAATTAAAAGAATACAGAAGTCTGATTTCAGAAAATTTCAATATCTATCAAATCGCATGGGGTGAAAATGATGTTCTTCTAATTAAAACGTCTTCTGACAATGGAAAAAATTTCAAATATTATAAGAGTAATATTTTGTCTCAGAATGCAAATGAGAAATCTTTAGATGATGATTATGAGCAAATTAATGTTTTTTTAGGAGATTCAACAATAGGTTTGGGCAAGGAAAAATATTTTAAGTCAATTACTAAACAGGATGGTTCTTCAGTACTAGAAAAGCAAAATAATTTATATAAAAGCCGATTTTCATCTTTTGAAAAATCCAATGTAATCAATGCAAAGTATCAGTTTGTAAAACAAATTTTGAAAAGTAAAAATGATTATAGAATAATTCTATATACTTTATTAAATGATAAAAAGAAGGATTCTATTGAATTCTATAGAAGTACAGTTGATAAAGAAATTCCAAATTATACTTGTCTTTCATATTTGGATGTGAAAAACAATAAAATTTGGCAACTAAAGTATTTTGCAACTGATACTGAAATTATCTTGTACATGAATAACGATGTAAAAAAAGATGGTAGCATAAAAAGGGATTCTCTTTATTTTCTTGATGAATCAAAAGAAGCTAAAATGGATACATATAAACTATTTTGGTAATAATCTCTAAAAGTTAATTATGATAAAGATTCTAAATCGATAAGAAATAATTATACAATAAAAGGTTGAGAGTTTTTTAAAATGAACATTAGGTTCCTTGACATATTGAAAAGAAAAGCCCCAGCTAGCAGAAGTTATAGACTTTTGTTAGCTGAGGGATAAAAAAATGGAAATTATGATTCGAAACATTAATGGTTTTATACTTTTATTTTTAGTTAGTTTTTTTATTAGTTGTAAAAAAAACGAAGACTTAAAAGAAACTTCTGAAAAGAAAAAAAGTACAATAGAAAGTGTAGGTAGTAAAGAAAATTCACAATACAAAACTTGGTTTTTTTCTTCTCAAAATAATAATAGTACATATAAAGATATTCGAATTTCTATTAGTGCTGATTCTATTAAAGTTATAAATGGGAATAAGCTAATTTGTAGTGGAGAAATATTACAAAAAAAAAGCACATTTACAGAATATTTTAAAAGTGCAAAGAATGGAAATCTGAATAGAGAGCAACTAGTAAAAGATTATAATTTTAATTTCGGCAATGATATAATTGAAATATCTAATATTTACGGTGATCTAGCAGAAAAAGGATGTCTATTCCCATTCAATAACATGTTTATTGTGGATAATCATTTGTTTTTTTATGATAAAGGCTATTACTGTTTCATTCCAAATGAAGATGTATCTGAAACAATTGATAATGATATAAAAACAACGAATATACAATTGCCTTATAGTGATAAAATTGACATTAAAAACGTATCATATAAGGAAATGGAAATAAGTAAAGTTAAAGGACTTGAGGATTTTTCTTGTGATGGTAAAATGTTGAGATTTATTGTTTTACCTGAATTTAAAGGCGTTAATTTTATTATGGTTCCTCTGGATTGTGGAGATAATCCATACAGATTTTTCTTATTGACGATAAAAGATAATAGCGTTGTTTCAAACTTATATGTTGAAGGTGAATTATACGATCCTGAAAATCCTGAAAATGTAGAATTGACAAACTTTAGTATTGATAAAAATTATATCATACAAGTGAAAACAATAGAGCAAGTAAAAGGAAAAGTTAAATCGGAGACGGTGATTAATTATAAAATTAATGAATCAGGTAAAATATTAAAAATTTGATTATAAGTATTTAAGCTCCTTGACATATTGAAAAGAAAAGCCCCAGCTAGCAAAAGTATTATGTTTTTGTTAGCTGAGGGAATTTATTAGGTTTTTAAAAGAAATAGAATGGAGATAATTGAAGTGTTTAAAAGGAAAAAAATATTTTTTGTTTTCTTATTATACATCCTTTTTTGTTGTAAAGGAAACAATAAAGAAGGGTTTGTCGCCGACGATTTAAAAGGCGATTTTAAAATTAGTAATAGTAGTGCTTCATGTTTTGTTAATCAAAAATGTATTAATAAAAATGATCAGAATGGCTTTGTTTATAAATTTGAAAATGAAGTATACGAAGTTTTACCTAATAAGAATTTTACAAATGATTTAGTGATTAATGGAGAAAAATATCTTTCAAATTTAACTCTAGAAAGTGTGGATTTAAATTTTTATTATTATAAATGTAGTGCTAAAAAGATCTTTTTATTAGAGGGGGATGGCTATTACAATTCTACAATATTTGCTTATTTATTTGAAGATAAGAATTTATATTATTTAGGAAATTTTAGCATTAGCCAACCTAATGTAGAAAAAACAGGAGTTAAAAAGAAGGATTTTAAAATATCTATCGATAATAATCAAATAGCTATAGAAGTATTGTTAGATAGTAAGTCATTTAATACTTATAAATTAAATGAAAAAAAGAGTGTATCTAAAGAAAATCAAATTGCTAGTAAAACTGATCTTTCGGGTATTTGGAGGTTGAATTGCGAAAATTCATTAACAACACTTGATATTTCTGGGGCAGAAGGTTATATGTCATTATACTCTGATAATGCGATTTTTATTAATGTAGAAATAGTGGTGGCAGAGAACAAACTAAATGAATATTATGTTAGATTCAAAGGAACTGAATCTCAACAAAAGTATTACGAGGATAAAAAGAACACAGTTGACGGTGAAATATCTAAAACAGAAAATATAGGTAAGCTTGTTTTAAGGGATAATAATATTCTGTTTTATTGGAATGGATTGTATAATATTAAAACGAAGAAGAGAGATTTTATAGATGATTTCGTAATGCTTAAAGAAAATTCGGGAGAAAATCCAATCGTTTTAAAAAAATGTGAAGAATAGTTTTTAAGTGAATATATATTTAAGCTCCTTGACATATTGAAAAGGAAAGCCCCAGCTAGCAAAAAATGTAGACTTTTGGTAGAGGAGGGATAATAAAATAGAATAATATGAGAAAAAAAGTTTTTGGTCTAGTACTATTAAGTTTATTGTTATCATGTAAATCTCAGGATAGTAAAGAAGATTTTAAAGGTACATGGATAGAGGTACAAAAAAGAGGTAATGAATTTTTAATCATTGATTGTGGATATCAAGGTGAAAATATAAAAATTATTAATGATTCAATCTTTGAGAATGGTGTAATGGAAAGTACTAAAGCAAAGATTGATCATATAAAAGAAGATGAAACAGGAGTATCATTGTTTATAGACAACATGGAAAAATCATACTATAAATTTTTATTTGTAAATAAAGAAAAAGGTCTTGCCAAATGGGAAATTAAAAATAATAATCTACCAATTGTTATTAAATATTTTGTAAATGAAGTTAGTGCTAATAAAATAAAAAAAATAAAAGGCACAAATGATGATTGTATAACCAATGATGATTTTAAGGATGACTCAAGTATTAATCAAACGAAAGATTTTATAGAAAATTATAAAGCTAAATACAAATCAAAAAAATATAATGTAAGAATAGAAAAAGATTGTGATCTGAATATGGATGGTCAAATAGATAAGATTATAATTTTTGAACCTTTTGAAATAGCTGATAATAAACTAACAAAAGAATCGCCTGTTTGTGTTTTTATCAAGAAAGGAGAGAATTATGATGTTTATGAAAATAAAAATATTGTTTATACTTCTTTTTTTAATTCAATGGCAGAAGGTCTTCAGGATTTAGTGGTTAAAGATAGTTATTTCACCTTCGAAGAAAATAATCAAGCAGGAGACATTAGAGGGAATGATTATATAACATTTAAGTATGACTTAAAATCTAAAGGAATTATACTACATAAGTATAGTATTGAACTAATTACTATTGACGGCGGTGAAAATGATAAAATTTTTACATACGGCAAAGAAGTATTTGGAAATATATTTTTCAATGATTTTGATATTGATAAAATCAAAGAGAGAATTAATAATTAGTAAAAGTTAAATATTATAACCTTAAATCTTTTTAAAACTAAAATATAAATCCAAGATGGAAGCTGAAAACCTGGCTCATTGCGCACAATTGTATCTATTTAACCCGTAAAATCTTGTTATAATATATAAACTTCACTAATAATCAAAATCTAACCAAACAAAAGAGAAGCGAAAGATTCTCATTTTCAAAATAAAAACTAATAGAATTATGATAGAAAAATTAAGTCATTTTCCCGTAAACTGGATTGATGGGATGAAGATAAATAAGAGTCATTTTTTATCTATTCAGGACAACGTTTCTGAGTTGGTAAACGATGCAATTGGTATTCATACCACACCAATAAGTTATGG
>Ga0308157_10002862_pt1 | contig 26784 bp, 24 predicted proteins | sample PhyBR1_FD_201035 | JGI IMG/M metagenome (GOLD analysis project Ga0308157, IMG submission 201035) | Phyllosphere microbial communities from UC Gill Tract Community Farm, Albany, California, United States - DLSLB.R1 | ecosystem: Host-associated > Plants > Phyllosphere > Unclassified | place: USA...
AAAAACGTAGGAGCGGGTTTACCCGCGAAGCGCCGCGCGGGCGGCGCTCGATCTCACAGGCGCTGAAGATGCTGCGGCTACCCTTGCCAGAAACCATAGAATCTCCCACAGGACCGTGCAATGCTTGAGGGCTATGCTGTTCCTGGGGGAGCTGGCTTGCCGGCGATGGGGCACAGAGCGGCCCCACTTGATAAGTTGTGCGCGGTACGAGTTAGCGGGCGACCCAACTTTCGACTTCATCAGCGCCGTATTGCTGCTTCCACTCTTTCAACTGGCGGTGATTGCCGCCTTTGGTCTCGATAACTTCGCCAGAGTGCGGGTTCTTGTATTGCTTGACCTGTCGGGCACGACGCGGTGCTTTCGCTGTGGCAGCAGGTGCGGACTGACGGTTGGCCTGCGGATCGAGCAAATTGATGATGTCCCGCAGACTGTAGCCATATTCGGCGAGCAGGTCGCGTAGTTTTGTCTCAAACTCGATTTCTTTTTGCAGCTCGGACGAGCCTTTGAGCGCTTCAAGTTCAGCCAATTGCTGGGCCAGTTTTTGTTCAAGCTGACGAAACTCTGCCAGACGCGACATGTACTTACTCCGAAGTGGGTGGGGTGCTAGTTAGAGAATCCTAACGCGGTTCAAGTTCAAACCCAAATGACAATGAGCTCCAGCCCTGCGCAAGTTCTGTAATGGCGCCAGACACGACAGCGGTCATTAGCGCATGCGACAAAATAGCGCGTCACGGAACTTGAACTGCCCGTCACCGATACGGCTTAATGCGCGCGACGTTTTCATGGGTGATTCATGCTTTCAAGAGCGCGTGCGCATCTCTGTCTGTTCGCCTGCTTCGCCGTGCTGTTCAACCTGCTGGCGATGCCGCTCGACCGTGCCTTGCAAACACCCCGCGTCGACAGCCAATCCCTGATTCTCGGCAGCTTTTGCAGCCTGCACGGTGCACAGAGTCTGCCCAAGTCACTGCTGGCCCAGCTCAAGGCCGAGTTGCCACAACTCGATGAACAGCCGGACACGAAACACGAGGCGGGCGACTGCTGCTGTGGTCATGCCGGGCATAGCCTGCTGGCCAGCGACTACTATCGCCACCTGTTCCCGCGGTTCTGGCCCGATGCGCTTCTGCTCGGTGACAGCCACAGGTTGCCACTGCCGCGTGAGCAGTGGCCAAAGCTCAACCCCCGCGCCTCCCCCCTGGCCTGACCCGTCGCTGATTGCCAACGGCTGCCCCGTGACCTGCGGTGCGCAGCCCTGCCCGACTGTCTAGCCAGGAAACTTTCCATGCCTGCGTTGCGTTGTACCGCACGTGCTGCCTTGCCCGTGCTCGTTTTGTTCAGCCTCAGCCCCCTGACACTGGCCGTGGCCGAAACACTGCCTGCTGAAAACTCCACCCTCACCCTTGGCGCGGTCAACGTGACCAGTACCGAAAGCGGCCCGCTGGCCACCAGCAGCGTGCTCAGTTCGGTGGATATCCTGGGCGGCGACATCCTCGAGAAAATGCCGGTGGCCTACAGCTGGGAGCTGTTCAGGCGCGCGCCCGGGGTGTTGCTGACCGAATTCAACCAGGGTACCACCTCGGGCAAGCTGTCGTTTCGCGGCTTCAATGGCGAAGGCGAAGTGAACGCCGTGAAGTTGCTGATCGATGGCATCCCCAGCAACACCAACGACGGCAACATGCCCTTCATCGACTCGGTGTTTCCCATGGACATCGACAGCATCGAGGTGGTGCGTGGTACCAGCGATCCACGCTACGGCCTCAACAACATCGCCGGTAACGTCAATATCCACACCCGCACCGGGGGCAACTACAACAAGGCGCGCCTGCGCTACGGCAGCTTCAATACGCGTGAGGTGCAACTGGCCAAGGGCATCGAGACCAGCAATTGGACGCAGAACTACTTCTTCGCTCGCCAGCAGGTTGATGGCTACCGTGACCATGCCGATACCGAGCGCTACAGCTTCGGCGGCAAATGGTTCTATACCCCAGACGATGGCAGCTACCGCCTTGGTCTGATTGCCCGTCACTACGAGTCAGAGGCTCAGGAGGCGGGCTACCTGACCGAGGATGACGCCCGCCATCATCCACGCCTGAGCAATGACTACAACGCCACGGACAAGGGTACCCGGCGGATGAACCAAGTCAGCGTGCACTTCGATAGCGACCTGGCCGACACCTTGTCGTGGTCAGCCAAAACCTACCTCAATACCTACGACGATCGTCGCTGGACTCAATATTGGCGTACCAGCTCGCAACAGGAACGAGACACCTACGAAGACCAGTACGGTGCCATTACCTCGTTGACCTGGCGGCCACAGGTGGACTGGCTGCATGCCTTCGCGCTGGAAGGTGGCAGCGATGTGCAGAAGCAACAGAACCGCAGCGAGCGCTATCGCACCGTGGAGCGTGTACGCCATGCGCAGACACGCGACCAGGACTTCGACTTCAACACGGTCGGTGCCTACGTGCAGGCGCAGATCGAGCCGTTCCAATCGTTGAAGATCGTGCCGGCCTACCGGGTGGACAAGATCAGCGGTGACTTCACCAACAAGATGACCGGGCAGGACTACGACATCAACGACTACGGGCTGATCAAGCAGCCCAAGCTCAGCATTGTCTATTCGCCATGGAAGTTTGCCAGCGTCTACGCCAACTGGGGCCGCACCTTCCAGGTCGGGACCGGCGCCGCAGCCTACAAGGTGCCGCCGCGCAATGAGGACCTGGCCCCTTCGATCAACGAAGGCTGGGAAACCGGCATCAAGTTCACCCCGGCCAGCTGGGTCGATGGCCGAGTGGCCTACTGGCAGCAGGACGCCTCTGGCGAAGTGAGCCGTCGCCTGAACGACCCCAGCGGGGAGTCGGACAATGTTGGTGAGACACGGCGCTGGGGCTACGATCTGCAGGTCAACCTGCACCCGAGCGAACGCACCGAGATGTGGATGTCGTACTCATGGCAATACTCGAAGATCCTTGAGCCGAGCAGCGCCCTGCCTGGCAGCAAAGGCAAAGAGATCGACCATGTGCCGCACCACCTGTGGAATACCGGCATCAACTACCAGGCCACGCCTGCCCTGCAACTGAGCGCCTGGGCAAACGGCCAGACCCACTACTACCTGGAGCGCGAGAACACCCAAGGCACCTACGGTGGCTATGTGTTGCTGAACCTGGGGGCAACCTACCAGGTCAGTGCGTCGATGAGCGTGGACCTGCAACTGAAAAACCTGACCAATCGCTATTACGCGTACGCCTGGTACGACCCGGATGGGGCGCACGCTTCGCTGCACGCCCCCGGTGACGGGCGTGCACTCTATGCCGGCGTGACGTTCGACTTCTGATGGCAAAGCGGGCTGGCCACGGTGGCCCCGAGCAGGCGAGCAGACGCTCGCCTGTAGCACGGCCAGCCTGTTACAGGCTCATGTTCAACGACACGAATGCCGAACGGCCTGGGGCGGTCGAGAACATGGGCTGGTCGTTGCCGCCCCAGAAGAAGTTGTCGTACCAGACATATTCATATTCGCGGCCCAGCAAGTTCTTCACCTGCAGATCCACGCTGGTGGACGGGGTGATCCGGTAACTCACGCTGGCATCCACGACCACGAAGCCACCGTACTTACCCTGCTCGTTGAGCTCATCGATGTAGTAGCTACCCTGTGCCCGCCCCTGCGCGCCGAACTTCCAGTCGTCATTGTAGCGGTACTCTACGCCCACATTGCTGATGTAGCGTGGGGTGGAAAACACCTCTTTTCCTGACAAAGACTGGCCGTTGGCAGCCAGGCCCTTGACCACTTTCGCTTCCTGAACCGCGTGGGACGCCCAGACCGTCCACTGTTCATCCAGCTGTGCGCTGATCTGCATGTCCACGCCACGGCGGCGGGTTTCGCCAAGACCCACAGTGGTGCCGGTGCTGGGCATGTTCGCGACTTCATCAGTCGCATCCTGCCGCCACAGCGCAAGCCGCGCCTGGGCACCCGGGAACGGCTGGAATTTCACCCCAACCTCCTTGCCCGTATTGATGGACGGGTTGTACGAGGCCTGCCCGGGCAGCAGGTAAGCCGGTTCCGCGGACCCGGTGAGCACCTGGAAGGTGCGCCCCCAGTTGGCGTAAACGTCGATTTCGGGGGTGAGGCTGTAGATCACGCTGAGTTTGGGTTGGCGGATCCAGCCATAGTCCTGCAGGGAGGCCTTGGCGCCGCCGAGCACCTCGGTGTTGCCGGAGAATTTATCCGCCCGCATGGCCGGGATGATCTTCAGCGCATCGGTAGGCTGAATGACCGCCTGCACGTACCCGCCGATATTGCGCAGGGTATAAGAGTCGTCATTTTGCACGCGCGCCGGCGGCGCGTCGAAGTCGGTTGGCACACCGTAGTTGTAGCGCAGGCGACGGTACAGGTTGTCCTGCTCTTCGTAGTTGATGCCGCCATCGAGCGTCAGCAAATCGTTGGCGCGCCAGGTCAGGTTGCTGAGCATGCCGCGCTGCTGCTCGTCCCACTGGCGTCGCTGGCGAGGTGCGTTGCCAGGCCGGTAATCGGTGAAGGTGACAGTGCGGTCATCGTTGTAGCTGTTGTAGTACAGCTTGCTGCTCAAGCTAAGGTCATCGGCCAGCTGCCAGTCACTGTGCACGCTCACCTGCTTCATGTCGCGGTCGTCACCATCATTGCCGTTCTTGGCAGGTGACTGGGTGCGGCTGGCGTGCAGCTGGTCACGGGTGAGGAAGCCCGGCTCCTGGGCTTGGTGATGATAAAGCCGGGCAATCAGCCCGACACGGAAGGTCTGGTCATCGTTGTTGACAAACCATTTGCCGCCCAACGCATATTTGTTCGAGTTGCTGTGGTCGCGGTAGCCGTTGCTGTCCTGCTTGGCAAGCATGTAGTTCTGGGCGAAGTTGCCCTCCTCGTGGCCGACCGCCAACTGCACTTCACGGGTATCGAAGCTGCCGTAGGTCACACGGCTATCGACATAGTTGCCGCCCTGGCGTGTGGCAAAGTTGATGTTTCCACCGATATTGTGCAGCCCATAACGCGGGTCGTTGGTACCGCGCACCACCTCGATGTATTCGATGTCCAACGGGAAAATCATGTCGATGAAGCGCTGGTTGCCGCTGTTGACGTTGCTTGGCACGCCATCGATCAACGTCTTGATGCCGTTGATGTAGCCCTCGCCGTTGAACGCACGGAAACTGACCTTGCCAGACTCTGCACCTTGCCCGGTTTCGGTCAACTGGATGCCTGGCATCTGCCCCAACAGCTGCCAGCTGTTCATCACGTTCTTGTCGCGCACCTGGTCGCTGCCAAGAACGTCGACCGAGGTCAGCACGTTTTCGGTGCTCAAGGCTACGCCGGTGGTCTGGGTGATGTTCACGTCACCGAGCGTGATGGTCGAGGTGCCGGTCTGTCCGGCGACAAGGTCAGGTGTGAACATTGCCGTGAAAATGGCAAACGATGCTTGGGGGAATCGCATGGATAGTCCTGAGTCGGGCATGGGTTGTTGTATGGCAGACAAATGCGCGGCAAGGCCAAAGGCCAGTGCTGCGCTGATTTATGTTATACCATAACTTTTTGCACCACTAGCGTTGGCTGCCGCTGCCCGATCCCGCCTTGGCGCTGCGCCGCCTGCCCCAGCAGAACCGCCGGCTGCGGGCTGCTGGTGCCAGGCGGTTCTTGGCCATGCTAGGAAAGCTGAGTTTTCTCCTGCCGAGCCTGAGCGTGCAGGCCTGCCAACACTTCCCCTGAGTGGGAGCCGGCTGTCTGCGCATTCTGCGCGTACAAACTGTTCCCCTGCGCATCAATGGCAACCACTGCCGGCCCCAGGCCGTTCACATTGATACGTGAAAGCCGATAGTGGGTGACCATCTCCGGCCAGCCGACCTCGACAACCCGCTGAATCGCCCGGGACAGCAAGGTGCAGCCGCCACCCAGGAAGGACAGGTATACGCACCCGACCTTCCTCATTGCCTCGACGCTATGTTCATCCAGGCCACCTTTGCCGCCGACCACCCGAAGGCCGAAACCCTCGATCAAGGTTGGCATGTACGGGTTGAACCGGGTGCTGGTCGTGGGGTTGATGTAGAGCATCTCGAAACGCTCGCCCTCCCCTTGGCTGTAGCCCCCAAGATGAAAAAGCGCTTGGCCGCGCAACTCGACAGGGGGGGCCTCGCCGCTTTCCAGGCAGTGCATCAACCGCTGGTGCGTGGGCAGGCCGGCGGTGATCACCACGTCGCCGTCAACCACCACCAGGTCGCCGGCACGAAGGGAACGGATAGCGTTTTCATCAAATGGCGCTTGAAGCCGCTTCATAGGGCGTTCCTCACTCGAAATAATCGACGCGACCGTCCGGGTGGATCCGGGCGGAACGACGTCGGTTGATCCAGCAGTTGAAGCACACCGCCACCGGCGTGAAACCATGGCCGGACGCGTAATCCACGTGCACCGCCATGGCCGTACTATCCCCCCCGGTACCCATGGGGCCGAACCCTGTGGCATTGACGGCTTGGCGCAAGCGTTCTTCCATGTCCGCCAGCACTGGCTCGGGGTTGGATGTTCCGATCTGGCGCAGCATGGCCTGCTTGGCCAGTTTCGCGGCGTAGTCGAAGGTGCCGCCAATCCCGACACCGATCACCACCGGAGGACAGTGCTGAGGGCCAGCCTTGAGGACCACTCCCATGACATACCGCTCGATGTCCTCAAGGCTTGGAAAGGTGAAGATTTCCAGTGCTGCCCAGCGCCCGGAGCCCAGGGCTTTGGGTGAACAGGTGATCTCGACGTAGTCAGCGTCATCGATCAATTCGAAGGTGGTGATGGGCATGTCCTTGCCCGCGTAGCCACGCTCAAGGGTCAGTGGGTTGGTCACATGGGCCAGCATGGGTGGCTGGATGGTGGCGACGAGGTCGCTGAAACCATCGGTGATGGCCTGCTTCACCGGCCCATCGAAATTGACCTTGGTGCCAACCTTGACGAAATACACCGGCACGCCCGAGTCGGAGCAGACAAAATGATTTTCCTCTTCCGCCGCGCGTGCGCTGGCGATCATGATGTCCAGGGTCTGGCTTGCGGTCTGATTGCGCTCCACGGCCTTCGCCTGGGCAAGCGCGCGCTTGGTGTCTTCAGGGATTTTCTTCAGCGAGCGCTCATAGAGTTCGGCAGTCACTTGGCGTAGCAAGTCCGACGAGATGGTACCCATTACAGGCTCCTCAGCATTGTTCTTGTAAGAAGCCAGGCAAGCCTGGCTTGAGGTGTTGCGTCAAACGCGTTCAAAGGCCAGCACCAGGCCCTGGCCGACCCCAACGCACATCGTGGCCAAGCCGCGCCGGCCGCCCTGCCTCAGCCTTGCCCATTACAAACGGTGCTCTGGACATCGACTCGACCCCAACGGCAATGGCCAACACCATTTCGCCGCAGGCAACTGCCCGATTGCGGTTGTCCTCACCGGGCACAGCCCAGGAACACTTCCTCGTCAGTGGGCTTTAACGACGGGCTTGCCGGCTTCAGCCGGGGTGCCCAGCAGGATCATCGCGGCGCCGGTCAGCATCAGCACGCCATAGGCGGCCTGGGATGCGGCCATGCTGCCGGTCAGATCGATCAGTGCACCCACCAGCGCCGGCATGAACACGTTACCGACACCGGCCAGTGTGGTGACCAGGGCGATGCTGCCCGCTGCTGCCTTGCCGGTCAGCAGGCTGCCGGGCAATGTCCAGAACGGACCGGTCGCACCCAGAACCGATGCGGTGGCGACGATCAGCAGAATCACCGAGACAGTGGTGCTGGGTTGCAGAATGGCCAGGGTCAACCAGCCAAGCGCCGAAATGCTCAAGCAGATCGCCACATGCCAGCGGCGCTCCATGACCTTGTCCGAATGCTTGCCCACCAGGTACTGCGCGATCACACCCACCATGAACGGCAGTGCCGACAGCAGGCCGACATGGAACAGGTCGGTGATGCCCGTTTTGCGAATGATGGTCGGCACCCAGAATGCAGCCGCCACTGCGCCACTGAAAACCGCGAGTGCGGTGAACGCCAGCACATACACGCGCTTGTCCTTGAACGCCCCCCAGAGGGAATGGTGTTCGTTGGCATTGCTGGTGTCATCTGCCGCCAACTCGTCGAGAATGACTTGGCGCTCCTGCTCGGACAGCCACTTGGCTTCCTTGGGCGAGTTGTCCAGCAACAGGTAGGTGGCAACGCCCATCACGCAGGCCGGCAGGCCGGCGACCAGGAACAGTATCTGCCAACCCTTCAGGCCGAACAAACCGTCCAGGTGCTGCATGATGCCGCCCGCCAAGGGCCCGCCGATCATGCCGGAAATAGGGATCGCAGCCATGAACATCGCCGTTACGCTGGCTCGGCGGTTACGCGGCACCCACAGCGTGAGGAACAGCAACACCCCCGGGAAGAAGCCCGCTTCGGCCACACCCAGCGCAAAGCGCAGGATGTAGAACATGGTTTCGCTTTGCATCATGGAGAACGCCGCACAGGCGATACCCCACATGATCATGATGCGCAGCACCGTCTTGCGAAAACCGATGCGCTGCAGCATCAGGTTGCTGGGGATCTCGAACAGGATATAGCCGACGAAGAAAATGCCGGCGCCGATGCCGTACACCATTTCGCCGAAACCAAGGTCAGTCATGAAGCCGAGCTTGGCGAAGCCGATGACGTTGCGGTCAATCAGTGCCAAGACATAGCAGATCATGAGCAGTGGCAGGATCTTCCATTTCACACGGGCGAACGTCCGCTGGGCGAACTGTTCGTCGGTGTAAGCCTGGACGGCATCTGCACTTTCGCGCGCTGTGATCATTGTGGGTTGCCCTGTTGTTGTTATCGGTTTTGCCGTCACACGAGCGTGCCGCTCAGTGTACGGCTATCAGCCAAGCCCTGGGCGCTTGCTGTGATCCCATGAGACCGCTGCACGACCTAAAAGTCAATAGGTCATTTTTATAGCCTATTGACTTTTAGGCCGTCCTCGCCGGTAATTGTGGTGGGCTGACGCGATGCCAGCCGATAGAAACGCCCCCACATAGGACAGGTAACAATGACAACAAACCTGAACCGGCAGCTGCTGACGCTGACCACACTTACCCTCGCCGTGTCGTCAGGCGTACAAGCCGCTTTTCTCGATGACAGCAAGACCTCGGTGGACTCCAGAACCTTCTATTTCCAGAACGATTACCGCGATGGCAGCGGCCAGAACCGCGTCGAAGAAAGTGCCCAGGGCCTGACCTTTCGCTTCCAGTCCGGCTACACCGAAGGCGACATTGGCCTGGGCCTGGATGCAGCACTGATGTACGGCCTCAAGCTCGACTCAAGTCCGCAGCGAAGCGGCTCTGGTCTACTGCCGCGTAACGCCGAAAGCCGCCCGGGTGGCCCCAGCTATGCCCGCGAGTCACAGGACGAATACAGCAAATTGGCCCTCACCGCGAAGGTGAGGCTGTACCAGGACACGCAAGTGCTGGTCGGTACCATCAACCCGAGCCTGGGCGTGTTGCAGCCAAGCACCACCCGGCTGTTCCCTCAGGACTTCCGCGGCACCCAGGTCACCAACACCTCGATCACCGGGCTGACCCTGCGCGCCGGCAGGCTCGACCGCGCCCGCCACCGGGACTCCACCGATTACCAGGGCATCGGTATCGCCTACGCCAACGGGCAATACCCACGCACCGACAACCGCGACTTCAAATACGCCGCAGCAGACTACGCGCTGGGCAAGGATGTGGTGCTCAGTTACAACATCGGTGAGCTAGAAGACGTCTACCGCCAACACTTCGTCGGCATCAAAGGCAAGTTGCCGGCGGGGCCGGGGCGCCTGGTCAGCGACATCAGGCTGTTCGCTTCCCGGGAAGCCGGCGCTGGCGACGCCGGCGCTATCGACAACCGGGTGTACAGCGGGCTGTTCGGCTACGAGTGGAACGGCCACACGTTGCAGGCCGGCTACCAGAAGGTCGATGGCAAAGGCGCATACCCGCAGCTGGAAAATACAGCCACCTACCTGCACACCGAAATGATGCTGACCAACTTCGCCAAGCAGAACCAGGCTTCATGGCTGGCGCGCTATGACTACAACTTCGCGGCTGCCGGCCTTCCCGGGCTGATGCTGACCGTGCGCTATGTGAAAAGTGACAACGCCCACGTCGTCGGGGTGCAGCACGATGGCCGCGAGCGGGAACTGGATACCGATATCGGCTACGTGGTGCAAAGCGGCACGTTCAAGGACCTCGCCGTGCGCTGGCGCCATGGCGTGCTGCGCAGCAATTACCAGCGCAACAGCGACCAGGACCGCCTGATCGTCGACTACAGCTTCAAGTTCTGATCCAGCTCATTCCACCCTCCCCCACGCCGGCCACGCTCTGGCGGGTGGGGGGCAGGGGCTTCTCCCCAACCGGAAGGTGTTCAATGAAACTGTCGAAATTAGTCGCCCCTCTGAGTGTCTTGTGCGCAATTGCGCTCGCCCCGGCCGCCTGGTCGCAGGACAACATCGCCCACCGTACCATCCAGCATGCCGACGCCACCATCGCCTACTCGGTACAGGGCCAGGGGCCGCTGGTGATGATCCTGGCCTCCACTGGTCGCGGCAGCGCCGAATTCGCCCCATTGGCCGAGCAACTGGTGCGCCGCGGCTATCGCGTGGTCTTGCCCGAGCCCAGGGGGGTGGCAGGCAGTAAAGGGCCGATGAAAAACGTGACGTTCCACGATTTCGGCGACGACTTCGCCAACGTGATCGCCGCCGAAGGCGGCCCGGCAATCGTTGCCGGGCATGCGTACGGCCAGTGGATCGCCAAGACCATCGCCAGCGACCACCCACAGGCTGTGCGTGGGATCGTGCTGCTTGCCGGTGGCGCACGCCAGTGGCCCAGCGAGCTGTCCGATGCCATCACCCGGATCAACGCCGAGCAAACGCCCGAGGATGAAAAACTCGCCGCGTTGCGCCTGGCCTTCTTCGCCGAAGGCAATGATCCGCGCCCCTGGCTGACCGGGTGGCACCCGCAGGTCACCCAAAGCCAGCGGGAGGCACGTGGCAATACCCCCAAGGAAAGTTACTGGGCAGGCGGCAGCGCCCCGATGCTGGACTTGCAGGCTGACGCCGACCCCTTCCGGCCCGAGCGCTCGCGCATGGAAACCAAGGAGGAGTTCGGCGACCGGGTAACGATCAAGGTCATCCCACATGCAAGCCATGCGCTGCCGGCGGAGAAGCCCTTGGAAACCGCCAACGCCATTGCCGATTGGGCTGATGGCTTACCTCGGTAAGCATGACGAAAAAAGGGAGATCATCACTGATCTCCCTTTGCGCCACCCCGCCTGATCAGCGCCCGACGAACACCGGGACGCGCTTCTCCACCACAGCCCGGGTCGCTTCACGGGCATCCTCGGTCGCCATCAGCCGGGTGCTGAAGCCCTGCTCGACCTGATAGCCGTCTTCGACCTGCATGAACTCGATCTCGTTGAGCGACGCCTTGCCCATGCGCAAGCCCAGCGGGCTCTTGCTCGCGATCAGCCGGGCCAGCTCCTGGGCCCGCGACATCAGCGCCTCAGGCGCCAGAACCTCCTCGACCAGGCCAATGCGCAGCGCCTCTGCGGCGTCGATCGGCAGCCCGGTGAAGAACATCTTGCGCAGGTTGCCCTGCCCGATCAAACGCCCAAGGTGCGCGCCGCCGCCACAGCGGCCGACGTTGATCTCCGGCATGCTGAACTTTGCCCGTTCGCTGGCGAGGCGGATATCACAGACTGCCGCCAGCACGGTTCCGGCACCCAACGCAGGGCCGTTCACCGCTGCGATCACCGGCACGGCGCACTGGCGTACCGCCGCGAAACATTGCCGCACGACTGCCGCACGCGCAGGGTCTTCATCGACGGTCGCGGCAAGGAACTCGTGCAGATCCAGGCCAGCACAGAAGGCCCGATCACCGGCAGCGGTGAAAATCACGCAGTTGACCGCCGGGTCGTTTCCCAGGCGGGTGAACAGTTCGCCGATAGCCTGGTAGTGGGCCAAGGTGATTGCGTTCACCGGTGCACGGTCCAGCGTGACGACCGCCACGCCCTCGTTGATCTCAAGCTTCAAATCTTGCATCACGCGCTTTCCTTACTGTCGAAACCGAAAAGATGAGCAGGGTTGTCCACCAGGATCTGACGAACGATCGCTTCGTCCCCTACCCAGTTCATGAACACGTCCAGCAACTGGCCGACGTCCGGCGATTGTTCGGCCATGCGCACAAAGGGCCAGTCAGACCCCCACAGCAGCCTGTCTGGCCGCTTGTTCACCAGGGCCTGGTGGAATGGCTGCAGCTCGGCGTATGCAGGTGCCTGACGGGACACCCGGCACAGCGACAGCTTGGCCCACACCTGGCCGCTGTCGAGCAGGGCCAGAAACTGCTGGAACGCCGCACCTTCCACGCCGGCCGCCACATCGAATTGCCCCATGTGGTCGAACACGATCGGCATATCGAGATGCCTGACCGTCTCGAAGACACGCGGGCAGTCCTGGGCCTTGGCCCAGATGTGCGCGTGCCAGCCCCGTTCGCGCATGCGTGGCGCCAATTGGCACAGGGTATCGACGCCTATGCTGCCGGCGTAACGCTTGCCGCTGCTGGGGTCGAGCATCTCGATAAAGCGCAAACCGCGTACACCCGCCTGATGCAAGGTGTCGAGGCTGGCGTCGCTGATGCTCGCATCGGCAACGGCGACGCCCCGTGCCCGGCCGGCCAGCTCACCCAGGGCATTGACCAGGGCGCGGGTATCGGTGCCATAAGGTGCCGGCTGCACCAGCACGCCCCGGTCCAGGCCGACGCTGTCCAGCATCTGGCGATAGACCGAGGGCGCCGCCAATGGAATCGCATACGTGGCCGGGCCGGTGGCAAAGGTATCGAGCGGGCCGAAGACGTGGCAGTGCACGTCACAGGCACCCGCCGGCACGCTTCGAGCGGTGTGCGCCGGCATGCGCGGTTCAATGGTGTCCATCAACGCTCCCCCATCGCAGGGTGTGCGCCAGCCTGGAAAACCGCCGGCGCCGGCTCTGTCAAACGCGGTAAGCCGCACTGGGCATCGGTTGCCACTTGCAGGGGCGCCTTGACCTCATCGGGCAACGGAATACGGTGCACGTTCAGGGTCATGGCAACCAAGGTGTAGTAGCCGATCACCGAAGACAATTCGACCACGCCCACCGTGCCCCAGCGCGCATGAATGCGCTCGTACACGTCTTCCTGAACGTCGCCATGCAGTTGCATCTGCCGGGCGAAGGTATAAATGTCCCAGGCCTCCGAGTCGTCGAACACCGGTGCCTCCCCTGCTGCAATGGCGTCGATGATCGTGCTCTGCAACCCGGCCTTGGCTGCGTCGTCGGCGTGAATATGCCATTCCAGCTGGCCATTCCAGCGCCGCGCAGTGACCAGGATCGCCAGTTCACTCAAGCGTTTGGGCAGCACCGTGTCGTAACGCAGTACCTCGCCCAGGCGCTGCCAGCGGTCAGCCAGCACCGGGTTATGCATGGCGGCCCGCAAAGGGCCCACAAGGCGCCCGCGGGGGCCACGGACAACGGCTTCATAAACTTCAGCCTGCGCCTCGGACATGGTGCGGGCATCAAACAGCGGAATTCTGGCCATGACTCACTCCTGCGAGGCGGCGGATGGAACAGGGATCGTGATGCCAAGCTCACGCAACACCTCAGCCGTGTGCTGGCCCAACAGCGGCGGTGCACGGTTGAAATCCAGGCTGGCATTGCGCATGCGAATCGGGCTTACCACTTGCGGTACCACGCCCGCCAGTGGGTGGGGCAGCTGACGCAGCATTTCTCGGGCCTGGACCTGCTCGTCGGCGAACACCATGGGCACCGTGTTGATCGGCCCGCACGGCACCTTGGCTGCTTCCAGCGCGCTCAGCCATTCCTGCAGCGGGCGCTCGGCAAGCCGCTCGGCGATAAGGCGCAGCAAGGACGGCAGGTTGTCGACCCGGGCCTGGTTGGTGGCATACAGGGGGTCGTCGGCCAGTGCTGGCACTGCAATCGCTTCGCAGAACCGCCGGAACTGACCGTCGTTGCCTACCGCCAGCACGATGTGGCCATCGGCACACTTGAAAACATCTTGTGGCTGTATGTTCGGGTGGCGATTGCCAGCGCGCTGCGGGGTCTTGCCCGATACCAGGTGGTTCATGGCCTGGTTCGCCAGCACCGCCGTCTGCACATCCAGCATGGCCAGGTCGATATACTCGCCCTCACCGGTGCGCTCGCGGTGCGCCAGTGCAGCCAGCACCGCCACGGTGGCATACATGCCGGTCATGATGTCGACGATCGGGATACCGACCTTCTGTGGCCCACCGCCCGGCAGGTCGTCCCGCTCCCCGGTCACGCTCATCAGGCCGCCCATGGCCTGGATCATGAAATCGTAGGCGGCGTTGTCACGCTTGGGTCCGGTTTGCCCGAACCCGGTAATGGAGCAGTAGATGATATCCGGCTTTACCGCCTTGAGATCGTCATAACCCAGGCCGTAGCGGCTCAAGGTACCGACCTTGAAGTTCTCCAGGACTATATCCGACGCGGCCGCCAGCTCCCTGACCACCTGCTGCCCGGCCGGGTCCGCCAGGTCGACGGTGACCGAGCGTTTGCCGCGGTTGACCGACAGGTAGTAGCCGGCTTCTTTCGTCGCGTTGCCTGCTTGGTCTTTCAGGAAGGGAGGCCCCCAGGTACGGGTGTCATCCCCGACCTCGGGGCGCTCGACTTTGATTACGTCAGCACCAAGGTCAGCCAGAACCTGTCCCGACCAGGGGCCTGCCATGATCCGGCTCAGATCGAGAACGCGGATATGTGAAAGTGGGCCTGCCATGTTATGGACTCCAGAGTTAGGTGGCGCTCGGCGCGTTGTCATCACGAATTGCGGTCGCGACCACGGCGGGGCGCGACTGGAACTGCTGATACCAGTGCGCCAGGGCCGGGTGGCCAGGGCGCCAGGCAATGAATGACCAGCGAAAATCCAGCTGGCCAAGCGCACAACCGATGGCGATATGGCCTAGCCCGAAGGGTGCGGCTTCAAGCTCGGCTGCCTGGGCTTCCAGGGCGGCGAGCACGGCGTGGCATTTTGCGTTGAAGGCATTGAGAAAGGGGTCGTCGGCACAGTCGTGGGGCAAGCCACGGTCGTTGTACCAGTTGCGCCACAGCAACAGCACATCGATGAAACCGTCACCCAGCGCTTGCCAGGTCATGGCTTGCAGGTACCGGGCGCGGTCGGCCGGGACCAGCCTGGTGCCATTGTGCAGGCCATCGAGAAAGTCACAGATGACACGCGAGTCGTAGAGCTTGCGGCCGTCAGCCAGCACCAGCGTAGGAATCTTGTTCAAGGGGTTATCCAGCATGACCTGATCATTGAGCTGGTTCATGCCCACGACATTGCGCACGCAGGTGACGCGGTCGAGCAGACCCGTTTCGTGCAGTACGATCATCACCTTGCGTACGAACGGTGAGCGCGGCGACCAGTGCAGGGTCATCGCTTGGCTTGCCGGGTGGGGAGTAGAGACAAAGGTCACTTTTGATCCTATGTGCTAACTTTATGACCTTTTCAGTATAGACCTATCTGAAAAGCGCTTGCCATCCCCCGGGCAATGATTTTTTCTCAGGCGTGCGCAGGCGCGCTCAACTGGCTGGATTCGCGCGCCTCGAAGCGCTGCTGCCATTGGGCAAGCTGGGGGTGGCTGGCATGCCACGACACGTCGGCGAAGCGAACCGCCAGGTAGCCCAGGGCGCAGCCGATCGCGATATGGCCAATACCGTAGGCAACCGTATCCAGTTGCGCCACCTCATGCTCCAGCAATTGCAGGGTCGATGAGAGCTTGAGTGCGCTGGCGTGCAGGAAGTCCTGCTGCTGTTGAGCCTCGGGCCGCTCACGTTCATGTCGCCATACAATCAGCGTGTCACACAAGCCATCGCCCAACGCCTGCCAGCGCAAGGCTTGCCAACGCCTGTCGGCCTGCTGCGGGTACAGCCCCGGGCCGTGCCCGAGGGTATCGAGGTATTCACAGATCACCACAGAATCGAACAACACCGAGCCGTTACCCAGCTCCAGTGTTGGAATGCGCATCAACGGGTTGATCGCCAGCAGCGCAGCATTGGGCACGTACCGGGAGACCTTGGTGCGCACACAGCGCACCTGGCCTGCCAGCCGGCGTTCATGGATCACGCACATGACCTTGCGCACGAACGGCGACAGTGGCGACCAATGCAGCGTCATCCCGCCAGTCATACGCTGACCTTGACGTCGAGCCTGACCACGTCACCACGGTATACCCCATCCCCGACGAACACCAACCGCCCCTGGTCATCGATGGCAGACCGGTAACAATAGGCAACCGGGGCATTGAGCGGGATCTCCAGCGCCTCTGCAGTCGCCAGGTCTGCCGTGCCAATGGTGATCGTCTGGTGCACTTCCTTCAGCGTCAGGCCGGGCAGGTCCTTGAGGATTCGCAAGGTAGTGTGGGTTTCAAGCAGTTTCGCCGGAATCTTGCGCACCAGCCGCGCATCGATGAATGCGTTACCGATGTAATACGGTTTGCCTTCGCGCAGATGGCGGCGCCGCCAGCACCGGTACTCCGGTGCCATTTCACCGATCTTGTGCTGCACATTGACAGGCTGGGCCTTGACGTCGAAAGACAGCACCTCTGTCGTGACCCCTTCCGGTGACAGCAAGAGGCCCGACCAGTCGGTGGGCACTTCACACCACATCTGCTCTTGTGGCTGCTGGATGACGAAGGTGCCCTTGGCACGGAAGCGCCGTATCAGCTTGTCCTCTTCGAGGATGTCCAGCGCTTGACGCACCGTTGCGCGTGCGACGCTGCACTCCGCGGCAAGGTCATCCACCGTGGGTATCTGCCCGCCTACCGGCCACAAGCCTTGCTCGATCCTGCGGCGGAACAACGTGGCCAGCTGGATGTAGCGGGCTACGCCACTGCGGCTGAAATCAATGCCTGACTTGCTGGCCAATGCATCTAGGTCTTTCATCAATTCGTCTCGTCTGTGAGCCCGTGGGGCATACCTTGATCGCGCGGCGGCAGTATCGCATAAACCATAGGTTTGCATTATTAGCCTTTAAGGTCTATTGGCAGTTAATTCTATAGGTCATCCTATTGACCTTTAAGGCCTCGTGTACGTACAGTGTTGGCATCATTCGCACACTGTCACACGGGTATCAGGCATGAGCACCGCACTGAGCAAAACAGCCAGCATTGGCATCATAGGGGCAGGCACGATGGGTGCGGGCATCGTCGCCGTGGCCTTGCGAGCCGGGCATACCGTGTACTTGCACGACACGCGCCAGCAAGCGCTGACCCAGGGCGCCGAAAGCGTCACCGCCTCGCTGGATCGATGGGTCAAGCGCGGGCACCTGACTGCCCGGCAACGGGACGAATGCCTGGCCCGGCTGACCCTGGCAGCCGAGTTGAGCGAACTCTCGGCGTGCGCACTGGTGGTGGAAGCCATCATCGAAAACCTGGAAATCAAGCAACAACTGTTCAGCGCACTCGAAGCAGTGGTCGGCGAGCACACCATCCTCGCCAGCAACACCTCCTCCATTTCGATCACGGCGATCGCGGCAACCCTGCAAAGGCCGCAGCGCATGGTCGGCATGCATTTCTTCAACCCGGCAACGGTGCTGCCGCTGGTCGAGGTGGTCAAAGGCGAAGCCACCTGCACAACCGTGGTAGCCCAGGTCAGCGAACTGGCCACCCAGTGGGGCAAATGCCCAGTCGAGTGCAAGTCAACGCCAGGCTTCATCGTCAACCGCGTGGCCCGCCCGTTCTACGCCGAAGCCCTGCTGGGCCTGGAAGACCAGGTGGCGCCTGCTGCAGTGATCGATGCCGCGTTGCGCGATGCAGGCGGGTTTCGCATGGGGCCGCTGGAGCTGATGGACCTGATCGGCCACGACACCAATTTTGCGGTGACGCGAAGCATTTACGACGCCTTCTTCCAGGACCCTCGCTACCGCCCTTCGCTCACCCAGAAAGCACTGGTGGACGCAGGGTGGCTGGGCCGCAAGACCGGCCGCGGCTTCTACCGCTACGACCCGGGCTCGACGCCCGATGGCATCACCTATGAAGCCGCTTGCCCGCAACCGACGCTGGTCCAGCAATTTGGCGATTTTCCTGGGGCCCAAACCGTTCGGCGCTTGGCCGAGGAACGTGGCTGCCACATCGAAAGGCACAACGGCGACGGCTATCTGATGGTCGACGGCGTGCAGGTACGCCCTAGCCTCGGGCTGACTGCCCTCGCGCTGGCGACCGCCCAGGAACTCGATCAGGTCGTGCTGTTCGACGCCTCCACCCACCTTGAAGCAGCCTCCCTGGTCGTGCTCAGCGGCGCCGACACCTGCAGGCGCGCCTCCCTGGATAGCGTGGTTGGCTTCTTCCAGGCGCTGGGCAAGCAGGTGGTCATCATCGACGACGTGGCGGGCATGGTCGTGACACGCACGCTGTGCATGCTTGCCAACGAAGCGGCGCAGGCCGTCAGCCAAGGCATCGCCACCGCGCAGGCGGTCGACCTCGCCATGCTCAAGGGGGTCAACTACCCGGTGGGCCCGCTGGCCTGGGCCGACGCGTTCGGCAACCACAACGTGGTCACCGTGCTGGACAACCTGGCCCGCGCCTGCCCCGATGGCCGCTACCGCGCCAATGCGCTGCTGCGCCGCAAGGCACTGACCAACACGCCCTGGAACCCACGCTGAATAGAGCCCGAACATGACTTCGACAAACCCCGTTCACCAGCAGATTCACACAGATGGCTACGCCATCATCACCCTCGACCGGCCAGAGCGTCGCAACGCCCTGAACCTGGAAATCAAACAGCTGCTGGCCGAGGCCGTAGAGGCACTGGCAGGCGACCCGCGCGTGCATGCCCTGGTGATCACCGGTGCAGGTGGCTATTTCGTCGCCGGCACAGATATCGCCGAGATGCGCGACATGACTCCCACTCAACACACGGCCCTGCAAACCGGACGCCTGTTCGAAGTCGTCGACCGCTGCGAAAAGCCGGTGATCGCCGCGATCGAGGGCTACGCCCTGGGTGGCGGCTGTGAGTTGGCCCTGGCCTGCGACATCATTATTGCCTCGCGCACGGCGCGCCTCGGCCAGCCGGAAATCAACGTTGGCATCATGCCAGGCGCAGGCGGCACCCAGCGCCTGCTGCGCACCATCGGCAAGTACCGCACGGCGTTGCTCACCCTCACAGGTGAACCCCTCAGCGCTGTACAGGCCTTCAATGCCGGCATGCTTTCCGAAGTGTGTGACGAAGGCGCTGCACTGCAGCGCGCATGTGCCATCGCCGCGCGTATCGCCGCTCAGCCGCCCTTGGCCGTGCGGGCGATCAAGGCACTGCTGGCCACCGGTGAGGACGCCCCCCTGCATAGCATGTTGAAGCTTGAAAGAAGCGCCTTCGTGCAACTGTTCGACAGCGAAGACCAGAAAGAAGGCATGACTGCCTTCCTGGAAAAACGCATGCCAACCTATTGCGGGCACTGATGCCTGCTGCGGCAAGGCGAAACCTACCTGTAAGGACCCTTGAACATGCCGACCATCGTCAATCTCGGGCCCATCCCCGACATGCTGGAGCGCCGCCTGCGGGCGCGCTTCGAGGTGTGCCCCATCGCGCAGGCCGAAGCGCCCGAGCAGATCGAAGTGGCCGTGACCACCAGCATGGTCGGTGCCAGTGCTCAGCAGATGGCCCGGTTGCCGCGTTTGCAGCTGATCCTGTGCAACGGTGCCGGCCTGGACCGTATCGACCTGGCTGAAGCGGCAGCACGGCACATCGAGGTGTTCAATACCGCCGACGCGGTTACCACAGACACCGCTGATTACGCCGTGGCTTTGCTGTATGCAGCCAAGCGCAGGGTCACCCAGGCGGATCGCTTCGTCCGGGCCGGCCAGTGGGGCAAGGAAGCCTTCACGCCCACCCGCCGCGTCAGTGGCAGCAAAGTCGGCATTGTGGGGTTGGGCAAGATAGGCACGCTGGTGGCCCAGCGCATGCAGGGGCTGGGGCTTGAGGTGGGCTACCACACGCCCAGGCCAAAACCGGCAGCCGGGCTTGCCTATTTCGATCACATCGAGCAACTGGCGGCCTGGTGTGATGTGCTGGTGCTGTGCTGCCCTGCAACCCCCGCCACCGACCGGCTGGTCGGTAGCCGGGTGCTGCAGGCGCTAGGCAGCACCGGCACGCTGATCAATATCTCGCGCGGCTCCGTGGTCGCGGAAGATGACCTGATCCAGGCGTTGGGCCAAGGCGTCATCGCAGCCGCGGCGCTGGATGTATTCGCCAGCGAGCCGGCAGTCGACAGCCGCCTCGCCACCCTGCCCAACGTCATTCTCTCCCCGCATGCGGCTGCCATTACCGTTGAAACCAGGGCCGAGATGGCAGCGCTGCTGTACCAGCGCGCTGCCGCTCACTTCCAGGCCGGGCTCACGGGTTAGTGCACCGAACGGTCACGCCCATGTCAATGGGGCCCCATACGCCACCCAGCGGGATCACAAGCTCGGCACCTTTTTTTGACTCATTTTTCACAAGCGATGGGCGATCGTTGAGTCATCCCTACGTGTGATAGCAGTTCCCATTGGCCCGTCTAGCAGCGGGCTATCTTTTGTCCGCGATTTACGACCAGCGTCGGCAGTAGCCAATGCCAGCCACCGTTGCTGGCGCATCAGAACTCGGTGACCACGGTCACACCCGCGGTATCGAAGCGGTCCATGTTCATCAGCGCGTCGATGGACTGGGCCAGGCTGATGGTCTTGCCCACCAACTTTTCAGGGGCCAGCTTGCCCGAACTGATCATCTCGATCATGGCATCGTAGCGATGCGCTTGCATGCCATGGCTGCCGTAGATCTCCAGTTCATGGGCAATGACCTTGCTCATGGGGATCGCAGGCTGGGCGTGGTCTGCCAGCATCAGCCCGACCTGTACATGCCGGCCGCGACGGCGCAGGTTGTTGATGGAGTTGAAGCAAGTGGTCGGGTGGCCCAATGCGTCAAGCGACACATGTGCGCCGCCCCGGGTGATTTCCATCACCGCCTCCGTCACGTCCGCTACCTGACTGGCATTGATGGTTGCCACGGCGCCCAGTGCCCGCGCCAGTGCCAGCTTGTCATCCGCGATATCGATTGCGACCACATTGGCACCGATGGCCTGGGCGATCATCACCGCCGAAAGGCCCACGCCACCGCAGCCATGCACCGCGACCCACTGGCCTGCGCCGACCCTGCCCTGGTCCACCACCGCGCGGAATGAAGTGACGAAGCGGCAACCCAGACTGGCTGCAGTCGCATAGTCCATGGCTTCAGGCAGGGCGACCAGGTTCAGGTCCGCCTGATGGATACCCACGTACTCAGCGAAAGACCCCCAGTGGGTAAAACCGGGCTGGAACTGGGTGTGGCACACCTGCTGATTGCCACTGTGGCACTGCGCACAGGCGCCACAGCCGCCTACGAACGGAACGGTTACCCGGTCACCCACCTTCCACTGGGTCACATCGCCGCCTACGGCAGCGACCACGCCTGCCAGCTCATGGCCTGGAACGTGGGGCAGCTGTATGTCCGGATCGTGGCCTTTCCAACCATGCCAGTCGCTTCGGCACACGCCTGTGCCTTTGACTTCAATCACCACACCATGCCGCTCCGGGCTTGGATCGGCGATATTCATCAAACGCGGTGGCTGAGAAAAGGCTTCGTAGACGACAGCTTTCATGACTTTTACCCCTGCTGAAAACGGTTGGATGAGTCGTGGTTCCGGCAGCGCCCGAGCAGCGCCTTTCGGCGCCTATCAGTATGAAGAAACCGCCTGAAATTACCTTTCAGAGTTCGGTTGACATGGGTGCACAAGTGAAATAAACCTTCAAAAAGCTCATTGATTCTGAAGGATTTGCGCATGGCCGAGGCACTGGACAAAGTAGACATTGCAATAGCAGACAGGCTGCAACGTGACGGCAGGCTGTCGAACGTCAAGCTGGCCGAGCAGGTGTGCCTGAGTGAGGCATCATGCTGGAGGAAGCAGAAGCGGCTGGAAGCGAGCGGCGTGATAGAGGGCTACCAGGCCATACTCAACCGCAAGAAGCTGGGTTTGGGGGTGATGGCGTTCGTGCAGATTTCCTGCACCGACCACAGCGAAGAGGCGACTGCAAAGTTCGAAAAGATCATCGCGGCGGCTCCGCAGGTGCTGAGCTGCCACAACACCACGGGCGAAGCCGACTTCCTGCTTCAAGTTGTCGCTCGGGACCTGGACAGCTATAGCCGCTTCATCGACAAGGTGCTGCGCAAGCTGCCCGGCGTGGCAAGTATCAGGTCGAACCTGTCATTGCGCGAGATGAAAACAACCAACCAGTTCCCCGTGGCCGAACTCCTGAGCCTTTGAGCCGGGCTTGGGGCGCTGGCCGGCAGCGCTGGGCAACGCTGGTGGTCAGTCCTCCCGAATAGGCCGCTCCTGGCGTTCCTGACGCTCTTTCGCTTCGATGCACAGGGTGAGCCGCAAGCTCGGCACCGTGGAGGTCGGTGGGCGCTATACGTTCTTCTAGCGCCAAGCAGGCGTTCAGCGGGTGGTGCCAGCGGGCAGCCAAGTTGCACATCCGCCGCGAGCACGAGGCGCAGATACCGCCTCGGTGGACCCTTACACCTGCCGCAGCACTGCGTGTATTTCAGCCACTATCTGGCAGCTCGCCTGCTCGATGGTGCCTTCATTACGGCACAGCACCCAGCCCTGTTCGGCAACCGCACGTTCGAACGCCTCGGTGCAGGCTACCTGTTCATCCAGGGTGTGGATGACGGTACTGCGCAGCCCGCGGGTGCGCGCAGCCGCCCGGGCCCAGGAGGTTTCGGCGGCAGTGACCACGCCCACGTGCAGGTCAGGCACCTGCACGCCGCGCTCAAGGTTCAACTGCAGGATCTGCGCGAACGGCACGCTGCGGCGGAAGGCTGCGTCCGACGGGTACCAGCGATCGATCAGGATGATGCTGCCGGCCGGTTGCCGGGGCAGCACGTTTCGGGAAATCCAGGCACGGCTGTCGGCAAAGCGTTGGCAAACCTCATGCTCCAGCGTCAGGCAAGGGTTGCGAGCCAGCCTGTTGACCACGGCCATGGTATCGCCGCGGTAGGGATCGTTGTTTCTCTCGCACAGGCGGACCACCTTGTGCCCGCCCAGCCTGAGGGCTTGCGTAACGGCCTCCAGCAAGGTGGTCTTGCCGGTGCCTTTAGGGCCATCGAGAGAAACAAACAGCGGACGGTTCATCGTTCAAAACCCATAAGCGCAGGCGCGGGATGAGAGCATTGATCCCACCCCGCTTCAAGCGCTTCTGCTCAAGGAGTACATTTGTACTCCTCCGGAGACAGGCGGCCCATTCGCTAGCGCGAGGGTGCCCCCCCGTCAGATCTGCGCCTGCCCCCCATCGACGAACAACTCGGCGCCGTTGACGAAACTGGCATCGTCACTGGCCAGGAACACTGCAGCGTTGGCAATTTCCACCGGTTCGCCGACCCGGCCCAGCGGTACCTGGGCGGCCAGGTAATCGAGCAGGCCCTGCTGTTGCTGGGCGTCCGGGCCAGCCAGCTCCACCAGGCCGGGCGTACGGGTGGCACCAGGGCTGAGCGTATTGACCCGTACCCCGCGGTCCTTCAGGTCGAGGATCCAGCTGCGGGCCAACGCGCGCACGGCGGCCTTGGAAGCGGAGTACACACTGAAGGCCGCCGTACCCGAGCTACCCGCGGTCGAGCCGGCCAGAATGACCGAGGCGTTGTGCGACAGCAGCGGCAATGCCTTTTGCACCGTGAACAACACGCCCTTCACATTGCGATCGAAGGTGTCGGCGTAGTGCGCTTCGGTGATTTCGCCCAGTGGCAGCATGCTGCCGCCGCCTGCATTGGCGAACAGGACGTCGAGGCGCCCATGCTGCTGGCCGATCCGGGCATAGAGCTGGTCCAGCTGATCCAGGCGGGTGGAATCGACTGCCACCCCTGTCGCGTTGCCAATCAGCGCCACCGCCTTGTCCAGCTCTGCCTGGCGCCGCCCGGTGATGTAGACATGCGCGCCCTCCTCGGCGAAGCGTTTGGCGGTGGCCAGGCCGATGCCGGTGGTGCCTCCAGTGACCAGTGCGACTTTGCCTTCGAGTTTGTTGCTCATGGTGTTTCTCCCGTCAGTGTGGGTGAGTGACTGTGAGGAGAAGCGTATCGACCTGCAGGTAATTTCAAAATAGAATCATTTGAAAGTCATCATTGCAGAATTGAAATGGCAAGAATTCCGGATTTCGAAGGCTTGGCGATGTTCGCCAAAGTCGCAGAAGAAGGCTCCTACGCTGCGGCGTCCAGGGCCATGGGCGTGTCGGTGCCGACTGTTTCCCGGGCCGTGGCCCGCCTGGAGGAGCGCCTGGGTGGGCGCCTGTTCAACCGCACCTCACGCCAGCTGTCGGTGACCGAGTTTGGCCAGCGCATGGTGGACCAGGCCAGCGCGCTGTATCGCCAGGCCGAAGAGATGGAGAGCCAAGCGCTGGAACGGTCGGTGCAACCGCGCGGGCTGGTACGCCTGGCGATCCCCATGTCGTTCGGCCTGCGCTGGGTGGCACCGCTGTTGCCAGAATTGCTGGCACGTTACCCCGGCCTGGAGCTGGACCTGCATTTGTCCGACTCTACCGTAGACCTGGTGGCTGACGGCTTCGACGCGGCGTTGCGCATTGCCGCCCTGCCCGACTCTTCACTGGTGGCGCGGCATATCTGCGCAGTGACCCAGTACCTGGTGGCGGCACCCGGGTACCTCGCCAAGCATGGCCACCCTGCGCACCCGCGCGAACTGGCCGAGCATGCGTGCATGAGCTACGCCTACCGCGCCCGCAGCCAGGTGTGGCGTTTTACCCACGCCGATGGCACGCAACAGGATGTAACACCGCGAGGACCGTTGCGGGTCACCAACTCAGATGCACTGGTGGCGCCGTTGCTGGCAGGTGTCGCGCTTGCTGAACTGCCAGAGTTCATTGCGGCGCACTACCTGGCCGATGGTCGCCTGGAACGGGTATTGCCGGCATGGAGCATGACCCAGGGCGGCCTGTATTTCGTCACCCCTTCGGCGCGGAGTCGGCCACGCAAGGTGCAGGCATTGGCCGATTTCTTTGTCGAGCGCTTGTCCGCTGCTGCTTGGCGGGGCCCTCGGGCTGAGGGCTGAGCGCAGCGACCTGCCGGTGAAATGATTGGGGCCACCCTGCAGGCAGCCCCAAAGCGTCAGCTGGAGACTCAGGGCCGCATTGCGCTGGCCCTTTCACGGCGCCAGGACGCGCCCACCAAGGTGGGCTGCCCAGGCTCAGACCGCCAGCGCGCGCTCACGCAGCTCGCTATTGAGGATGCGGTCGTTTTCGCTGTAATCGACCGGGCAGTCGATCACGTGCACGCCTGGGGTCTTGATGCAGTGCTCCAGCAGCGGCAGCAGGCCGTCGGCGCTTTCCACGCGGTGACCATTGGCGCCGTAGGCTTCGGCATACTTGACGAAATCCGGGTTGCCGTAGTCCAGGCCGAAATCGGTGAAGCCCATGTTGGCCTGCTTCCAGCGAATCATGCCGTAGCCGTCGTCACGCAGGATCACCACGGTGATGTGCATGCCCAGACGCACGGCGGTTTCCAGCTCCTGGCTGTTCATCATGAAGCCGCCGTCACCGCACACCGAAATCACCGGGCGATCCGGGTAGACCAGGTGTGCAGCCATGGCCGATGGCAAGCCGGCGCCCATGGTCGCCAGGGCGTTGTCCAGCAGCACGGTGTTCGGCTTGTGCGCCTTGTAGTTACGGGCGAACCAGATCTTGTAGATGCCGTTGTCCAGGGCCACGATGCCTTCGGACGGCAGCACGCGACGAATGTCGGCCACCAGGCGCTGTGGGTAGACCGGGAAGCGGTCATCGTCGGCACCTTCGGCGATCTGCGCTTCGTTGGCTTCACGAATCGCCATGAGGCGGGTGAAGTCCCAGTGCGAAGTGTCGCCCAGGCCTTCAGCGATCTGCCACACGGCGTTGGCGATGTCACCGATCACTTCAACCTGCGGGAAGTACACGGCATCGACTTCAGCGGAACGGAAGTTGATATGGATGACTTCGGTGCCGCCACGCACCATGAAGAACGGCGGCTTCTCGATCACATCGTGGCCGATGTTGACGATCAGGTCCGCCGCTTCGATCGCACGGTGCACGAAATCGCCGGACGACAGCGCAGCGTTACCCAGGAAGCGTGGGTGGCGCTCATCGACCACACCTTTACCCAGCTGGGTAGTGATGAACGGGATGCCGGTCTTGTCGATCAGTTGCTTGAGGACCTTGGCGGTCATCTTGCGGTTGGCACCGGCGCCGATAACCAAAATGGGACTGCGGGCTTTGTGTAGCTTTTCAATCGCTGCTTCGATGGCCACGTGCTCGGCCAATGGGCGGCGGTGCAGGCTGCGCGGGATCGGCAGCGCGTCGGTCTGCTCGGCGGCGATGTCTTCCGGCAGTTCCAGGTGCACGGCACCCGGCTTTTCTTCTTCAGCCAGGCGGAAGGCTTCACGCATGCGCGAGGGGATGTTGTCGGCCGAAGCGAACTGGTGGGTGTACTTGGTGATGGGGTCCATCATGCCGCACACGTCGATGATCTGGAAGCGGCCCTGCTTGGACTTCTTGATCGGCTTCTGGCCGGTGATCATCATCATCGGCATGCCGCCCAGGTAGGCATAGGCGCTGGCCGTTACCAGGTTGGTGGCACCCGGGCCGAGGGTCGACAGGCTGACGCCGGTCTTGCCGGTCAGGCGACCGTAGGTAGCCGCCATGAAGCCTGCAGACTGCTCGTGACGGGTCAG
>Ga0308157_10002864_pt1 | contig 26773 bp, 25 predicted proteins | sample PhyBR1_FD_201035 | JGI IMG/M metagenome (GOLD analysis project Ga0308157, IMG submission 201035) | Phyllosphere microbial communities from UC Gill Tract Community Farm, Albany, California, United States - DLSLB.R1 | ecosystem: Host-associated > Plants > Phyllosphere > Unclassified | place: USA...
TATAAATGTGCCTCACCTGTAATAGGACATGTAGCGATTTGAGCTACAGTAGCTTTGTAATGTGTTCTTCTCTTATCTCTTCTTGTTTTCGAGGTCTTTCTCTTAGGATGTGCCATTTTACTATATTATTTATCCGTTAATAGTTTCTTTAATTTTTCCCAACGCGGGTCAATATCTTCTTCTTTGTTACTCTCTTCTTTTTGTTCTTTTACACTTAATTCATTCAGTTTTGTCAAAGCTTCTGTTTGCAGACTTCCGTCTTTAACACCTGGATGAATTCTCTTCTGCGGAACAGAAAGCGCGATCATTTCATAAATATATTGTGCAATATCTATTTCATGTTCACCATGTGGTAAAATCAACAACTCTTCATTATCATCATTAAATTCTTCTCCAAAGCGAACAATCAGTTTCATTTTCCCTTTTATAGGTAAATCAAAATCTTCGCCTGTCAGATCACAAGGCACATTTACCGTTCCTTTGTGTTTGAATTCTAACTCTAACATATTACTCTTCTTATCGAAAAGCAAATTGACTTTAATATCTGAACTTTGAAACTCATCGTACTCAAAGTCCTTAAAGAACGTGTTATTTATTTGATACTCAAAATGGTGTTTTCCTAGTTTTAATCCTACGAAAGGAATTAAAAATTCTTTTGTTTTGCTCATTTCAACATCAATTTGATCAATTCAATTCTAAAACTAGATATCTGAATTGGGGTGCAAAGATATAAAATTATTACAAATCTAATAATCTTATTCACCTTTTTTTGTTTATAACTGTTTTTCTTTTATTTTAAGAGGTTTTTGGCTAATCTCCTCATACTGATTACGCGAGCGAAAAATATCGATCGCAAGATAGACCGCTTCTTTAAATGAATTGTAATCTGCCATATCTTTTCCTGCAATATCATAAGCTGTGCCGTGATCTGGAGAAGTTCTAACCTTATTTAAACCTGCTGTATAATTCACTCCTTTTCCAAAAGAAAGCGTCTTAAACGGGATTAATCCTTGATCGTGATACATTGCCACGATAGCATCATATTTTTCATATTGAGAACTTCCAAAAAAACCATCTGCAGGAAATGGCCCAAAAACCATAGTTCCAGAATCGAATAATTTTTTAAGAACAGGTTTTAAAACCAACTCATCTTCTTTTCCAATCACACCACCATCACCAGCATGCGGATTTAATCCTAAAACTGCAATTTTTGGTTTCACTATACTAAAATCCTGAATTAAAGATTTCCTAATAGTTTCTATTTTTTTAGTAATCAATTCCTCTGTCAAATGAGAAGCGACCTCGTTTAATGGCACATGATCTGTAATCAAACCCACTCGCAAATTATCTTGAACCATCATCATCAAAGCATCTCCTTCTAGTTCCTGATTCAAATAATCGGTGTGGCCAGGAAATTTAAAATCTTCAGACTGTATGTTATATTTATTAATAGGAGCCGTAACCAGAACATCTATTTCACCATCTTTCAACGCTTTTGTTCCCGCTACAAAAGATTTAATTGCATATTCACCAATTTTAGGATCATTTACTCCAAAATTTATATCAACACCTTCTCTCCAAAGATTCAGAACATTTACCTTTCCCGGAATAATTTGATCAAATTTATCAACTCCGTGAAATTGAATTGTCGATGTAAAACTTTTTCTAACGAAGGAAAGAATTTTAGCATTTGCAAAAATAACCGGCGTACACAATTCCAACATACGAGAATCTTCGAATGTTTTCAGTATAACTTCGCTTCCAATACCGTTTAAATCTCCAACTGAAATTCCAACAATTATATTTTCTGCTTTTTTATTCATGAGCTCAGTTTATTTATTACTAATTTTGATGTGCAAATTTAGTAAAATAAAACCACAATGTTCACAGGAATTATAGAAACACTCGGCAAGGTTCACGAAATCAGAAAAGATCAAAACAATCTTCACATAACAGTTGACTCATCCATAACACACGAATTAAAAATAGATCAAAGCGTTTCGCATAACGGAATATGCCTTACAGTTGTAGCCATTAAAGATTCTCTTTACACTGTAACAGCTATTGATGAAACTATTTCAAAAACCAATATCGGCGATTGGAAAACTGGCGATATTGTTAATTTGGAAAGAGGAATGAAGCTTGGAGACCGCTTAGATGGCCATATCGTTCAAGGTCACGTAGACCAAACGGGAACTTGCATTAAAATTGAAGAAGCAAACGGAAGCTGGAATTATACTTTTGAGTATGACAAAAACCAAAACAACATCACAATCGAAAAAGGTTCAATTACAATAAACGGAGTTAGTCTTACGGTTGTAAATTCGAAAACAAACGAATTTAGTGTTTCAATTATTCCGTATACTTATGAGCATACTAACTTCAAAGATTTCAAAGTTGGAACAAAAATCAACTTAGAATTTGATGTAGTAGGAAAATACATTTCTAGACTTTATTCTATAAACAAATAACGTCCAAATATTTTTTCCATAAAAAAAGCTTCAATATTAAATTGAAGCTTTTTTTATTTTATTTTTATATATGGCAACAGCACCTAAAGCTAAGCCTCCTATAAGAAGAAAACTTATATTTTGATTTATTGGAAACTGTTCTGGACATCCAAAACAAGGATCTTCAGCAGTTTTGCTGGTATCACCAGGTTCGGGAAGCTGTTCATTTGCTTTAACCAATGAAACATTTAATAACAATAAGGCAATTACTAAAAATGGGGCTTTTAGATTTTTCATAATTTCAAGCTATTATAAACAGCAAGTCTAATAATTATTTACAAAATATTCCTCGATAGAAATTACCTACAAGTAATCTACCATCTCAAAAATCTAAGACAAAAGTATAAGTTTTTTACTCAAAAGCAACTTTTAAATTAAAAAAGACGAAACAAATTTTAACATTTTTATTTCCACTCTCCATCAATCCTTTTCAAAAAACACTCTCAGAGATGACCGCTTTTTTTATTACCGCCTATAAGAATCACAAGCTTATAGGAATTTCCTGATTTTAACAAAACTGCTTTTTTCTTAGAAAAACTATTACATTTAATTTACACAAGAAAAGAACTTTATATTCATTTCTAACCACATATATAGAATATACCCAATTTAATATATTTGCACAATTCAAACCTATTACAACCAGAATCACGCACATGAAAAACAAATACACAGTCGGAAGTTTATATGCAGGTGTAGGCGGTATCTGTTTGGGTTTTGAAAACGCTGGATTTAAATTAGAATGGGCAAATGAATTTGACAAAAAAGCCTGTGTTACCTATAGAAATAATTTTGAACACAAACTTATTGAAGGCGATGTAATGCAGCTTGATGTAAAAAAGCTCAACAAAATAGACATTCTTACCGCTGGATTTCCCTGTCAACCTTTTTCTCTCGCTGGCCATCGAAAAGGTTTTAATGATAGCAGAGGAAATCATTTCTTTAAAATATTAGACTTTATTGATGAAATGCGACCTAAAGTGGTTTTCCTTGAAAATGTCAAAAATCTTAAAGGACACGACAAAGGAAATACCATGAAAGTAATTCAGCGCGAAATCAAAAAGCGCAATTATACTTTTGACAGCGCCATACTGAACACCAAAGATTTTGGAAACATTCCGCACAATCGGGAACGAATCTTCATGATTGCATTTGACAAAGATTTTGTAAAAAAAAGTTTCAAATTTAATTTTCCAGAGAAAGAAGAGTTAACCCAAAAAGTCACCGATTTAATCACAAAAGAAAAAGTCGATAAAAAATTCTATTATACCGAAGATAAATATATGTACAACATGCTGAAAGAAGCAGTTGTAAGAGAAGACAGAATTTATCAGTTTAGGAGACAATATGTTCGAGAAAACAAAAAAGAAGTATGCCCTACTTTAACTGCCAATATGGGAACTGGCGGACACAATGTCCCAATTATCACAACTGAATTCGGCTTTAGAAAACTAACCCCAAGAGAATGTTTTCGTTTTCAAGGTTTTCCTGACAGTTACAAATTACCTAAAATTTCCAATTCTAGCCTTTACAAGCAAGCAGGAAATTCGGTAAGTATGCCCGTTATCGAAAGGCTTGCCTCAGAAATATTCAAATGCATTGAAAAAACCGAAGCCAAACAATTAAAAGCAGAAAAGATCTAAATACTCAAAAGCATTATTGTTCCTTCAATTCTAGCGAGACAAACTTCTAGATTCTTCTCAATTTCTTTACTCCAAAACCTCAAAATCGTCCAATTTTCAGAAATAAGAAAAGCATTAACTTCTTCGTCCCGCTCTATATTTCTTTGAATTTTTGGAATCCAGTATTCGCGATTTGTTTTAATTCTTAACTGTTCAGTTTCCCAATCTTTTCCATGAAAAAATTCACTGTCAACAAAAATGGCAATTTTATATTTGGCAAAAGTAAGATCAGGCCTTCCAAATACTTTCTTATTGTTTTTTCGGTATCTGTGACCCAATTTCCATAAAGCCTTTGCAAGCCTTACTTCGCCTTTTGTAGCAGTACTTTTTATCGCCTGCATAGTTTTTCTCCTCTGTTCGGGAGTCAATCTATCCATCTGAAGATTAAATTTGTTTTGGATGGATAAAGTTAAGTGATTTTAAGAAAAGTAAAGTTTAATTTTTGATGCGGAAAATTTCAATTTTCACATTTGCAAAGCATCAAAAACAAAAAAGCCTCTACATTTCTGTAAAGGCTTTGTGAGTAAGAATTACTCCCTAAATTATTTATTTGATAAGCTTTTCAAGCTTTTGCATCATTTCATCTTTCTCTTTCAGCATTCTCTCATATAAAGCAATCTTTTCTTCATGAAGCTTTAAAACTTCTTTTACAGGATTAAATGTACAATTATCATTCATTTGATATCCAATTGCACCGTTATCAAATGTGTTAGAAATAATATTTATTGCTTGCTTTTCATCAAAATTCTGAAAAGCTTCAACAGGAATTTTTAATACAGCAGAGATTTGTTTCAGCAAGCTTTCTTCAATAACATCTTTCTGCTCAAGCATAGAAATTTTCTTTTGATTCCATTCTTCTCCCAAATCATAAGCCAATGCCTCTTGCTTTATATTAAGCATTTCTCTGAAACGTTTTACGTTTCTTCCCTGATGTATTTTTTGTTCCATAATGAATATTAATTTTTCTAAAGCCCTAAATACAAAGCCTCGCGAATTAAAAATCTGATTTTCAAAGATAGAAAAATATCCTTTAAAACATTCTTTTGTCAGATATTATCGATATTTTGAAGAAGAATCTCTTTTAAAAGAATTGGATTAGATGAATATAAATCCTTTGTCGCATAAGAAAACAAAAAAGCCTTTACATTTCTGTAAAGGCTTTGTGTTTCTAAAAGAGTGGTCCCACCTGGGCTCGAACCAGGGACCACCTGATTATGAGTCAGGTGCAATATATTTTTAGTATTCCTTACAATAAATTATTATATCTGATAATCAAGTATTTATAATTTTAAAAATAAAAAATAAATCATTATTTCTTATTTTAATTGTACTTTTGCTCGTCAAATGTTCGTCAGTTTTTAAGTTATATTTTTCAATAATGGTATCATATAAATTCACATTAAAGTCAACAGGAAATACACAAGGAGAGTATTTCATTAATCTTGTCTTAATTAAAGACAGAATAAATACTAGTCTATCAATCAAAAAAAAATGCAAATATGAAGATTGGTCTTTCGAAACAGAGCGTCTTAAAAAATCACACAAAGAACACAAACAAATTAACAATCTGATTGAAAAATATTCAAGTCGTGTTAGTACTATTATTCATGAACTTGAAATAGATGAAACTCCATTTACTTTACAGGATGTTGTAAACAAATTCAAAAAAAACTCAGGAAAACAGCAAGCCATCAGCTACACCGCTTTTCACGAAAGTTTGATAGATGAAATTAAAAATGCAGGAAAATTGTCAACTTACAACATTGAGAGAGACACCTTAAAATCTATCCAACGATTTTTTAACAGAAACGAAATTACATTTAAGGATTTATCTGTAGATGCAATTTATAAATATCAATCTTTCTTAAACGGGAACAATAACAGCCAAAGTACTATTGGAATAAGGGTTCGTACTTTAAGAGCAGTTTTCAATAAAGCTATCAATCGCGAAATAGTTCCAGCGACCATATATCCCTTTAACAAATTCAAGGTATCAAAAATTAAAGAAAGTGGCAAAAAAGAATATCTATCAGAAGAAGAAATTACATTATTGAAAAACGCTGTTTTACATAAAAAAAATGACATTTTTGCAAGAGATATGTTTTTGTTAAGTTTTTATGGAAGAGGAATTAATTTCATAGACTTAATACAATTAAAAAAAACTGATTTATATAAAGAAACAATTACATATAAAAGAAGCAAAACTGAAGTAATCGTAAATTTTAAATTAAACCATTTCTGGAAAGATAAAATTATAAATTATGCTTCATCACCCGATTCGTTTTATCTATTTAACATTATTCATAATAATCAGAACTCTGAAATCTATATAAACAACAAAAAAGATAAATATCTTAAGATTTTTATAAACAAACCGCTTAAAAAAATTATTACTGATCTGGGTATTAAAAAGAAAATCACATACTACTGTGCAAGGCATTCATTTGCAACCATTTTGAAATTTAATAATATTTCAATAGATATTATCAAAGAAGCCTTAGGTCACAAGGACATCAAATCTACAATGTCTTATTTAAACACACTACCAAGTGACACTTTAGACAAAATGATTGAAGATATTATTATTTGATAGTAAATCCCATGATATAAAAGTAATTTCCATCTTAAATCTAGTCAATTAAAAAATCAAGACAATTATCCCTCGAAAAACATAAAAATTATAAATCTCCTTCTCCCTGATCCACAGCGTTTTTTTCCCTTTTAAATGGCTTACTTAAATGGTAGAATAAATTATTAAAAATTCCTTTGACTTGAAATGCATTTACTAGTTTATCTGTTCCACTGCGTGGCATGATCTCATTTGCATATGCCGCTTCAATTTTAAAATCATCAGAAAAAGCAAATCCACAACCTATCATAGCTCTGTTGCGGTCAAATACATCCGGGCCGCTTACCTGACTTTTAGTTTTAAAAAACAGTTCATCGGAAGCAAAAATATATGTTTTTTTTAATTTTATCCCTAAAGTTGAAAGTGGACACACGCCCTTAACCTGAAATCTCACGCGTTCTACAGCTTCCATATAATTCTCATCAGTTTGCAGATGCCTGTCCTCGAATCTGGCTCGTAAGTTAATTTTAACGGCTGGAGACTGAAATACATTATAAGTTGTCTGCAAGGCAGTTCTAAATTCCCGTGATTCTTTTTGATTTAATTCAGGAACGTTTTTATTTGAATAGTTAGAAATAAAAACAGAAAATTTCCATTTTTCAAATGGATAATAATGTACCCATCCGCGTAAGTAATATTGTGTTATGCCGTGAAACATATTAGAATCATCTGGGGTACTGCTTGAAACAAATCCGGCATCTGCTTCGAGCACCCAATTTTGACTTAAATCTTTTGTAAAATCATATTGGTTCCAAAATTGATTTAAATGATCTGTCTGCGCAGAGGAAACTACAACCACAAAATAAAAAAAAGAAAGGTAAATATATTTCAGCATAGTGACTTGATGGAAAATCGTTCATATTTACATAAAAAACCGTAGTCGATGCTGCTGCTCACATATGGCTATTGATATTTGAATTGGATTATTAAAATTAAAAAAATGAGTGCGCAGCATAAAGGAACGTATCTGAAATTGCAAAAATTCAAGAAATTTAACTATAGTCATTACAAATATCATTTTTGCAGAAATCACAAAAATCCCAACACAGCTTAAAAGCAGATTCTGATTTTAAAAGTACCTTTCTCAAGATAAAAATTAAGATCATTACACTTCTTTACCGCTGGCTTAAAAACAGAGGATAACTATGTGTAATATGATATTTAAATCACTTAGGAAAAAGAAAAATAACCATAGCTCTCCATCCCCAGTCGGCTCTCATGCTTTCAGGTGCAATAAGGTGCACACGGGGCCCAATAGCCAGCGAAATTTTTTGCGTACCGATGCTGGTCACACCGCTGACATTGGGGATCAGCCATACTGAAGTGGTTCGGGCTTCCCAATTCTGTGTCCATTCCCCTACCAGCCCTATACCGGCTCCGCTTTTCCAATTGTGGGTTATAAAAGGCTGTACAAACATTTGGCTTACATCAGGTCGGTCATCGCTTCCCGCTACACTCCACAATTGATTCACTAGTGCGCCTAAGGTCCATCCGTTGGTTTGCTTCAGGGCCACAGCAGTCGGACCTATACCAAACTTTTTGTTGGTAAGGAAATCATCAGTCCCAGTAGGGATTAGAAAAGCGGGCCCTGCTCCCCATGTGAAACCGTTTTTAGTATTTTTAGGGCTGAAAAAAGCGCTGAGTACCGCATCGCTTAATCCGCTCTGTTTTTCGCCGATTCCCGTAATATTGTTTTGTGTAACTATGGGCAATACAACCCTTCCGATCATATTTAAGTTTTCGTTTATGCTTATGGGGATGACAGGCTGAAAGTTCATCGTATTGCGGCTTCCTTTTAAATCGCCAATACCATAATCACTGTTGTTCTGAAAAGGCACACTGATCAAGCTGGCAATCGGATTGGCCAGTTTCTTGGCCAGTTCCGCAGCATCATCCTGTGCATGAAGACTCATGATAGAGAAAAATAAAATACAGACTAAAATTTTTGTGCTTGATATCTGATTCATAACTTTAGTATTAATTACATTTTTAAAGTGTCGCTTTTTCATTTAGGGGCATTTGACAGAAAATATAAAATCAGTAAGGGCAGATGGAAGTTTTTTTTACCACCTGTTATCTGACATTTTACTTCCCGGCAAGTAATCTCAAACTTACACATGGCTGCAGTTTTTTTTGTTTTTATAGCCGCCGATTAAATCTGCCGGCATGAATTACAATTGGGCAGTACCAAAGTAGAGCCAATTGCCCATCATATGAGAAAAACACTCTTTAAAAATGTCGTGAAAAAATTTTCTGTTGAGGTATCATACCTGATGCTAACTGATAAATAAGGATACCCCGCTGAAATGCTCTTGCATCTGAGCAAACTTTTACTACTTTCAGCAGGGTATCCCTAATTGGGCAGCAGCTCCAGACTGCACTGGTTTATTTTTAATGTTAAGGTTCAACAATATTAAACCAGAAATTGAAACTGTCTATTTTTCCTAGAAATGAAGTAAAAGCATTTTGATCTCCTTCAATTTTTATTGATTTTGATTTTAATAAATCAGCAAAAGAGGCTTCTTTCAAACTTACTTTATTCAAATCACTTCTATTGATTGTTATTGTGGCTGTAACATTGTCTTTTACACTTCCTCCAATTCGGGGGTTTACAACTCCATTTTCTACAATTAAAGCCACTTTTTCATTTACATCGGGAAGAACAATATTAAAATTGTATTTCATAGCTGCGGCATCGGCTTCCGTTCCTTTAAATTTCATAGCAAGAAAATTAAAGAATAAATCAGTACTCATACCACGAACCATATCCGGACCTGCCGTATCTGGTGAAGGCAATACCTTAACGCCATTTCTTAACTCTGTTGCTCCTGATAAATAAAAGTTTCTCCATGGGCCAGATTCAGCTGCATAACCCAATTGTTCGTAGGCATCTGCCAAAAGATTTCTTCCATCCTGATTTTTTGGGTCTGCAAAAACCAAATGGCTCACCACTTCAGCCACCCAGCGGTATTCGCCTTTGTCATACGATTTTTTAGCATTAGACAGCAAATTATCTGCCCCTCCCATAAATTCAACATATTTTTTACCGGCATCTTCAGGTGTCAGTTTATTCAAATTTGAAGGATTTCCATCAAACCAGCCAAAATACAATTGATACTGCGCACGCACGTTATGGCTTAAAGTTCCATAATAGCCACGGCTAAAAAATTCCTTGTCTAATGATTCCGGAAGTTTCAGCATTTCTGCAATCTCAATTGGAGTATAACCTTCATTAGCCAGTCTTAAAGTTTGGTCATGAATAAAACGATATAAATCACGTTGTTTCTCCCAATAAGGCTTTATGTTTTTATTGTCCCAGGTTGGCCAGTGATGAGAAGCAAAAGAAAACTCTACATCATCGCCCCATTTGGCAAGTGCCAAATCAATATAAGCACTCCATTTTTGACCATTACGTACTTGTGCACCTCTTAAGGTGTACAGGTTATGAAGCGTATGTGTCAAATCTTCTGACTGGCAAAATGCTTTTAGCTCAGGGAAATAAAACATCATTTCGGCAGGCGCCTCAGATTCAGGAGTATAAATAAACTCTACTTTTAAACCATCTACCGTTTTTTGCTCACCAGAAAGTTTACTAATCTTAACAGTACCATCCAAAATCCCGGCTAAACCAGTAGAAGTTGTTTGTCCTAGACCTGTACCTAATGTTCCTTTTGCATCTTTTGGAAGTAAATTTCCGTACATATAAGAAGCTCTTCTTCCCATGGTATTTCCTCCCATTACATTCTCACTAATTGAATGATCGAAGAATCCCTCAGGAACATAAATTGGGATTTTACCGCTTTTAACATCCTTTTCATCAACAACCCCTCTTATTCCACCAAAGTGATCAATGTGACTGTGTGTAATTATTATTGCAGCAACCGGTCTCTTCCCTATCTTTTCATTAGCTAATGCTAATCCCGCTTTAGACGTTTCCGGAGATAAAAGAGGATCAATAATAATCCATCCTGTTTTACCGACGATTAAAGTCATATTAGCTAGGTCAAATCCCCTGATTTGATAAATGGAACCTTTTTTAACTTCAAATAAACCATTGATACTGTTTAATTCGCTTTGGCGCCATAAACTTGGGTTTGTGGTTGCGGGCGCAGTACCTTTTATAAAATCATACTGCTTCATATCGTAAACCACATTTCCTTTCGCGTCTTTTATATTTCCTTCCGGAATTGTAGCGATGAGACCTCTTTTTGCATTTTCATAATCTGTTTTGTCTGCAAAAGGCAAATAGGACAACAAGTCATTGTTTGCTTTCTGTGTAAAACTAGTTGCTTCCTTTTGATTTTTGTCTGTTTGTATCTTTTGGGAATATGTTTCCGTTAGTACTAATAAGCTCATCAGTAATAAAAATCCAGCTGTTACTTTCGATACTCTTTTCATCTGTTATAGTTTTTAGTTAATTCCATTACAAAATTGTAGACCTTTTGTTTATAATCTTATCTAAAATTAACTGTAAAAAGAAAAGAGAGAAAATTCGCAAAGCTAAAATCTGTTGCAAATTATAATTTGCAACCTAATATCTGATTTTGCAACATCTTTCTTCTAAATCTCCCCCCAGACTTAAATTGTACTATAAAAATATTTATCGTGATTTTAAGCGTTATTTATTCTCTACTGCATTTATATAGGCTTTTTGCATAATAACCTTAACTTCTTTATCATTATTTTGATACATATATTGCCATGCTTTATTTATCCTATCATTTCGAACTTGCTGCATTTCAATTTCTTTGTTATTGTCGCTAGAATGTATTCCCCAACTGTAAAGATTGTTTAAGGCTATCATTATAGCAAGCCATAAAAACCATCTTCCAAAAACAATTTTGTAAAACAGTTTTGCATCCTGTTCCGGAAATAACAAAATCTGAAATTTCCTAACGATACTTTTTGGCTGCCTGCCAATCATAAATTTAATATCCAGGAAGCTTTTTTGCAGGATAGCCTCTATTGGTTTAATATCCAATGGTTCCAAAACATTTTTTGCGGGTTTATGCTCCTTTATAGATACATCGATTTTATTCCCTATGTTATTTATGGCAATAATAAGCGCCTCAATATGCTGATTATTTGTTTTCTGTTCCTGTGTAAATTCCTCCAAAACTAATTGTAATGTCTCTCGTTCTATATGCTCTTGGTTTGCATCTGTTTCCATACTACTATTTTTTTAAATATTATCTCCTTAATGATGGTCTCTTTTTTTTCTTTTGGAGTTTTCTCTTTAATTCAGGATCAATATAATCCGGTTCATATTCAGAATTCATTAGCTGACCTGTAAACCCTAAAATCTCTTTAACAACTTCTTCTCCTATCCGACCTGAGTTGCAGCTTTGCTTTTCTTCGTTTTGCTTTCCAGTATTGAAAGAATTAGATATTGACCGACTATCTCTGTCATGATTTTTTTCTTCACCAACATTTTTCCCGGCATACTGTTGTTTCTGATGTAATATCTTTTCAATTTTCATCAATGAAAAACCAACTTCGCTTCCTTTTATTTTTACTTTTTTATCATCTATAAAAGAAATTCCCCTGCCCTTAAGAACTTTATAACCCAACTCTCGCATATGTCTTTCAAATGCTAAATAGGAACTGGCATACTTTAATGTCTGTTGGATATCTGCTTTTAGTTTTTCTTTTCTACTGTCATGACGAGGCAATAACCTGTCTTTAGGAGAAAGGAATGCTCTTGGACTTAATACTTCTTGAAGACCGTATTTCTTTTCAAGCCGTCGACAAAGTTCTGCCATCCGTTTATAGCTATTACTATCATTTGCTACCTTGCCATTAAAGCCCACTCGATTGGCTGCAATATGGATATGCTGCTCCTTAGTGTCTTTATGCAGTACACAGATGTATTGGTTGTCTGCTATGCCGAACTCTTTAGCGCACTCTCTGCCAACTTCTCTCAATTGTTCTTTGGTCAATGTGTCTTCCGGGGCTAAACGTAGCGTCAGATGCAACATTGGTTTTTCAACACGTCTGCTTAATCTCCTTACATCCTTAAACTGCCCAGTAAGCTCATATTTGTTTCCGAAGCATTTATTGTATTCTAATACTTCTGCACGCTCTTTATGCTGTAAATGATCTTGCATTGCAAGTGCAAGCTTTTTCTCTTCGGACAATTCTCTCTTATCTTCCAGACAGTAGCTAATGCAATGGTAAAAAGAGCTGCCTATGCTTACATGACCTATCATGACATATAATTTTTAATGTGGACAGCAAGATCTTTAACCTGACCTGACTGCACTTTTAATTCTGCCCGTTCAAGCGGACTTAATTCATCATTGCTATTTCTCTTTTTAGCGATTTGGTTCAGATTGGCTGCCATATGGTTGAGCACTCCTATAAAGCTTAGAATTTCTTTCGGAAGGGCTTTATTTCTGTAATCAATCTTTGCCGTTAATCCAATTTCACGAAGGTATTCGGAAACGGTAAGATTTACTTTTTTAGCTTTGGCTTCAATTATTTTACGCTCGTAGAGCGTACATTTAATTGCCATAAGCTGATCTCTTTTTACAGCCTTTTTGGGTCTTCCTCCCCTGTTCTTTTTTATTTCTTTCTCTTCCATTGTCTCTTATCATTTATTTTTTGAATGCGGATGCATGAAAAAAATTCTTCTCATCGAATGCGGATGCATGAGGGGAGCCAGCGTTTTGGTTTTACCAAAACATAGCTGGCTACCACCGAGACGTTATATAGATCGCCTAAAACTACGACCTTGTTTAACTTGCTGTACCTGGTTTAACCATTCATTTAAATCTTTCTTTTGCTCATATAAAAAACTCTGATCGGTATATTTTGCAGAATCTCTTTGCAGGGCTTCATAAGTACATTTTATGCCTCCTATATCTCTGTCTAAATAGAGATCTACCCTCTCGTGTTTTTCCATTAACTGTACCGACTTGTTAAAAAAAGATAGTGAATTAAGTATCAAGGAATTTGTTTGTAGGTTAACCGATTTTTGATTCATCATTTTATAAGAGAGGTAGTCAAAAAAGCCTTCAAAAACAACTACTGATTTTGCTTGGGCATCTATGAAAGTGATATCTTTTGGTGAGCTGCTGCCCTTAAAATTTTCATTTCGGAGTTCGTATCCTCCTGAAATATTTTGAAATCCAATTGCAGTGTGTTTTCTGCCTTTCAATGAAAAATCAATTTCTTTGCAGTGTTCTTTTGCCAGTTCTTCTGGAATGCTCCTGTTTTCTAAATAATGAAGAAGGGATTTATTTTCCAATGTGCGTATATCAACAATGACAATTTTATCAAGTGGATTATCTTTCTTTTCATTTGCAATTATTAGATTTGAAGACTGTTGATTGTCATTTTTAAGTGATAAACTTATCCTGGAGGAAATACTATTACCATTTAAAAGTTGTAAAAATTCCGAAACAGTACATCTAAAATATTCAATTCCAAAATCAACTACATTTCCTCCCTTGCCTAATCCATGGTCATACCAAAAATTTAATTTCTGATTCACTTTAAAAGAAGGTGTGTTTTCATTTCGAAATGGCGATAGATACCAATAATCCTGATTTTTTATTTTTGATGGCTCATGCCCTAATGTTTCAAGATAATTGACTAAATCAATTTGATTTGCAATTTTACAATTGAACTTTTCCATAATTATTTTTTTTTAATCTTCTATTTTATTTGGCACAAGTCTGTTCATTTGCTGATGAAAAAAAAATATTTTTTTGATGTTTTGATGCAAATCCAGTATAACACATTGATTAACTTAGTATTACATTGCATCAATAGCTACATCAGTGCATCACTTTATTTTTGCCCTGCATCAGTTTTGCATCAAAAAAGATTGTTTTTTAGTTTGATGCAAGGTTTGATGCAGATCTGTTTACTTCAATTACAAGACTTTACACTAATTTTGCATCAAAGCATCAAATACTTTATAAAACAAAATCTTTTTGATAGTATAGAAACGTCCTCTTCTATCGACTTTCACATATTCACCGTGCGACAATAATTCAATTCCACAATAAGACTTTGTATTGTCTTCGGGTGTAAAACCCCATCGCTTTAGGATATTTCTTATTTCACTAGCAGAAATATTTATTCTGTTATTTTGTTTCCTCAGTAAAATATAAATATCATTAGGAGCTAATTTCAACTCATCCTCTTCCATTTTTTCAAAACACTCATGTATCAATTCAACCATCAGAATTTCTTCTTTATTTCGATTTACAAGCTTTAACAAGGAAGCCGTCATAATTTGTTCGGGTTTAAACCACATTCTGGTTTTTTGCTCGGAAAAATAATTTCTCACTTGCAGGTACTTTAAGAAATACGGAATTTCTTTGTTCAGTTTTTTAAGAAAGAATACATCTTCTGTATTTATAGTGCGAATTTTACGAATCCAAAAACGGATTTCCTCCTCGTCTATTTGAATAAAATTATCTTCATTATTAGAACAAAGAATAAATTTTGCAAAGAATTCAATTTCTTGTCGATCCTTTCCTTTTGCTTCTACTTTATCTTTGTCAGTCGTAGAAAGGTACTTTAAACGTTCTGTAATTTCTTTTTTATCAAAAAACACTTCATCAATCGCTACAAGTAACATACTCGCCCAATCAGAATTAAACTGCGACCCAAATGAATCGCCTTTTATGTAAGTCATATTCATTCCAAAAATTGCTTTCAACCACTTTATAAAAGAGCTTTTTCCGGTCGATCGCTCTTTGCTTACCAAACAAAGAATTGGCAATGTTTGCGTAGGTTTTTCATATAAAAGTTTTATATAGTCTAAGCCTAATTGCGTTTGGTCTCCAAAAATATGTTGAATAAATTGCAATGAATTTGGAATCAATTTTTCGAGCTCATGAATTGAAAAATCCTTAGCTATTGGTTGGTTAGGCAGTTCATGATAGGTATTATAGAAATCATCTACAATTTGCTGGTAACCAAAATGATTCGGAATACAGCAAAAACCATCTAATTTGGATATATCGTTTAAAAACGATTTTCCATGATCTGAAATGATTGTTTCACGATTCCACCGAACCATTACTTTTACTTTATCGCCAGATATTAAAGGTTTATCAATAATTTTGAAATAGGAAGTTCCTACTCTGATATAAGGAATATCTAAGTCCATAAGATTCAAATTATAATCCTTACAATCTTGTCATAAGAATTTGATTAAAAAAAAAAAGGATTTTTATGCGTTCATTTTACGGAAGTTAAACGCCTTATTTTTTCCACAAAGTAGCATTTGTGTTCTCAAGATCTTCAGTAGTACTAATAATCTCTCCGTTTAAATAATCAAGAAGATCTGCTTTTCTAAAATAGATTTTCTTTTGACCTTTTTTCTTGGAATATCTAATTTTTCGTTGGTGGGTAAGCTGATAAATGTATTTGACCTCTATAGATAAAAACTCAGCAGCTTCTTCAGAGGAATAAACATCTTTACTATTTAAAGATAGTTTCATTAATGCCTTTTTAATAAACGCATCTTGTTTCTTTGCTAGTTCCATTACGATCAACTCCAATCGATCAATTTTGGAAGTAAAATTATTTGTATCCATGTTTCTAATTTTAAATTATGAAACAAGTTTACGGAGGTTTGGTTATGTAAAAAATCGTGTAAAAACAATTTACACATTTAAAATAATTGAGAATAAGAATTATCGGAAGGAATAAATCACTTTAGTTTATTTTATCTTTTAAAAACATATTTGAGTAATCGAATTTTACATAGCGATCAAGTCAGTTTTTCAAATAATCGTGTAAAATCATTAATGTGTAGAGATTTATCTCCATCATTTATTATGATATATTTATTCAAAAAATCAATTATTTTGGTATTTGTTTTATCTTTAATCTGAGAATTCCAATTTTTTTGAATATTGAAAAGGGACGTCAATATTTCAATTATGTTCTGTTTTGAATGTCTTTTATTGTCTATTTTTATTGAAATCGATCTGTCTTTTATTTCCATCCCATTGCTTAACTTATAAAGATTTTCGATTGAGGAATTATCTCGAAAGACATTACGGTATTTCTCTATAACCAGATCGAATTCTCTTCGATTAATCTGTTTAATAATATCTCCATTTGTCAAATTTACGGCATCCTTAAAATTCACGCCATTTGTATTTATTGATCCTATTACTTTACTTTCTTCAAAAACGACTTCTCTTTGCTTAAATATTTCCTTAGGGTTTTCAATACAATCTCGTACTATTTTAAATATACTTCTTGGAGTTTTCACCTCAAACATATAAAACAAGACAAATTGGGTAAGAACAAGTAAAAAAATATAAAGTATGATTTTATAAGTATTTGAAAAACTCAAAACTTCTTTACCTAGAAAGGTTCCAATAAAAAATGATAAAAAACAAAGCAGTAATAAAATTAATAATCTGTTTTTGCTTATTCCTTTATAATAATTAAATTTCTCCTCAAAATATAGATTTACAAATAAAGGTTTAACTATGAAAAACAATCTAAAAAGAAGATATAGAGGTACAACAATTTTTGCAAAAATTAGAATACATGACAAAATGTAGATATAAATAGTCATATTACAATCAATTAATTCATATAAAAGTAAACAAAACTAATTGATTATAAAACCTTTGATGTTCGTCAAATGTTCGTCAGAAAAAATAAAAAAGCCTTTACATTTCTGCAAAGGCTTGATTTTACTAGTGGTCCCACCTGGGCTCGAACCAGGGACCACCTGATTATGAGTCAGGTGCTCTAACCAGCTGAGCTATAGGACCGGTTTAGAGGATGCAATATTACTACTATTTTTCATTCACTCCAAATATTTTAAGACATCATTTTAATTTAATTTTAAATCTTTCTTCGAATCTCAAAAACGAAATTGATTTTCAACATCTTATTAAAAAATTAAAATGACATTTTTTTATTTAATTTCTTGACAAAGCTCGACCAAAACGCCATTTGTGTTCTTTGGATGTAGAAAAACGACCAATTTATTATCGGCACCTTTCTTCGGAACTTCATTAATCAAGACAAAACCTTCGTTTTTTAAACGTGTAATTTCAGCTTCGATATCATCAACATCAAAAGCGATGTGATGAATTCCTTCTCCTTTTTTCTCTAAAAACTTAGCAATCGGACTTTCTGGATTTGTTGCCACCAAAAGTTCGATTTTATTATTTCCTGTCTGAAAGAAAGAGGTTAACACGCCCTCGCTTTCTACAGCTTCCATTTTATAAGACGGAACACCAAGCATTTTTTCGAACAAAATATTGGCATCATCCATGTTTTTTACTGCAATCCCGATATGCTCTATTTTATTTACCATTTCTCTTATCTTGATTGATTTATATAAGTATTAAAGTAACCACACTCTGCAATTACATCTTGATAATATTTCGTATCAGAATAATCTTTTCTTAAAGCTTTGAATGAGTTCCAAGCAATAAAATTAACTTTATCATCTTGAATTTCCCAATAGCTATTTACTGCATTGTATTTTTTATTGTAGTAATCATTTCTTTCGCATTTCGAAATCAAATACAAACATTTTGCTTTTTGTTCTTTATTTGAAGCCGCTTCAAAAGCCTTTTGGTAATACATTCTAGAAACCGAATTATTTGTAATCATTTCCTTCATTGAATCTCTAAAGGAATATGGACTTGACCCGTAACCTACAATACTCATTTCATAAAAAGTTCTTCCGTTTCCAAAATGAGAAATATTGTAAAAAGCATTCCCTAACAAAAGACTGTTCGTGTAAACATCTTCTTTCTGAGCCAGTTTATCCTGCATTTCTTTTATTGTAGTTAAGAAATCCATGAAAGTATATTTTCTTTTCTGATATGCCGCATGTTCACAATCATGACAATCTTTAATGTTTCCGTTAAACGGATTTCCTAAAAACTTGTTATATTGAACAGAATCAGTTTGTTTCATAAATTCAATCGCTTCTGGAATTTTGTTTTTGAATGTCGCCTGAACAGCTTGAAAGTTATTAATATCTTTCAATTTCAAACTATAAATTCCTGCGCCAATTTTTTCGATTTCAGATTTATTAGATTTTTCTAAAAAGCTTTTTATTGCCAGCAAATTCTTTTCATTGTCATAATAAGCATTTCCGTCATTCCAATAACTATAGCGTGATTCTCCATAAATCTCAGCCATAACCTGATCTCCTTTTTCTTTATACAAATGCGACAAATAGCTTCTGCTCCATGAAGAAGCATTTTGATAACGAAATTCGCTTCCTTTATAACTTTTAGGAAGTTCATAATACAGCCAATTTAAATCAGCTAGAATAGTTTTCTCATTTTTATCTGTCAGCTTATCAACCTTGCTTAAGTTGTTTACAAAACGCAATAAACGAAGCTGCATTCCTGCCAATTCTGTTTTCGGAAGTGTTTTTTCAGCTTTCGTATAATTCTTATCTGCATTGGCATAATCGCCTTTTAGCGTTTGAAGATATCCAAGTGCAATATCCCATAAATATGGTTTATCGGTATTTCCTGCGGCAGAAATTTTCGCTATCAAATCAACAGCGCTATTGTCTACTTTTGCTTTGTTTTCTGTTTTATTTTCGGCAACAGTCTGCGGTTTTGGTTTCTGATCCTCTCCTTGCCCATCCACCTGAAACGAATTATTTATTTTTTGCTCTAACGAATTAACCAATCTTGTTCCTAAATAATTTAGATGTTCGCTTTTTGGATCTAATTCATAGATTTTTTCAATCGCTTGTTTTTCATCTTTATAATATCCATGAATTGCCCAAAGCGCTGCTTTTTCTTTGTTGTTTTTCGCCATAGCCAAAGCCTTAGTCCAATCTGACTCATTTTTGGGCTTGAAACTATAAGCTGTAACCACTCTTAATTCTGGACATTTATCAAAAACTTGAGCGTATAAATAGTTTGAAGTTGCATATTTTCTCTGCTTATAATTAATTCCAGCAACATACGCCAAAGCACGATAATACAAAGTATTCTTTGCAACAGAACTTTCGGTTTTATTAAAAAAGTCAATCGCTTTTTGTTTATCGTTACTATAAAAACGCGCTTTCATCGTCAAGAACCAATATCTGTTTTTCAAAAACGGATCCGACAAAGTATTGTATACATTTTCGATAGATTGGATCATTTTAGCGTCATTGAAAGTTTTTGCCACAACAGGATCATAACTCCAATAATCATCTCCAATCGAAACCGTTTCTATCTTTTGAGCCAAATACAAAAATTCGATAAAGTTTTTTACTTTCTCATCTTTCAAATTCAACTTTTTGCCCCATTTCTGAGAGCTTTTATTTTCCTTTTTTGTTTTATAATAAACATGCAAACCCTCAATTTCTTCTTTGTTTTTGATAGCATCTTTTTCATCAGAATAATATCTTGGCTTTTCATCTCCAATCAAAAAATAATTAACGGTTGTTGTATCTGCTTTTCCTTTAAGATAATCTGCCCAATCTGATTTTATATTTTTATTGAAACGAGAATTGTGCTGAGTATCAAAACCAATTCCATAAAAAATTCCGCCCGATAAAAACAAAGGCGAGTATGATTTGTCGGCAAAAGTTTCTGGAGTAAAATTCGAATTATAAGCACCGAAATAATCCCAATCTCCATCTGCACAGGCGTAAATTATTCCGCAGGCAAAAAGGAATGCGGCACTAAAACCAAGAAACAACTTGCTTAAAAATATTCTTTTCATAATTATTTAAATTGAATTCGTCTAAATCGTAAAATATAATTTCGTTTGGCTTTTCGACAAGATTATCTTGCAAATCTTCTGCCATTTCTTTTAAATCTTCTGTTTTAATTTCCTCTATTTTCAGAAGATCATTTTCTTCATAAAAAACACCATTTTTATAATTGGAATGTTTTGCTCTGAAAAAAATCGGACTTGTTTTTTCAAAATTAGAATCCTTTTCTAATGCTGCAATGCTCATTTTAGAACGAAGCCCAATTACTTTATTCTCTCTTATGTGAACTCCCCAAGAATAAATTGGAAATGCAAAATCGAGATGCAGCGGATATTTCTTTAAACTTTTAAGATATCGCTCTGCTACTTTCTGATCGTAAATGGAATTTAGAGAATCTGGTGCAATTGATCCCATATTATAATACATCAAAACTCCAGAATCTACATTTGGGATTTTGGTCTTTTTAAAGTATTTCACCTGATGCAAACGAATTGTTGCTGAAAGTTTCTTTTTCGAAAGTTTTTTAAAAACCTCTATAAATTTCAAATAATTCTCTTTGCTTTTTAATGTCCAATCGCAGTCTATTTGAATTTCCTCACAAAGAATTTTATTTTTGGAGTTGATTTGTTCTATAAAACCAAACGTTTTTTGAGCTAGTTTTTCTACATCAAGATTGGGTTGTAACATGACTCTGTTTTGAATAAAAACCACTGGAACAATAACGTATTCTTTTGGATTCTCTTCAAAACGAACGGGACTTATAGGAATAGGAAAATTTGATTCTGGGTGAAGTCCAATGTCAAAATATCTTACATAGAGTTTTTGAACATTATTTTCATTCAAAGCTTCTTTTTCTATTTTAGAAAATTTAAACACGGTTTTCCAGTAATAAAAAGAGATTACAGGTTTTTCATTTTTAGTGCATGACAACATTAAAAAGAGAAACAAAACTGGAAAAAGTCGCTTGAACAAAACTTAGGAAAATTATATTTTAGTTCAAAAGTAAGAAATTATGTCATTTTAAAATATTGAAAACACTAAAATTTTAAAAGATTCATAAAAACTGCAAATCCTAATAAATGGATAAAAAATTTCAATTAAAGCAAATATAATCGTTATTTTGTGCAATCAAATTGAAAAACCGTTATGTTGAAAAACACCCTTAAATATATTGCATTTATAATTTTAATATCAATGATAAGCTGTGCCAAAAGAGGCAGCATTACCGGCGGTTTAAAAGACACACTTGCTCCTGTTTTAATTTCGAGTTTTCCTGAAAACTACAGTACAAATTTCAAAGGGAAGACCATCACTTTGAATTTTGACGAATATATCAAACTGAAAAACACCAATAAACAATTAATCATTTCTCCTCCGTTTAAAAACGAGCCATTAATCACACCTCAGAGTGTTAGTAAATTTATAAAGATTGAAATTCGAGATACTTTACAGCCAAACACTACTTACAGTTTAAATTTCGGACAAGCAATTCAGGATAATAACGAAGGAAATGCTTTAAATCAATTTAAATATGTGTTTTCTACAGGAGCTTATATTGATTCGCTAAAATTGAGCGGAAGAATAAAAGATTCTTACGGAAAATATGTTGACAATTTTGTTTCTGTAATGCTGTACGAAGTAAATGATAAATTTAAAGATTCTACCATTTACAAAGAGTTTCCACGATATATTACCAACACTTTGGATAGTATGCGAACTTTTCAGTTTGAAAATTTAAAAGAAGGAAAATATCTTTTGGTTGCTTTAAAAGACAAAGGATCAAACAATAAATTTAATCCAAAAGATGACAAAATCGGATTTTTAAAAAGCTATATCACAATTCCAACAGATACCGTTTACGAGTTAGAATTGTTTAAAGAAACGCTTCCGCTAAAAACTTTCAAACCAATTCAGGCTTCTGGAAACCGTTTGTATCTTCCGTATGAAGGGAAACAGAATTTCAAGAATTCAAAACCAAAAATTACACTGAAAAACGGCAATGAAGTTTTGGAAACTATTGTAACACAATTTCCTAAAAAAGATTCGCTTCAAGTTTGGTATAAACCTGTTAAAGCCGACTCGTTATCAATGGAAGTCGAAAAAGGAAGCTATAATAAAAAGTTTTCTTTCAAAATTAAAGCTCTAAAAAAAGACACTTTAAACATTAAAGCAGTACAAAATGGCCAGCTTAATTTTAGAGAGCGTTTTACATTAGAAAGCGAAACTCCTTTAGTAAAGTTTGATAAATCTAAAATCAGATTGGTTAATAAAGATTCTGTTACCGTTCCTTACACTACAGAATATGACGAATTTGACCAAAAACTATATATTGATTTCAAAAAAGAACCTTTAGATAAGTATAGTTTTACTTTCTTACCAGGCGCTTTGACCGATTTTTATGAGAAAGCAAACGATACTTTATCGTACAAACTCGCCACTAAAGAATATGCCGATTACGGAAATATTACACTGAACCTAAAAAATGTAAAACGTTTTCCTATCATTGTCGAATTGACCAATAAGAAAGGAGATGTTGTTTTAGCCGAAGGATATTCTGAAGGCGCAACTACTCTAGAATTCAATTTATTGCAACCTGATGTTTTTACTGTTCGCATTATTTACGACGACAATAAAAACAAACAATATGACACTGGTAGTTTCTTAGAAAAGAGATATTCTGAAGAAGTATTTTACAACCAAGAAGAATTTGATGTCCGTGCCAATTGGGATCGAATCGAAACCATTGACCTAAGCATTCCGTTTAATCCAGAAGTCGAGAAAAAACAAGACGATAAAAAGAGAAAAGAAGCCGAAAAGAAACGAAAAGCTTTCTAAAGTCTAATTTCGAACTGATCTTTATCGCTTAAAAAGTCTAATTTTTTACGCGTTTCATACATGGTGTTTTTGTCTAATTCTATGACAAAGACACCATTTTTTTCTTGTGGCTCTAAAATATAATTGCCCAAGAAATCTATTGCCTGCGAATGGCCAATATGTTCAAAATTATGAGCATCCTTCCCTATTCTATTTACTCCAATTACATAAGATAGATTTTCTATTGCTCGAGCTTTTAGCAAAGCATCCCAAGCATTGGTGCGTACTTTTGGCCAATTGGCCACGTACAAAATTAGGTCGTAATTTTCAGCATTTCTCACAAAAACAGGAAACCTCAAATCGTAACAAATCTGAAGACATATTTTCCAATCTAGATAATCTATAATCACTTTTTGATTTCCGCGCGTATACACTTTATCTTCGCCTGCCAGAGAGAATGAATGCCGTTTATCGTAATATTGAACTTCGCCAGACGGAAAAACAAAAATCATTCGATTATAATACTTTCCATTTTCTGCAATGACTACACTTCCTGTAATTGCGGTATTTTTTTGTTTTGCTTTAAACTTCATCCAACCAATTGTTTCGCCTTGCATAGTTTCAGCGACTTCAGAAGCATTCATTGTAAATCCGGTTGAGAACATTTCTGGAAGTACAATCAAATCTACTTCCGAATCAATCTCATTAATTTTTGAATCGAAGTTTTCTCTGTTTTTACTGGCATTTTGCCAAAAAAGATCGGTTTGGATTAAAGCAATTTTCATTTTTATAATTGTATGAAAGTCAAAAACACTTTGAAATTATACCACAATAAGACTTGGAACAGCACTTTTATAGGCTTGCAGTTTTTCGTGATTCGGCTCTACTTCTGTGATTACATAATTTACCTCAGATAAATTCGCAATTTTCATTTTAAGAACCGTATTCAATTTTTCAGTAATGGTTAAAACCGCTGTTTTTCTAGAAGCATTAATCATGGCTTTTTTCACCTGAACGGTTTCCCAGTCAGAATCTGAATAACCACCCTCAACATCAAGAGCATTTGTACCAAAAACCAAAAGATCTGCTTTTATACTGGCTAATTGCTGAAAAGCTTCTCCGCTCACACACATTTGGCTGTAAGAAGAAATACTTCCGCCAATCATAATGGTTTTAATATTAGGTTTATCTAAAAGCTGAACAGCCGTTAAAGCAGTAATAGTAAAAACAGTCAGATTAAGATCGTTTGGTATTAAACGGATAAATTCACGAATGGTGGTTCCTCCGTCAACAATTAAAACCATTCCGTCATGAAGAAGATCTACTGCTTTTTGTGCAATAACTTGCTTCGCTTCTACGGCATAAGTCTGATTCAATGAAGAATAGTGATAACCTTTGGTCATAGCACCACCTTTTACTTTAATTATAAGTGCTTCGGCGTCAAGTTCGTTTATATCGCGTCGAACGGTATCCTCAGAAACACCAAGTTTTGCCGAAAGAGTTTCAAAACTCACGCGCGTATGTAAGTTGATCTCTTTTAGGATATGATTTTTACGTTCTTCTTTGCTGTAATTTAAAACTTCATTTTCAGTGCTCATGCCAATTATTTTTTTCTTCTTACAAAAATAAGAATTTAAATGTAGCCTGAGAAGCTGTCAAACCTGAAAAAAGACTTTTTATAGGCTTATTAGGCTTGTTTAGAGAAAGAATTGAAGACAAAACATCAACTTGGCTCATATAAATAAAAAAACGCATTCAAATCAATGAATGCGTTTTTCTAAAATTATACTAAATTGTGTATTATCCTTTTAAGCTTGCTGCTAAATACTCACGGTTCATACGTGCGATATTTTCAAGCGAAATTCCTTTTGGACATTCGATTTCGCACGCTCCTGTATTTGTACAGTTACCGAAACCTTCTAAATCCATTTGGTGAACCATGTGTAAAACACGATCTGTTGCTTCAACTTTACCTTGCGGCAATAGTGCATATTGAGAAACTTTTGCAGAAACGAATAACATTGCTGAAGAGTTTTTACAAGTTGCAACACAAGCTCCACAACCAATACAAGCTGCAGCGTCGAATGATTTGTCTGCATCGTCTTTTGGAACTGGAATAGTATTCGCGTCGATTGTATTTCCTGAAGTATTTACTGAGATAAATCCTCCTGCATGTTGGATTCTGTCAAAAGAACTTCTATCAACAACTAAATCTTTAATTACCGGGAAAGCTTTTGCTCTAAATGGCTCGATAAAAATTGTATCACCATCTTTAAACATACGCATGTGTAACTGACAAGTTGTAACTCCTCTGTCTGGTCCGTGTGCTTCTCCATTGATGAATAAAGAACACATTCCGCAGATTCCCTCACGACAATCGTGATCAAATGCTACAGGCTCTTCTCCTTTATTAATTAAACCTTCGTTAAGAACGTCTAACATTTCAAGGAAAGACATGTCTGGTTCGATTCCATCGATAGGATATTCTACAATCCCTCCTTTATCTTGAGCGTTTTTTTGACGCCATATTTTTAATGTAAGTTTCATACCTTTTTCGTTTGAAAGTCATAAAGTCGAAAGTCGAAAGTCGCTCGGCACATTTTGCCTTTTGACTTTAAGACTTTGGGCTTTCGACCAAATTCTTATTTATAACTTCTTTGAACTAATTTAATGTTTTCGTAATTAAGAGGTTCTTTGTGTAACACTGCATCACTTGGTTTTCCTTTGTATTCCCAAGCGGCAACGTATGCAAAGTTTTCGTCATCACGAAGTGCTTCCCCTTCTTCTGTTTGATACTCCTCACGGAAGTGACCTCCACAAGATTCGTTACGGTGTAAAGCATCTTTCGCAAACAATTCTCCTAATTCTAAGAAATCGGCAACACGAGTTGCTTTTTCTAATTCCTGATTAAATTCGTAAGCACCTCCAGGAACTTTTACATCTTTATAAAACTCTTCACGTAAAGCAGCAATTTCTTCGATAGCTTCAGTTAAACCTTTAGCATTACGAGCCATACCTACTTTATTCCACATAATTTTTCCAAGTTTTTTGTGGAAATAATCTACAGAATGTTTACCGTTGTTATTGATGAATTTATTGATTTGATCTACAACCGCTTTTTCAGCTTCAACGAATTCTGGTAAGTCTGTAGAAATTTCACCCATTTTAATATCTGGTGCTAAATAATCTCCGATAGTGTATGGCAATACGAAATATCCATCAGCTAAACCTTGCATTAAAGCAGAAGCTCCAAGTCTGTTTGCTCCGTGATCAGAGAAGTTAGATTCTCCAATTGAGAAACATCCAGGAATTGTAGTCATTAAGTTATAATCAACCCAAGTTCCTCCCATTGTGTAGTGAACCGCTGGGTAAATCATCATTGGTGTAGTATAAGGATCTTCATCGACGATTTTGTAATACATTTGGAATAAGTTTCCGTATTTACTTTTCACGATTGCAGCTCCTA
>Ga0308157_10002868_pt1 | contig 26750 bp, 24 predicted proteins | sample PhyBR1_FD_201035 | JGI IMG/M metagenome (GOLD analysis project Ga0308157, IMG submission 201035) | Phyllosphere microbial communities from UC Gill Tract Community Farm, Albany, California, United States - DLSLB.R1 | ecosystem: Host-associated > Plants > Phyllosphere > Unclassified | place: USA...
ATCAGCAGCAGTTGCTTGACCGGTATACCCGCGGGCGCCTCACGCTCGATGAAGTTGTATATTCTTTAGAAGCCGCTGCCTTATTTCGGGCCAATGCCCGGCCGTAGGTCCGGTAAATCTGACGGTCAGTAGCGCGGGCTAGCCCGCTACTGGGCCAGGAAATGACGGGCTAGCCTGGCCACTATCGCCGGATTAGGTAAGCAGCTTGTTGTCAACACCCTATTTGAGCGTGTGAGCTACTCAAAGTAGCCTGAGCCATACTGAAAAGAGGTGGGGCGTGCAACCCAACAGGTCGTATCTTGTTGGTTAGCACACGCGGGAGCACTGGCGAGGCCTGACGGCCGCCGGCACCCCGCCCCTTTCATCTTCAGCTTATGGCTACGAACCCCGAATCTGATACGCCGGCCAACCACGACGAGGCCCGGCGCACGTTTCTCAAGCAGTCGTCGCTGCTCACGGCGCTGGCCCTGGTGCCGGCGCCAGTCGTGACGGCCGCCGCCGAAGGCTTGGACGAGCGTGTGGCCGCCGCCTTCGAAAAAATACCGCTTAGCCTGAAAGTCAACGGCGTAAAGCACAAGGTTTCGGTAGAGCCGCGGGCCACGCTGCTCGACTTTTTGCGCGAGCAGCTACACCTCACGGGCACCAAAAAGGGCTGCGACTACGGCCAGTGCGGCGCCTGCACGGTGCACGTGGATGGCCAGCGCGTGAACAGCTGCCTAAGCTTTGCCGTGATGCACGATGGCCAGGAAATCACCACTATTGAGGGGCTAGCCGACGGCGACAAGCTGCACCCCATGCAGGAAGCTTTCGTGAAACACGACGGCTTTCAGTGCGGCTACTGCACGCCGGGCCAGATAATGAGCGCCGTGGCCTGCGTGCGCGAGGGCCACGCTGACTCGGAAGGTGAAATCCGGGAGTACATGAGCGGCAACATCTGCCGCTGCGGCGCCTATGCCAACATTGTGGCCGCCATTCAAGACGTTAAAGGCGGAGGACAAAAGGTATGAACCAGTTTCAGTACGTGCGGGCTAGCAAGCCCCAGGCCGCTATTGAGGTAGTAGCCAAGGACCCCACCGCCAAGTTTATCGCGGGCGGCACCAACCTCGTCGACCTGATGAAGCGCGGCGTGATGACGCCCCAGAAGCTGGTGGATATCAACCGCCTGCCGCTCGCCAAAATCGAGAGCCAAAACAACGGCCTGCGCATCGGCGCGCTAGCCCTCAACTCAGCCGTGGCCAACGATGCACAGGTGCGCGCCCGGCAGCCGCTGCTAGCCCTGGCCCTCAATGCCGGCGCCTCGCCGCAACTACGCAACATGGCCACCGTGGGCGGCAACATGCTGCAACGCACCCGCTGCTCGTATTTCTACGACTTGGCCATGCCCTGCAACAAGCGCGAGCCCGGCACCGGCTGCGCGGCGCTGGAGGGCATCAACCGCATGCACGCCATTTTTGGGGCGAGCGACAAATGCATTGCGGTGCACCCTAGCGATATGAGCGTAGCGCTGGTGGCACTCGATGCCACGGTGCTCATCAGCGGGCCCAAGGGCGACCGCCGGCTGGCCTTCGGCGACTTTCACCGCCTGCCCGGCGAGGCGCCGGAAAAGGATTCCAACCTCGAAGCCGGCGAGTTGATTACGGCTGTTGAGATTCCTGACAATGCGTTTGCCAAGCACGTGCACTACCAAAAGGTGCGCGAGCGGGCCAGCTACGCTTTTGCGCTGGTGAGCGCCGCCGTGGCGCTGGACATTGAGAATAACATGATTAAGGCTGCCCGGCTAGCCTTTGGCAGCGTGGCCCACAAGCCCTGGCGCCTCACGGCCGCCGAGCAGGCGCTAGTAGGCCAGCCAGCCACGGAGGCCAGCTTTCGGCGCGCCGCCGAGGTGGCGATGCAGGGAGCCAAAGCTTTCAAACACAATGCCTACAAACTGAAGCTAGCCCCCAACGCGCTCGTGCAGGCTCTTAAAACGGCCAGCGCGGCTTAACTGACTTTCCGATATGAAAACGCAAGACAAGCACATCGGGGGCTCGATGAGCCGGGTGGATGGCCACCTCAAAGTGACGGGCGGCGCCCGCTACTCGGCCGAATACGAGCTGCCGGGCATGACCTACGGCGTGCTCGTGGGCAGCACCATTGCCAAGGGCCGCATCAGCAGCCTCGACACCAAGGCGGCCGAGCGGGCGCCGGGCGTGCTGGCCGTTATCACCCACCTCAACTCGCCCAAGGTGCCGGGCTTTAAGCCCACGGGCAAAGACCCGTCGCAGCCCCAGACGGTGGGCGGGCCACTGAAGGTGTTTCACGATGACAAGGTGCTGTTTAATGACCAGCCGATTGCGCTGGTCGTAGCCGACACCTTTGAGCGCGCGCGCCACGCGGCTAGGCTCGTGAAGGCGCAATACGCCAAGGAAACGCACCAAACGAGTATGGAGGCGGGGGCTGACAAAGCCTTTTTGCCGACTTCGGCCAAGAAAAACCCGAAGTCGCCGATGGCCGACTACCAGCGCGGGCAGGCCGATGCCTACAAGTCGGCTAGCCTCAAAATCGAGCAGGAGTACGTGATTCCCAACGAGATGCACAGCCCGATGGAGATGCAGTCCATCACGGCGCACTGGGAGGCGGCCGACCGGCTTACGCTGTATGACAAGACGCAGGGCACGATGGGCACGCGCCGCGACTTTGCCAAAGAGTGGAACCTACCGGAGGAGAATGTGAAGGTCATTGCCACGTTTGTGGGCGGGGCATTTGGCAACGCGCTGCACAGCTGGCCGCACGAGTCGGCCGCCGTGATTGGGGCGAAGGTGGTGAACCGCCCGCTGAAGCTGATGCTGACCCGCGAGCAGATGTTTACGATGGTGGGCTACCGGCCCTACACCTGGCAAAAAGTGGGCATGAGCGCCACGGCCGACGGCAAAATCACCGCCATCAGCCACGATTCTATTGGCCAAACCTCTACCTACGAGGAGTTTACCGAGTCGACGCTGGCCCAGACGCGCATGATGTACGCCTCGCCCAACCTGACGACGCGCTACCGCTTGGCGGCGCTTGATGTGAGCACGCCCATCTGGATGCGCGGCCCCGGCGAGGCCACTGGCGCATTTGCCTTGGAATCGGCCATGGATGAGATGGCCTACCTCCTCAAGCTCGACCCGCTGGAGTTTCGCCTGCGCAACTACACCGACCAGGACCCCGAGAAAAACCGCCCCTGGAGCACCAAGTTTCTGAAGGAGTGCTACCAGCTCGGCGCCGACCGCGTCGGCTGGAAAAACCGCAAGCTGGAGCCCGGCGCCGTGCGCGAGGGCGACTGGCTGCTGGGCTACGGCATGGGCGTGGGCACCTTCGGCGCACACCGCGGCTCGGCCCACGTGAGTGCCCAGCTGCTGCCCAACGGCCACGTGGTGCTGCAATGCGCCACCACCGACATCGGCCCCGGCACCGGCACGGCCATGACCCAGATTGCGGCCGACACGCTGGGCCTCGACCCTAGCCGCATCACGTTTGAGTTGGGCAATTCGGGCTTTCCGCAGGCAGGCTCGCAGGGCGGCTCCTCCACGGTAAACACCGTGGGCCAGGCCGTGCAGGATGCTTGCCTGGCTCTCAAAGACAAGCTGCGCGAGCTGGCTGGGGCTAGCCAGCCGGCTTTCACCGCAGCCAAGAAAGAGGACGTGCAACTAGGCGACGGCTACCTGACCCTAGCCAGCGCGGGGGCTAGCCGGGTGAAATACGCCGACCTGCTGAAGCAGCCGGGCGCGGCGTACGTCAACGTGGAGTCGAGGCCGACCGGCAATGATGGGCAGACGTATTCGATGTACTCGTTTTCGGTGCACTTTGCGCAGGTGGCGGTGCATGCGCTCACGGGCGAGGTGCGGGTGCGCAAGCTCGTGTCGTGCGCCGATGCGGGTACCATCATCAACCAGAAAACGGCCGCCAACCAGATGAAGGGCGGCGCTGTGGGGGGCATCGGTATGGCGTTGATGGAAGACGCTGTCATCGACCACCGCTTTGGCCGCTACGTGACCAAGGATTTTGCTGATTACCACGTGCCCGTGCACGCCGATGCGCCGGCCGTGGAAGTAGCCTTCGTGAACCAGCCCGACTACCACGTGAACGCGCTGGGCACTAAGGGCATCGGCGAAATCGCGACCATCGGCGTGGCCCCGGCCATTGCCAATGCCGTGTTCAACGCCACCGGCAAGCGCGTGCGCGAGCTACCCATTACGCCCGATAAGCTGGTGTAAGCTAGTTTTTTAGGAAGCAAAAAAAGCCGGAACGGCCGTCAGCTTGGCGGTAGTTCCGGCTTTTTTATGCAGTTGGCGAGGGTGGCAACGCATCTTTGCAGCTCATCTTTGTTTAGCTCGCCCAGCGCAGAGGCGCAAAGAGGCGTCGCTACCCCCGCCTGTCCCAAGCTTGCCTGGGCAGCGCAACCCCAACCGTTGTTTTGCCGAACAGGCGCTATCCTTGCCGGCCCGCCGTGGGCCGCCCGCCTTTTTACTAGCTGCATGACTTTTCGTACCCGCGCTCTTTCCTTCGCATTGCCGGCCCTGCTAGGGTCGGCGGCCCAGGCCCAGGTCATCACCCCCGACTCGCCCCTGCCCCGCCTGCTGGCCGAGCGCAAGGTGCTCACCCGGCAGTACGCCGAGGCTAATGCCCAGCGCCACGGCCTGCTCGGCCTCAGCAACAAACCCAGTAAGAAGGACTTACAGGATGTAGTAGATGCCCTGCAAGGCATCGTGGACAAGGACGAGCAGATAGTGGCGGCCCTCAACCAGACCACCCAACAGGCCCAGACTGCCGCCGCTCAGCTCCAAACCACAGCCACAACCTTGCAAAACACCGGCCGCGACGACCGCAACCTCACTGCCCAGCGCCTGCGCGAGCTGCAAGCCACCGAGCAAAACCTGCAAGAGCGCCTGCGCCAGGCCAACGCCAAGCAGCAGCTACTGGAGGCCGACCTGCACGAAGCGCAGCAGGGCCGCACCCTGCGCGACGGCCTGGTGGTGGCGCTGGCCCTGGCGAGCGGGGGGTTGTTTTTTTGGGGCAAGCGGCGGGGTTAGAGTGTGCCGCCGGCTGGTGCCCTAGCCAGCCGCTAGCCAAGTATTGGCCGCGCCCTCATCTACAAAGCGGGCAAACTGCACGAAGCTGCTGGGGGGCGAGTTGGCCGGCAGGCTGGCCAGGTAGTTGGGCAGCACCAAAAAGCACACCCGCAGCGGCTGGCCCAGGGCCCGCTGCATCTCGGGCAAAAACCGGCTCGTGACCCACTCGGGCCCATTGAGGCTGCGCGTGATGCGGCGGCGCGCATCCACCAGCCAGTGGCCGCAGGCGTGGTGCAGCGCCGCCCGGCGCAGGGCGGCGTAGCCCTCGTGCAGCTCGGCCTCCGACACCGAGCGCAGCCAGCGGCCGGTGAGCTGGCCGAGGTCGGGGCGATGGGCGATGTGCAGGCAAACCGTCGAAAACTGGTCGGGCGACATGGACAGGGACTAAATCAACTCAAATTTACACCCTTAGCCGCCGCATCCGGGCCCAGGTGGCCCGGCGCACCGGCCACCAGGCTAGGCCACCAGCGCCGGGCGCGCTACCAGCCAGGCGTGCGCCGCACCCTCATCCAGAAAGCAGGCGAACTGCACGGGGCTGGTGCCGGGGCAGCTACCCGGCGCATCGACCCGGCTGCAGAGGTAATCGGGCAGCATCAAAAAGCTCACGTAGAGCGGCCGGCCCAGTTCCTGCTGCAAGGCCGGCAAAAAGCTGGCCGTGACCCACTCGGGGCTGTAGTGGCTGTGGCTGGTGCGGCGGCGCGAGTCGATAAACCAGCTCGTGGCGCCGCAGTGCAGCGTGGCCCGGCGCAGGCTGGCGTAGCCGGCCTGCAATTCGGCCTCGCTCACGGCGCGCAGCCAGCGGCCTAGCAGCAGGCCCAGGTCGGGCCGGAAACTAATGGCCAGGTAATCGGTCGAGTAGAGATGGGGGCACATAGGCAGTTTGTTTTGGCAGAGCGTGAGCGGGGGAGTTACTCAACTTACGCACCGGGTCAGGGCGCCGGGTTGGGGCAAAACCGGCCGAAAACCCGGTATTTTCATGACTTTCGTCACTTTTGCTGTCCCATTTTTGCACTGTTGCTCAATACCTTATCTACTGCCCATACCCTTTCTGGCAATAGTGCAAAACTGCGGTTGCGCGGGTCGCTGTCCGGCCCGTGGCCGGGCTAGCCCCTGGGCCGGGCCTTACCTTGCCGCATGTCCGCTACGTATCCCTTTAAAATAGCCGCCGCCAAATCGGCGGCCGACCCCAACCGCCAGTTTGCCATCGTGGTAGAATTGCCCGAGTTGGATGAGTACGCGCAGCTTTTTGAAAACCACGGTTACGGCGGCACCGGCGCCTCGTGGCGCGAGCACATCGAAACCATTATCGAGGAGTTTGCCCCCGCGCTGCTCGAACACTTGGAGTTCGACGAAGTCGGCGATACCTTCCTGGCGTATGCCGACAGTCTGGCCGCTGTGCGCCAGTTCATGGCCTGCGTGCTGCCCTACTTCGGCGACCTGGGCAAGCTCAAAAAATACCTGGACCAGACTGACCCCGGCGACTTTTTTGAATAGGACGGCCTGGCGGGGGCTAGCCCTGCCTACCTAGCAATACTACCCCTGCGGGCTTGCCCGCGGGCTGGGTTACGCGCACCCACGGGCTTTTTGCAAGCTGCCCGCCGGCGAGCTTTTTTGACGTGGGCCTACCTACTTATTGGGGCGGCCCGGGGGCGAGGGTTTTACCTGCTTTCGCAGCGGCGCGTGCGGAGGGGCTGTCTTCAAAAATAAAGAATAATTGCGCTGGCGGCTTGTTTTTTAAGCGCAATAGCCAGCGCAGGCTAGCGGCCCGGGCAGGTGGCGCCAGCCCGGTGCGCGGCCCACCCGGGCCGGGCCGATGGTGCCGTAAGTGCCGCCGCCGTGCGCCTTAACCGCCAAAGCGCTCACTTAGGGGGATTTGCAGCGCATAAACGGGCTTTTTTTGCTTCGGCGGCCGCTATACATTTGCTCACTTCCCATTTGCCCGGCCGCTTTTTTCGGCGCTGCGCAAATGGGGGTAGCACTGGCCAGTGCATGAAGTGCATGCTACGAAAGCGGGGGTTGCACCAGCCGCCTGGCGCTTGCCTGGGCAGGGCAAGGCCTGGTTGAGCAGCCACGGCTTTCGCTGTTAAGTCCATTCCCACCCTACTCCTTTTCCACATGAGAAAACCCGCACTCCTGGCCCTATTTGGGCTGATTTTCCTGACCACTTTGCTGCCGCAGCGCAGCCTGGCCCAGGGCAGTATTCCGTTCACCATTAACAATACGTCGCCCTTTGCCGACACCGATTTGTACGTGGCCATCGTGGGCATCGACCCCAGCAACAACCACGTGTGGATAAACGCGGCTACCAACCAGGTGCTGCCCATGAGCAGCAGCTACAACACCGTAACCGGCCCCACCATCAACGGCAACACCGGGCCGGGCGCCAACTCGAAGTACGCAGCCTGCTTCACCAAGCTCAGCAATATCCCGAACCGCACGTTTACGCTGCCCTACATCGCGGGGTGCCGCGTGTATATTGCGCGCGGCCAGCAGCTGTACTTCTACTTTTTTGGGGCTAGCGGCGCGCCTTCGGGCTACACGGCGCCCAACCCGCAAAGCCCCACTGACCCCAACACGGGTATTGTGTACGAGACGATTGAGCTGACCAATAACGGCGGCGGCTTCTTCGGTAATACCACCCGCGTCGATGCTTTTGCCTACCCCATGGGCCTGGAGCTGTACGGCAACGGCTACTACAAGAAGACCGGCGAGCTGAAATCGGCCGCCGATATTGTGGCGGCCTACAAGGCCAATGTGCCCACCGAGTTTCAGGGCACGGTAAACAACACGACCGGCGTTATCTCTTTCCCCAGCAAAACGCCGGCTTTCTACGATGGCACCAACGGCACTACGGCCGGCGCCTACGGCAACTACTTTAAACCGTACCTCGACGCCATCTGGGCCAAGTACAAGAACGAGGATTTGATTTTCAACGCCGGCAACGCGGGCGTGTTCAAGGGCCGCGTGGGCGCCGACAACCGCCTGGTGGTGGTGGGCCAATCGGGCGCCTACAATGGCCGCACGGGCATCATCACCCGCGAGCCCACCACGCAGGAGGCCTTTGAGGGCAAGGGGGTGCTAGCCACCCGCAACAACGACGGCGACTGCGACCTGGTGGTGCAGGCCCAGATTACGGCGGCCGTGAACCGCCACGCCATCAGCACGGCCAGCGGGGCCGCCGGGCAGCAGAATTTTTACGACGTGAGCAAGTTTTACCAAGCGGCGCCCCTGAATTACTACGCCCGCTTCTGGCACCTGCCGGGCATCAGCGTCGATAACCTGAGCTACGGCTTTGCCTACGACGACGTGGCCGACCAGTCGAGCACCCTCCAGACGCCGCAGCCCACGAAGGTGGTGGCCACGTTTGGCGGCTTTGCGGGCCAGGCCACGAGCACGGGTGTAGCTACCTTTTACAAGGACTGCAACTACGGCAGCACGGCCGTGGCCCTGCCCCTGGGCGACTACACGTTGAGCGCGCTGCAAGCCCGGGGCATCCTGAACGACGACGTATCGTCGCTCAAAATCAACAGCGGCTACCAGGTTATTCTGTACGAGAATGACAACTACAGCGGTAACTCCCTGACCCTCACCGCCAGCAACAGCTGCCTGGTAAACAACCCGCTGGGCACCGGCAACTGGAACGACAAAACCACCTCGCTGCGGGTGCAGGCCACCACGGCTAGCTTCAGCCGGCAGCTCGAAGCCGAGGCGGCCAACGTGAACAACGGCATGCTGGTGGAAACCTGCGCCGAGGGCGGCCAGGACATGGGCACCATCGACGCCGGCGACTACCTGGTGTGGAACGGCATCAGCATCCCCACCACCGGCACGTACCTGCTGGAGTACCGGGTGGCGAGCGCCACCAGTGGCGGCACCATCTCGGCCGACCTGAACGCGGGCAGCGTGCAGCTGGGCAACACCACCATTCCCGGCACCGGCGGCTGGCAGACCTGGAGCACCGTATCGAAAACCGTGACCCTGAACGCTGGCACCTACAACTTCGGCGTTTACGCCCAAACCGGCGGCTACAATCTCAACTGGGTGCGCCTCACCAAGCAGGGCGCTGCCCGCCTGGCCGCGCCCCTAGCCACCACCGCCAGCACCCAGCCCGACGAGCAGCTCAGCCTCTACCCCAACCCCGTGGCCGACCAGCTGCGGCTGGCCGCCGCGCCCGAGTTGGCCGGCAGCACCTACCGCGTAGTCAACGCCGTGGGCCAGGCCGTGCGCAGCGGCGCGCTGGGCGACAGCCTCGACGTGAGCACGCTGCCGGCCGGGCTGTACCTGCTGGTAGTCAATACCCCTAGCCAGCAAACGCTGAGCCGCCGCTTCACCAAGCTGTAGTATCGGGTGGTACTACCGCAACTTTTTGAAAGGCTGCCTGGCTTCCAGGCAGCCTTTTTGGTGTGCAACGCCGGGGGTTTGGGCGCATCTTTGGCTGGTCTTCTTTTTTGCTTCATCTTTTTTTGAGCTAAGTATGATGAATCGCCGTTCGTTTGTGCGGGGTGCGGGGCTGGTGGCCGCCGGCCCGTTTCTGGGAGTTTCGCCGCTGCGGGCCGCGCCCGCTTTTCCGGTGGTGCGGCCTGCCGCTAGCCAGCGCCGCTTCCGGAGCCAGGCCGTAGAAACCACCATTCGCGAGTTTCAGCGCCGGGTGAAGGACCCCGAGCTGAGCTGGCTGTTCGGCAACTGCTTTCCCAATACCATCGACACGACCGTGACGCCTGGCACCCTAGCCGGCCGGCCCGATACCTACGTCATCACCGGCGACATCGACGCCATGTGGCTGCGCGACTCCTCGGCCCAGGTGTGGCCCTACCTGCCGCTGGCCCCGCAGGATGCGGCCCTGCGCCAGCTGATTGCGGGCGTTATTAACCGCCAGACGCAGTGCATTTTACAAGACCCCTACGCCAACGCCTTCTACGGCGACAAAACCAAGGTGGGCGAGTGGAAAACCGACCGCACGGCCATGCAGCCCGGTGTGCACGAGCGCAAGTGGGAAATTGACTCGCTCTGCTACCCCATCCGGCTAGGGTACCACTACTGGAAAACCACCGGCGACACTCAGCCCTTCGATGCGCAGTGGCGCCGGGCCATCGACCTCACCGTGAAGACCTTCCGCGAGCAGCAGCGCAAGGCGGGCCCCGGGCCCTACCACTTTCAGCGCGAAACCGCCAACGCCACCGATACCCAGCCCATGGCCGGCTACGGCTACCCGGTGCGGCCCTGCGGGCTGATTGCCTCGGCCTTCCGGCCCAGCGACGATGCCACGCTGCTGCCCTTTCTGGTGCCCAGCAATTTTTTTGCCGTGGCTAGCCTGCGCCAGGCGGCGCTCATGCTCTACGATATTCACCACGAGCAGGCCGCCTACAACGACCTCATGGCCCTGGCCGATGAGGTAGCCACGGCCCTGCGCCAGCACGCCCTCGTCACCCACCCCACGCTAGGCCAGGTCTACGCCTTCGAGGTCGATGGCTACGGCGGCCATCTTCTGATGGACGATGCCAACGTGCCCAGCCTGCTGAGCCTGCCCTACCTGGGCGCGCTGCCCCTCAACGACCCCGCTTACCAGAACACGCGCCAGCTGGTGCTATCGGCAGCTAACCCGTTCTTTTACAAGGGCACGGCGGCCGAGGGCGTGGGCGGGCCACACGTGGGGGCCGACATGATTTGGCCGATTGCTATTATCATGCGCGGCCTCACCAGCACCGACGATGCCGAAATCCGGGCCTGCGTGCAGTCGCTGCGCGCCACCCACGCGGGCACTGGCTACATGCACGAGTCGTTTCACAAAGACGACCCTAGCAAGTTTACCCGCGCCTGGTTTGCGTGGGCCAACACCCTGTTTGGCGAGTTTTTGTGGAAGGTGTACCGCGAGCGCCCGGCCCTGCTGGGCTAGCCTGCCCAACCTGCGCCTGCTGTCGCAGCCCACCCGGCACCAACGGCTGTGGGCCAACGCGCGGGCCGGCATCAGCGCCCGGCATCCCCACCGCCCAGGCCTACCAAACCGCCACGCTCGAAGAAATAGGGCAGCTTATGCACGTGCTCACCAACAACATTCGGGCGCGGCAAGGCTAAGGCGGCGGGCCGGGGCCCTAGCTTTGTGCCACCATGCCGGAGTCTTCCCGTTTTTCGCTGCCGCCCGTACCGGCCGTTTTGTTGGCCATCATCAGCGTGCAGGGCGGAGCGGCCATTGCCAAGGGGCTGTTTCCGGTGGTGGGGGCGGCGGGCACGGCTAGCCTGCGCATCGGCTTATCGGCCCTGATGCTGCTGGTGGCGGTGCGCCCCCGGCTAGGACAGCTGCGGGCGGCGCAGTGGCGGGCGGTAATACCCTACGGCGTAGCGCTGGGCGCCATGAACTTCTTGTTTTACTGCGCCTTGGCTAGGGTGCCGCTGGGGCTGGGCGTCACGCTCGAGTTTGTGGGGCCGCTGCTGGTGGCCATGGCCAGCTCGCGCCGCTGGCTCGATGTGCTGTGGGCCGTGCTGGCGGGCGTAGGCATTGCGCTCATCGCGCCCTGGGGCGGCCACGGCATCGACCCGGTGGGAATGCTACTGGCGCTGGCCGCGGGGGGCTGCTGGGCCGTGTACATTGTGCTGGGCGGGCGCGTGGCCGAGGTGCTGCCCGGCAACACGGCCGTGGCCGTGGGCATGCTGTTTGCCACGCTGGCGGTGCTGCCCTTTGGCCTGGCTAGCGGCAAGCTAGCTACCCTAACGCCCCACTTACTCGGGCTGGGAGCGGCGCTGGCGCTGCTGTCGAGCGCGCTGCCCTTTACCCTGGAAATGCAGGCGCTCAGGCGCTTACCTACCCGCACCTTCAGCATTTTAATGAGTATCGAGCCGGCGGCAGCGGCGCTCTGCGGCTGGCTTTTTTTGGGCGAGCACCTTTCGCCGGCCCAGTGGCTGGCCGTGCTGCTGGTGATGGCCGCCAGCGCGGGCGCCACCCTCACGGCCCGCAAAGTGCTGGCCGCCACGGGCGGCGAATAGGAGCGAATTCGCCCAGGGGCAGGGCCGCCAGACTATTCGGCCGGCGGGGCCGGCGCGCAGTCGCAAAGGACCTCGCGGGTGGCGGGGGGCACCCGGTAGTTGGGCTGCGAAACTTCTTTCATATACACCACCGCTAGGTGGCGCAGGGGCGGGTGCGCCGGGTTTTGGTGCCAGATGCGCAGCAGGTAATTGCAGTAATAAGGGCGCATCCAGGCTCTTTCGACAAACAGGTAGTTTTCGGAGTATTTGCGCCAGCGGTCGTTTTTAAACAAGTCCACCACCGCGGTGGGCTTGGTGTAGGACACGGGCGCGCCGCCCCGGTTCAGGTCGAGCACCCGGCCGGTGGTGGTGGTGCCTTCGAGCACGTACCAGCCATCGTTCTTAAACACGGCGGGCGCAAACATACCCCAGTGCTGGTCGACCCGAAAAAGGTAGCCCACCCAGCGCGCGGGCGGCGCCATCCAGCGGCCCGGCGGGCCGGCTACGTCGTCGAGGCTCCACCAGCACACGTAAAACAAGGCACTGAACACCAAGGCTTCGCGCATCCATCGCAACAGCTGTTCGCGGCCCGGCGGTCGCGGCCGGGTGCGCTCGATGCGCAGTAGCCAGGGCACTTGCCAGGCCGGCAGCCGCGCGCGCCAGCGCCGGGCACGCGCGGCGTGGGGGCGCAGGCGCGGGGCTAGCCAGTCAAGTGCCAGCGGAGGTAGCAGGCCCAGCACCGCCACCATGTTTATCAGGTAAAACAACCCCACATACAGTGTGAGGCTGATGCCCAAGTGAAAGCCCACTAGCACGCCGATTACCAGCAGCCGCCACCACCTCACCCCAAATGGCACGAAAAGCGCGAAGGGGAGCAGCAGCTCGGTGTACCAGGTGCCCAGCGTGAGGGCGCGCAACAGCGCGGGGTGCGGATAGAGCAGGCGCCCACCGGGCAGCAGCAGCTGGTCGAGGCTAAAGGCATAGTAGAGCGCGGTGCCTGTTTGCGTCCACTCGGGGCCGGTTTTGAGCAAGGCCGTGCACCAGTAGAGCAGGGCTAGCTGCACTATAAAGGCCCCAGTGGCTGCGCTGGCGTAGTCGTAGCGGGCGGGCGGCGGCTGGGCGCGCGCATCCCAGGCCCACACGCGGCCCCAGGGCAGGAACACCCCCCAGAATAGCAGCATCCGCAGTAGGTCATCGCCGCCCTGCCCGATGAGCGGATTACGGTTTTGCACCGATACCAGCAGCACCCACGAGGCCACTGTGGCTAGCCGGGTGTGGTAGCCCAGCAGCAGCGCGCCCGCCACCAGGGCGGCCAGCGCAAAAAGCACCGCTTGCCCCTGCCACAGCCCGCTGGCAGCGTGCAGCGAAAACTGGTAGGGCGTCCACAGATGGTCGAGCAAAGCCGCCAGTGGCAGCACGCCCAGGTTGGCATAGTGAGCTTCGAGGTCGGTGCTGCGAATACCCAAATCGAGCAGCACTACGGCCGCCGTGCCCATGCGCAGCAGCGCCAGCGCCCGCAGGTCGAGCACAAAAGGACGCCGCAGAATAGCCCAAAGCTGGAGCATATAAATAAAAATAACAGCCAGCCCACACCGGCACTACACGCCAACAAGGCGAAGAAGCTGCCCCATCAGTGGCTAGCCCCTTCGCCTTGCGGAAGAGATACTCGGGAGAAGAAAGCGCGCCTAGCGCGGCGTGCTGCTGCCCGAGGTCGAGCCCGACGTGCTGCCGCTAGTGCTGCCTGAAGTCGAATGCATAGTGCCCGAGGTAGAGCTGCCGCGGCTACCGCGGGTTTTGCCGCGCCGCCCACCCGACGTTGAGCTGCCACTGGTGCGGCCCGAGGTCGAGTTCATAGTGCCCGACGTAGTACCCATCGAGCCCGACGTAGTGCCCATTGAGCCCGACGTAGTACCCGAGGTCGTGCCCACCGAGCCGGTAGTAGACCCCGCCGTGGTGCCCGTGGTAGTTTGGGCGTGGGCTGTGGTAGTAGCCAGGCCTAAGCCGAAGAGGAAAGCGGCCGTGCATAGCGGCCGAAGCAGTTGCTTTTTCATGTGCTCAGGAAAGAGAATGTGGGAAAGGAATCAAAAAATCACGCGGGCTACTGGCCGGTAGTACCGCCCGTCCCGCCGGTGCTACCACCGGTGGTGCCGGTGCTGCCCGCCGTGGTAGCCCCACCCATACTGCCGCTAGTGGTGCCCGTGCTGCCGCTGGTAGTGCCCATGCTGCCCGAGGTGGCCGCGCCACCTGCCCCGCCGGTGCTGCCATTGTCGCCCGTGCTCATGGTGCCCGAGCCGGCCGTGCTACCGCCCATATCGCCCGCGCTGCCCGTACCGGTCGAGGCGCCCGTGCTGCCACTCATGCCGGCCGTGGTGCCGGTGCCCCCCATCGAGGTAGAGTCCGTGCCGGTAGTCGTGTCGGTGCCGGAGTTAGCGGCGCCGGTACCTGAGCCATTATCGTGGCTGTCGCCGCAGGCCGTGAGCAGGCTGCCAGCGAGCCCTAAGCTCAGCAGGGTTAGGGAAAAATTTAGTTTGCGCTTCATGATGCAAGGTTTGTGGAAAAGACTTGCCCATTGTACGCCTTCTGCCCAGGGCAGTGCGGCGCGAATACCACGTATTCTTCTCAGAAAATACTTAGGGGAAAACACGGTAAATTTTCTGCTGCTTCTCCCGGCAGCCTCGCTCAAAACCTGTTGGCCGCGACCACGTTAGGCCAACGCTGCCTTCTTACTTTCCTTAGCTTATGCCCGTCCTCACCCCCGCCGTTGTGCTGTTCGACGGCGTTTGCAACCTCTGCCACGGCTTGGTGCAGTTCATTATTCGCCACGATGCGCCGGGGCGCTTCCGCTTCGCCGCGCTCCAGAGCGCGGCGGGCCAAGCCCTGCTGGCGGCGGCCGGGTACCCGCCGCCAGGGCCGGCCGGGCCCGACTCGGTGGTGCTGCTTGAAGGCGGGCGGCTGTACTCGCACTCGGCGGCGGTGCTGCGCGTGGCCAGGCTGCTGGGTGGCTTCTGGCGCGTGGCCGCCCTGGGCTGGCTGCTGCCCCCGAGCTGGCGCGATGGCCTGTACCGCTTCGTGGCGCGTCACCGCTACCGCTGGTTTGGGCGGCAGGAGAGCTGCTGGCTGCCCACGCCCGCGCTGCGGGCACGCTTTCTATAATGTGAGTCGGGTGCTGGGCTAGCCCTCGCCCAGCGCCAGCAGCCTGCACCGAGCGGCGCTAAACGATGCCGAGCGGGTGACAAGCCCCACACCCTCCCCCAAGCAGACGAGCCTTTTTAGCGGCTGCCTAGGCTAGGCAGCCGCCAAGCGCTGGGCCAGGTCCTCAATATCGGCCCGGCGGGCCAGTCCAGCCAGCCACTCGGCCGGAATGCCAGCTTCGCCATACGCCAGCCCAGCCAGCCCGCCCGCTACCGCGCCGGTAGTGTCGGTGTCGTCGCCTAAGTTCACGGCAGCCAGCACCGTAGCGGCGTAGGTATCGTGCGTGAGCAGGCACCAGAGGGCGGCTTCCAGCGTATGCACCACGTAGCCGGAAGACTTTATTTCGGGCTCGGGCCGGTTGGGTAGCGTGCCATCCAGCACGTCGCCGTACTTCGGCCATTCGTAAAAAACCGGACCCTTCGCCTTAGCGTGCAGCCACTGATTGGCCAGGGTCTGCATCTGCTCATAGGCCGCCGCGGGGATTAGCCCGCGCGTGAGCCCGCGGGCCACTAGCAAATAAAGCCAGCACCCTAGTGTAGAGCGCGGGTGGCCGTGCGTGACGCTGGCCACGACCTCGGTTAGCGCCCAGGCGGCGCTCAAATCCAGGTTTTCGGCCTGCCAGGTTTGGTGAAATACCAGTGGTAGCAGCCGCATCAGCGCGCCGTTGCCGTTGTCGAACTCCGAGCGGGGGCCAGCTTGGCTAGGAGGTATGCCCTGCCGTAGGCTTTGGATGGCCGCGCGCGTGGCGTTGCCGACGTCAAAAATTTCGCCATGCGCGGTCCAATAGCCGTTATCCAGCCAGTTGATGGCGCGGCGGCCGAAGTCAACCAAATCGGGCGCGGCGGCTAGCCCGCCGGGCCGGGCCAGGGTTTCGGCCAGGCAAAAGGTGAGCGACGAGTCGTCCGACCACGTGCCGGGCGGCTGTTGGTGGCTGCCGTAGCCACGCAACCCGGCCACCGGGTCGCGGCGGCGTGCCTCGCGGCCAATGAACTCAACGGGAACGCCCAGGGCGTCGCCCAGGGCCAGGCCCAGCAAGGCGGCGCGGATGCTCTTCTTACTCATGGGAGCGCAGGATAAGGTGGGTACGCCGACAAAGTGCGGGCGTCTGCCGTAAATCCAACGCAAGAACTACAACAAGTGGCACTATTCGCAGCCTTGGCGACGTTTTTGCCGTACGTTAGCTAGTGGTTGTGCAACTTGCCGCCACCCGCCGCTTACATTTGGCTTTCTTCCTAATTCCCTCCTGAATGTTCTCCCCCCGCCTCAAAATTGGCTCTTACGCCGGCCTGGTAGCCGCCGTTTTCGGGCTGGCGTCTTATCGCTTCTACGAGCACAGCGGCCCGCAGGCAGCCCCTAGCAAAGAGCAGGTGCTGGTTGGCACTATCGTGCAGGGGCTTTCACAGGCGCATTATCAGCCCGAGCGCATCGATGATGCGTTCAGCAAGCGGGTGTTTGACTTGTCGCTCAAGCGTCTCGACTACCGCAAGAAGTTCCTCTTGCAGTCTGATGTGGCGCAGTTGATGAAATATCAGACCGATATCGACGACGAAACCAAGCGCGGCAGCCGCGAATTTCTTGACCTGAGCAGCCGGCTTATGGCCGAGCGCACCAAGCAGATGCAGGCACTGGCCCACGAAATTCTGGCTAAGCCCTTCGCCTTCGACACCGAGGAGAATATCCAAACCGACTTCGAGAAGGCTACCTTCCCCGCCAACGCCGCCGACCAGCGCGAGCAGTGGCGCAAGCTGCTGAAGTACGAAACCCTCGTGCGCGTGGCCGAGATGATGGACGAGCAGGACAAGCGCCACGACCGCGCCAAGGTAGCTAGCCTCGCCAAGGAGCCCGCTACTACTGAGCCCGACCGCACCCCCGCCCAAATGGAGGTGGAGGCTCGCAAGCGTGTGCTCAAGTACTATGATGAGCAGTTTAGCGAACAGCCCGACGCCAACGAGATGCTGACGGAGTACGTCAAGGTCATCTGCAACACCTACGACCCGCACACCGAGTACTTCCCGCCCCGCGAGAAGGAAGAGTTTGATATTCAGCTCACGGGCCGCTTCGAAGGCATCGGGGCCACGTTGCGCGAAAAGGAAGGCCTTATTTACATCGAGGACATCGTGCCCGGCTCGGCTTCGTCGCGCCAGGGCGAGCTGAAAAAGGGCGACGCCATTTTGCGCGTGGCCCAGGGTGCCGCCGAGCCGGTGAGCATCGAAGGCTGGCACACCAACAAGGCCGTGACGCTCATTCGGGGCAAGAAAGGCTCGGAAGTGCGCCTCACTGTGAAGAAAGCCGACGGCTCAACCAAGGTTATTCCCATCACCCGCGATGTGGTGGTAGTGGAAGACACGTATGCCCAATCGGCCGTTATTAACGACCCTAGCGGCGTGAAAATTGGTTACTTGCGCCTGCCCGCGTTCTACGCTGACTTCAACGACAACGGGGGCCGCTCGTCAGCAGCCGATGTGAAGAAGGAACTAGCCAAGCTCACGGCCGAAGGCGTGAAGGGCGTAATTTTCGACTTGCGCAATAACGGCGGCGGCTCGCTCAACGATGCCGTCGAAATGGCCGGCCTTTTCATGCCTAGCGGCCCCATGGTGCAGGTGCACGACAGCCGCGGCGTAACCAACGTTCTGAATGACAAGGACCCGCGCGTGCAGTACAGCGGCCCGCTCGTGGTGCTAGTGAACAAGTACAGCGCCTCGGCGTCCGAGATTCTGGCCGCGGCCATTCAGGATTACAAGCGCGGTATCATCATGGGTACCACTACGACCTATGGCAAAGGCACGGTGCAGCGCATCATTGACCTCGACGAGGCCCTGCCGCCCGAGTTGAACACGCTCAAGCCCTTTGGCTCGCTCAAGTTCACGATGCAGAAGTTCTATCGCGTTACCGGCGGCTCGACCCAGTTCAAGGGCGTGGCTTCGGACATCGTGTTGCCCGACCTGTTCTCGTACGTTGACCAGGGGGAGAAGGAGTCGGATTACCCGCTGAAGTGGGACGAAATCAAGCCCGCCAGCTACCGCCCCTGGGACGACCAGCCCAACTACGCCAAGCTCGAAGCCAATAGCAAAGCTCGCGTGGCGGCTAGCCCCGCCTTCCAGCAAATGACCGAGTTGGTGCAGAGCCTGCGCAAGCGTAAGAACGAAACGGTGGTGTCGCTCAAAATTGAGAAGTACCGCGCCATGCAGCACCTGCTAAAGGCGGAGTCGGACAAGTACGAAACCATTCAGAAGACGGCCACTCCGCTCGCCCTCGCCCCCCTTACGGCTGACCGCACGGCCCTCGGCGGCGACTCGGTAAAAGTAAATCGCGCCATGCGCTTCACCCGCGGCCTCAACAAGGACATCACCGTCGGCGAAGCCGTAAACGTCATCAAAGACGAACAATAACCGCAGATTTAATTGATTGCGTGGATACGCCTGCCTGCGGCAGGCTGACTATGCTAGCAACGAAGGAGCTGCCCTAGCGGGCAGCTCCTTTTTTCTTGCGATTATTTTTAGTAAATCACCCTCTCCTATTCACGACTATCGCTACCAGTTTACCAACCCATTTTCGGCCAAATAGGCCTAGTCAGCCCGCTTTAGCGGGCATATCCGCGCAATCCGTTAAATCCGTTAAATCTGCGGTTTTCTTTAGTAAATAGCAACTAAAAATATTGGCTTTCGGTTTATTTGGTATGACTACTACAACCGAAGCCCGCGTTATTCCGCTCATTCCGGCCGACATGTATTCGGCTCCGGTAATGGCCGTGTCGCCCGCCGAAGCGCTGCTCACGCCCGAGGAGCGCGAGCAGCAGCGCCTGGCCGACGAAACCTGGCGCCGCTCCATTCCGGCCCAGGTATTTCTCAACTATTTCTTTGCCCTGAGCTCCCACATTCAGGAGGGTGAGAGTCCGCTAGGTGGGCTAGCGCACTCGGCTTATTTCCGCCAGCACCAAGCCGAGTTGAGCGAGGGCGATGTGACGGCGCTCACCAAGCTGCTGCACTCGTGCTGGAGCACTGAGTATGCCCTGCGCGCTACCGCCGAGCTCGGCGATGAGAACTTTCTGCGCAACGCCCTGCATTGGACTTTCCCGCAGGCCTACCACACTATTCTTTCGGGCCTGCAAGCCTTTTTATATACTACCGGGGTGCGTTCCAACAATGCCCAGGTGATTCGCCGCGAGGTGGGCCGCTTGGTGGTAAAGAATGCCTACCCGCGCCCCGTATCGTTTTATGCCGCTGGGGCTTACGGCGATTTCAACATTCACCGCCTGCCGTTGGCGGGCTACAAAGCTGGCCTGCACATCGCCTCGCAGGAGATTGACGCGCAGGCCCAGATTGGCCAGTTTTTGCGCACTACCCGCAAGCAGACAGCCCTTGGCGTGCGCCAGCAGGTGCAGGCTAACCCCAACACGGCTATCCGCAGCCAGAAAACGGGCAAGCCACTTGATAAGTGGACAGCCGCCCACTGGCAGCAAATTACCTGGCGCTTGGGCTACACTACTATCTTTGACCTGCTGGGTCGCCTGCGTATCTCGCAGAGCAGCCGCGAGATTGAGCGCTACGTGGAAGCTGACATTGATTTCAAGCTCTTTCACAGCTCGTTGCTGAGCGTGGTGAGCTATCTCAACGGCATTCATGAGGCCTACGTGGCCAAGGCGCTGGGGCTAGCCCGCTATGAGCAGCTAGTGCGCGAGTTGCCCATCCACCTGCAAGCCGGCTTTGTGCAGGAGCGCCTGCGCACCCGCGTGCAGCCCACCCTGCTCGGCACCGAGCCGGAGCCCGAATTCAAGATGGCCGCCTAGACCGCAGATTTAACGGATTTAGCGGATTGCACAGATACGCTTGGCTGCGCCAAGCTGACTTTCTTCTGGTTTTGATTTCTTGACTTAAAAGCCGTTCCGTTTCGGAACGGCTTTTTTCGTGCCTTACTTTTACACTTCATTTCATTTACCGTGCGATTGCCTGTTGTCGCAGGCTGATATTTTCTGGTGCGGGGCTTCAAAATCCGGCTAATCCGAAGAATCCGACAAATCCGCGGTTCAGATAACTTATGCACCAACTTAGTGAACAAGAGCTGCTGCGCCGCCAGAAGCTGACGCAACTGCAAGAGCTTGGCGTTGAGCCATATCCGTCGGAGCTGTTCGACGTTAATCTCTATGCCCAGGAGATTATCGACAACTACCGGCCCGAGCTCAACAATTTCCAGGAAGTGGCCCTGGCCGGCCGCCTCATGTCGTCGCGGGTGATGGGCAAAGCCTCGTTTGCCGAGCTCATGGACTCGTCGGGCCGCATTCAGCTCTACATCAACCGCGATGAGATTTGCCCCGGCGAAGACAAGACGCTGTACAATAACGTGTTCAAGAAACTGCTCGACCTGGGCGACTTTATTGGCGTGAAGGGCCACGTGTTTACCACGCAGGTAGGTGAAATTTCGGTGCACGTGACTGAGTTGGTGTTGCTGGCCAAATCGCTGCGCCCGCTGCCGGTGGTAAAAACCAAGAAGGACGAAGCAACCGGCGAGGAAGTAACCTACGACGCCTTCACCGACCCTGAGCAGCGCTACCGCCAGCGCTACGTGGACATGGTGGTGAACCCGCACGTGCGCGACACCTTCATCAAGCGCACGCAGCTGGTGCAGGCCATGCGCAACTACCTAAATGATAAAGGCTACCTGGAAGTCGAAACCCCCATTTTGCAGCCGCTCTACGGCGGCGCGGCGGCCAGGCCCTTCAAAACGCACCACAACACGCTGGATATGTCGCTGTACCTGCGCATCGCCAACGAGCTGTACCTCAAGCGCCTCATCGTGGGCGGTTTCGACGGTGTGTACGAGTTCTCGAAGGACTTCCGCAACGAAGGGATGTCGCGCTTCCACAACCCCGAGTTCACCCAGATGGAGCTGTACGTGGCGTACAAGGACTACAACTGGATGATGGACCTAGTGGAGGAAATGGTGGAGCGGGTGGCCCTAGCCCTGCACGGCAAGACCGAGGTGCAAGTAGGCGACAACCTCATCAACTTTCAGCGCCCCTGGCAGCGCTACACCATGTTTGAGGCCATCGAGAAGTTTACGGGCGTGGCCATTGGCGAGATGGACGAGGCGGCGCTGCGCGAAACCGCCACTAAGCTGCACGTGGGCCTTGACCCTAGCATGGGTAAGTCGAAAATCATCGACGAGATTTTTGGCGAGCACGTAGAGCCCAAGCTTATCCAGCCCACGTTCATCACCGACTACCCAGTGGAGATGTCGCCCCTAGCCAAGAAGCACCGCGACCACCCCGGCCTTGTGGAGCGCTTCGAAGCCATCTGCAACGGCAAGGAAATCTGCAACGCCTTCTCGGAGCTCAACGACCCCATCGACCAGCGTCAGCGCTTTGAGGACCAGCTGGAACTGGGCAAGCGCGGCGACACCGAAGCCATGGTGCTCGACGAGGACTTCCTGCGCGCCCTGGAGTACGGGATGCCGCCTACGGCCGGCCTGGGCATCGGCATCGACCGCCTGAGCATGATTATGACCAACTCGCACTCTATTCAGGATGTGCTGTTTTTCCCGCAGATGCGGCCCGAAGTAGTGGCGCAGGAGAAAACCTCACCCAGCGCTTCGTAGGAAGCACTGGCAACGGCCATAAAAAAAGGCCCGCTTCCTAGTTATAGGAAGTGGGCCTTTTTACGAATAGCCACTAAAAGCTGCTTCTGAAATCAGAAGCTTGCGATGGGTCGTCTGATTTTACACGCAGAATATTTAACCAACTCTGCTAGAAGTTCCTACGACCGGCAATTTTACTACTCTCACTTAGCGAGCTTCGTTCAAGCCGTTTGTATAGTCTTTAGCGCGGCTTTTGAGCGGAAGTTACGCAGCCCCGTATTCTTCTTAAAAAAAGCCTGACTAGGACCCAACGCCGGTGCGACGCGAGATTTCACCAGCCTCATCATCAGCACTATAGTCGTCGCGGTGATTGGAAGCGTAGTCACCGCTTTTTTTGCCGGCCACCGAATGGCCATCGCCAGCGGGCGTAGCCAGGTCGCCGGGCTCGGGGCTAGCCATGGAATCGAAGAGCGCGTCGGCAGCATTTTTATCCTCGCTTACAGCAGCGTCGGGGTTGGTAGAATTGCCTTGAAATTGAGCAAGGGCATCCTTGGCCAGCTTACCGAGGCCACCGGCCCACAGGTCTTTGGCCGATTCGCGAATGCTTTTGCGAGCCTCTTCGCCGGTTTCGGGGGCTAGCAGCAGACCGGCCACAATGCCAGCAGTAGCGCCGGCCAGCAGCGATACAATTACTTTTCCGTTATCCTTAGGCATGAGTGAAAAAGAGCGTTACAAATGAGAATTAATTTACTAATGGCAAACGGCGAATGACGCTCACTGGTTAGCCTACCGCGTAAAAAAGCCCCGTGCCGGGTTGGCACGGGGCTTTTTTACGCGGTGTTATTTCAAAACTAGCTAGCGCGGTTGGCAGCGTCTTTGGCAGCATCAGCGCCTTTGTCGGCCAGGTTTTTAGCTTTGTCAGCACCTTTGTCAACGGCGTTCTTGGCTTTGTCGGCCAGGTCATCACCTTTGCCGGTGAGGTCGTTGATGATTTTGGTTACTTCAGCCTTGCCCTTGCCGAGCTTGTCCTGCAGCTTGCCGAGGAGCTCGTCGCCTTTGCCTTCGGCATAGGTCAGGTCCTCATCGGTCAGCTGGGCATACTGCTGCTTCAGCTTGCCTTTTATTTCATCCCAGTTGCCGCCGATGTTAAGGGCGCCACCAGCACCGAGTACGCCCATATCTTCGAGCTTCTCCGACAGGCCTTTGAATTTGGTTTCGAGGTCAGCGCTGTATTTGTTGAATTGGTCGCCCAGCTGGCCGCCATACTGCTTGGCAGCGCCTTTCCAGTTTTCGAGGGTAGCCGAGCCTTTATCGGGAGCCAGCAGGATGCCGGCCAGAATGCCAGCGCTAGCGCCAGCGAGGGCGGCGAGGAGAATTTTGCCTGCGTTGTTATCTTCTTCGCGATATGACATGAGAAGGAAAGAAAAAGTGGTAAGGTGAAAGGGCCGGGGCCGGCGCGGTAGTGGCCGTCAGCCCGGGGGTTTGGCAGCTATACGCGGGGCGGGGCGAGGGGTTGGGCCGGGGCCTTTTTTTCTTAAAATTGGCCGTGGGGGCGCTGCCATTGCCCGCCGGGCCTGCGTATAAGCCTGCCTATATGATGCGCTTCCTCTCTGCAGCCGGGCTGTCGCTAGCCCTGCTGGCGGGCTGCACCCGCCCCGCTAGCCCCCCTGCCGCCACCGGCCCCGATTGCCTCGACCCCAAACGAGCCAACCCCAACGGCATGTGTACCATGGAGTATGACCCGGTGTGCGGCTGCAATGGCCTCACCTATGCCAATGCCTGCGTGGCCCGCAATGCGGGGCTGCTCTCCTTCAAGCCCGGCCCCTGCCCTGGCCGACCATAGCCCTGACCTTTGTGGCCGGCTGGTTTCACTTCATTTTTCTTCTACTCTACCCTTTATAATATGGCTGCCGACAAAAATTACTTTCGCAACCCCCAGCCCTTCCGGGTGCCTACTACCGATGGCAAGCTCATCGAAGAGCACGTGGGGCTAGCCAGTACCCACACCAGCCAGTACAGCGTGGCCCACATGGTGGCCCCGCCGCAGTGGAGCGAGCCCCACCAGCGGCCCGAGTTTGACGAGATTACAATTGTGGTGCGCGGGCGCAAGCGCTTCGAAATCGACGGCGACGTGGTGGAGTTGCAAGCCGGCGAATCGCTGCTGATAAAGGCGGGCGCGCGGGTGCGCTATTCCAATCCATTTGAGGTTGAGTGCGAGTATTGGTCGGTGTGCGTGCCCGCCTTTAGCCCGGCCACCGTACACCGCGAAGAATAGCCGCTGGCTTAGCTTGCCCATGAATACTACCATTGTTGCCTCTTATCCCTTCCTAGACGTACTGCTGCACAGCGGCGGCCCGCGCAACGTGCTCGAAACCGAGTGGCTGGGCTTTGCCGGCAGTGCCGATTTTCGCATGGCCCTGCTCGAAGTATTGCGCCTGGCCCGGCTGCACCACGTAACGGGCTGGGTGGCCGACGACCGCCGCCTCGGGGCCGTGCGACCTAGAGACCTGGAGTGGACGCACGCCGAAGTGCTAGCCCCGCTGGGCGCACTGGGAATACTGCGCTTTGCGCACCTCGAATCGGAAGAAACCATGAACCGCCTTACCATCGACGGCATGTACCAGCGCAGCGTGCCGGACCTGCCCTACGAGTTTCGACACTTCACCTCGCTGGCCGAGGCCCGGGCCTGGGCAGTGGGGCTGATTGAGTAGGAAAGCCTGAGAAAGATGGAAACTAGAAGCCCGTACTTTTGCTTCAACCAATCTTTTTCAGATGAATAAATTTTTACTTACCGCTAGCTTACTATTAGCCGCGTCTGCGGCTTTTGCACAGGCTGACTTTCGCATTGGTCCGCAGCTCGGGTTCAACTATGCAGGTAGCAACTACAATTTCCCCGACATCACGGCCAGCGATAAGAGCAGCAATTCGTACCGGCCTGGCCTAGAAGCGGGTGTGCAAGTGCAATATGGCCTAGCCACGCACTATGCCGTGCAATCGGGCCTATTTTTTTCGCAAAAGGGTGCCCGCGTCGAAAACAGCTATTTCACCACCTACCCTAGCTACACGTACACCTACAACGAGACGTACGACTTTCGCTTCAACTACTTGGTGCTCCCGCTGCGCCTGCAATACAGCTCGGCCCCCAATGGTCAGGGCTTGCTGCTGCTGGCGGGTGCCTACGCTGGCTTTTTGAGCGGAGGCAGCTATCAATCTACTTCTCAGGTATATGTGAGCGGCAGACTACAGGGCGGTGGCGGCGACTCGGGAACGGTAGAGCCGGGCGATACGTACAACACCAGCCGTTCCAACCATGTGTACTATAGCCGGGGACTTGATGCAGGCTGGCAACTGGGCATGGGGGTAGGCGTGCAGCACTTGCAGGTGCAAGTGGTATACAGCTACGGCCTGCGCAACCTCGGGGCCGAGTACCCTGCTGGCAATGGAAGAAGTGCGCCCTCCTACCACAACCGCTGCTTTACCTTGTCGGCAGCCTACCTGTTTGGCGGAGCTGACTAAGAATAGGCCTAGCGTAAAATCGTTGGGCCTACCGCCACTCATTTTCCGTTTTCGTTGTTACCTACTCAACGAAATCAACCTATTCGCTTTTGTCTACCCAAACTACCTCTCCCCACGCCGAGCCCTACGCTATTGAGCAGGAATTGCGCCGCGTGCAGGGCTTGCTCAAGCTGGAGCAACAAGAAGATTTAGAGCAGTTTAAGCTCAAGAATGCCAAAGCCACCGTGCAGGAGCGCCAGAAGCGCGGCCTCACCTGGTACCCCGTCACGATTACCAAAGAAGACGTAGGCTTTGGTGGCAAAGTGGTGCTGGAGCTGGAGCGCCCCGCCGGGCAGCAGGGCCTGCACCTGTTTCAGGTGGGCAAGAACGCGGCGCTGTTTGGCAATATTCCGGGGCGCTCGGCTACCGACCGGCCCACGCTCAGCGGTGTGATTACCAGCGTGCGGCGCAACAAACTGACCCTAGCCACTACCAAAGAGGACCTGCCCGACTGGGTGCTGGAAGGCGGCAAGCTCGGCATCGACCTCACCTTCGACGAGGTGAGCTACCGCGAGATGGACTATGCCCTGGGCAAGGTAATGGGCGCCTACGGCGACCGCCTGGCCGACCTGCGCGATATCCTGCTCGGCGCCAAGCCCGCCCGCTTCCGGCCCGAGAAAGCCGACGACCTCTTCTACCCTAGCCCCCTCAACGAGAGCCAGCTAGCCGCCGTGCGCCACGTGCAGGCCGCCCAGGATGTGGCCATCATTCACGGCCCGCCCGGCACTGGCAAAACCACGACGCTGGTGCAGGCCATTCTGGAAACCATCCGGCGCGAGCGCCGCGTGCTGGTGTGCGCTCCTAGCAACACGGCCGTCGATTTGCTAACCGAAAAGCTGGCCGAGCGCGGCGTCAACGTTATCCGCATGGGCAACCCTAGCCGGGTGTCGGATTTGCTGTTAGAGCACACGCTCGATGCCCAGGTAATGGCCCACAAGCGCTACGGTGAGCTGCGCAGCATGCGCCTCACCGCCGAGCAGTACCGCGAAGAAGCCGGCAAGCACACCAAGCACTTTGGCTGGGAAGAGCGCGAGCAGCGCCGCCACCTCAAGGAAGAAGCCCGCGCCCTGCACCAGGAAGCCGATGGCCTGGAGCGCTACATCACCGAGGATTTGCTCGACCAGGTGCAGGTGATTACCTGCACCCTAGTGGGCGCCAGCAACCGCAACATCCGTCACCTCACCTACGAAACGGTGTTTATCGACGAGGCGGCCCAGGCCCTGGAGCCGGGCTGCTGGATACCGATTGCCAAGGCCCAGCGCGTGGTGCTGGCCGGCGACCACCAGCAGCTGCCACCCACCGTGAAGAGCGAAAAAGCCGGCGCCCTGCGCGAAACCCTGTTCGAGAAAGCTATCAAGCGCCAGCCCGAGGCGAGCCGCATGCTGG
>Ga0308157_10002869_pt1 | contig 26742 bp, 29 predicted proteins | sample PhyBR1_FD_201035 | JGI IMG/M metagenome (GOLD analysis project Ga0308157, IMG submission 201035) | Phyllosphere microbial communities from UC Gill Tract Community Farm, Albany, California, United States - DLSLB.R1 | ecosystem: Host-associated > Plants > Phyllosphere > Unclassified | place: USA...
GATTTCAGGCCGTTGACGATGCCGTCCGCGAAAGCCTTGCCCAGTTTGGCGAGCGCCTTCGGCGGCAGTTCTTCGGTCAGCAGTTCGATGAGCAGAGTTTGAGTCATATTATTTATATCGAATTATTTGGCAACTGCGTCAGCGGCGGCGACAGCGGCGGCGGGAGCCATAGGGAAGCCCAGGCGTTCACGCGAATCGTAGTAGGCTTGCGCGACCAGGCGCGACAGGGCGCGCACGCGGCCGATGTAGGCGGCGCGTTCGGTCACGGAGATGGCGCCGCGCGCGTCCAGCAGGTTGAAGCTGTGCGAGGCTTTCATGATCTGCTCATACGCCGGCAGCGTCAGTTGCAGCTCGATCAGGCGCTTGGCTTCCGATTCGTGGTTGTTGAACTGGGCGAACAGCAGCTCGGTGTTCGAGTGCTCGAAGTTGTAGGCCGACTGCTCCACCTCGTTCTGGTGGAACACGTCGCCGTACTTCAGCGTCTTGGTGACGCCGTTCTCTTCCCAGGTGGTCCACACCAGGTCGTACATATTCTCGACACCCTGCAGGTACATGGCCAGGCGTTCGATGCCGTAGGTGATCTCGCCCAGCACCGGCTTGCAATCGAGGCCGCCGACCTGCTGGAAGTAGGTGAACTGCGTCACTTCCATGCCGTTCAGCCAGACTTCCCAACCCAGGCCCCAGGCGCCCAGGGTCGGCGATTCCCAGTCATCCTCGACGAAGCGGACGTCGTTCTGCTTCAGGTCCAGGCCCAGCGCTTCCAGCGAACCCAGGTACAGGTCCAGGATGTTTTCCGGCGCCGGCTTCATCACCACCTGGTACTGGTAGTAGTGCTGGCCGCGGTTCGGGTTCTCGCCGTAGCGGCCGTCCTTCGGGCGGCGCGAGGGCTGCACGTAGGCCGCGCGCCAAGGCTCGGGGCCGATCGCGCGCAGGAAGGTGCCGGTGTGGAAGGTGCCGGCGCCGACTTCCATGTCGTAGGGCTGGAGCAGGGCGCAGCCTTGCTTGTCCCAGTAGGTTTGCAAGGTCAGGATAATTTGTTGAAATGTCAGCATCTTGTGTAGTCGGTGGCGCAGCCCAAAGGCGCGCGGTTGCGGTTTCGCTAAAGCGGCAATTTTAGCGGGTTTTAAGGGGAGCCTGTAGAGATTAAGCGGCTTTAGGCCGGTTTTGGCTGGTTTTTTGCGCGCCGGGCCCCAAACCAGGCCGCGCCCAGCGACAGCGCGGCCAGCGCCAGGAACAGCTTGTTCCCCCACAGGATGTACGGGGTGCTGCCGGCCGTGCCCTGCACCGTGGCCGCCAGCACGCCGTAGGTGTCCACGGGCAGCTGCTGCACCACTTTGCCTTCGCCATTGATGATGGCGGTGGCGCCGGTGTTGGTCGCCCGCAGCATCGGGCGGCCGGTCTCCAGCGTGCGCATTTGCGAGATCTGCAAATGCTGGGGGATGGCGATGGTGTCGCCAAACCAGGCCAGGTTCGAGATGTTGAGCAGCATGGTGGCCGCTTTCTGGCCCTGCGCCGGGTTGTTCAGCTGGTCGGCGATCTCTTCGCCGAACAAGTCTTCGTAGCAGATGTTCGGCAGCACGCGCTGGTCCTTGATCGGGAACGACGGCTGGATGTCGCGGCCGCTGGTCTGGTCGCCTAGCGGGATCGACATCAGGTTGACGAACCAGCGGAAGCCGAACGGGATGAACTCGCCATACGGCACCAGGTGGTGCTTGTCGTAGCGGTAGTAGCTCGATCCCAGCTTGGACGGGATGCCGATCGCGCTGTTGAAGTAGGCGGTCTGGCTGTCGGCCAGCGGGATGCCCAGGATCAGGTTGCTGTTGGTCTTGTTGAGGAACTGGGCGATGCCGGGCAGGTAGTCGGGCGGCAGCTGCTGCGGCAGCATGACGATGGCCGTCTCCGGCGTGGCGATCAGGTCGGCCGGGGCGGCCGTGATGGCGTCCTGGTACAGCTTGAGCGCCGCCATCACATGGGCGCCGTTGAATTTCTCGTCCTGCGGGATATTCCCCTGCAGCAGGCGCACCGAGATTGGTTTGCCTTCCGGGTAGGTCCAGTGCAGGAAGCTCAGCGCCACGCCGGTCACGCAAATGGCGACGATCAGCCCGGCCGCGCGCAGGCGGGTGCGGTGCAGCAGCAACAGCAGGGCGCCGGCGATCACGGCCGCCAGCCAGCCCAGGCCGTACATGCCGATCAGCGGCGCGAAGCCGGCCAGCGGGCCGTGGTTGTGGGCGTAGCCGGCCGACAGCCACGGGAAGCCGGTGAACAGCCAGCCGCGCAGCCATTCGAACAGCGACCACATGGCCGGCAGCACCAGCAGGTTGGCGGCCGGCAGCGGCAGCGCCCAGCGCTTGCGCAGCCAGGCCGCGCCGCCCATCGCCAGCGCGACGTAGAAGCCCATGCCCCAGCCCAGCAGCAGCACGGCGGCGGCCGCCAGCGGAGCCGGCATGGCGCCGTAGGTGTGCATGGAAACGTAGAGCCAGTGGACGCCGGCGGCGGTCCAGCCGAAGCCGAAGGCCCAGCCGATCAGGCCGGCGGCCTTGACGCTGCTGCTGCGCAGCACCTGGTAGAACAAGGTGGCCAGGCCGAGAATCTCCAGCGGCCACCAGCCGAACGGCGCGAAGGCGAACACGCACAGCGCGCCGGCCACGGCGGTGATGGCCATGCGGCCACGGGTGGAGCGTTGCGGCTTGGGCGGATCGTTCGGATTGGCGCGGCGAAAACGCATCAGGCGTCGTCGCCGGCTTCAACGGCGGGCGGCAGCTTCTCCACCAGCAGCACGTGGATCTGGCGGGCGTCGGCGCGCAGCACTTCGAAGCGCAGGCCTTCCATGTCGAACACGTCGCCCTTGTGCGGCATGCGCGCCAGGTGCTTGGCGACCAGGCCGCCGATGGTGTCGACGTCGTCGTCCGGCAGCGCGGTATCGAGTTCCTCGTTGAATTGCTCGATCTCGGTCAGCGCCTTGATGCGCCAGCGCGGGCCGTGCACGCCTTCCTTGATCGACAGGATGTTGTCCTCTTCCTCGTCGAAGTCGTACTCGTCCTCGATGTCGCCGACGATCTGCTCCAGCACGTCCTCGATGGTGATCAGGCCGGCCACGCCGCTGTACTCGTCCACCACGATGGCCATGTGGTTGTGGTTGGCGCGGAAGTCGCGCAGCAGCACGTTCAGGCGTTTCGATTCGGGGATGAAGATGGCGGGGCGCAGCATGTCGCGCACGTCGAACGATTCCTCGGCGTAGTAGCGCAGCAGGTCCTTGGCCAGCAGGATGCCGATCACCTTGTCGCGCTCGCCTTCGATGGCGGGGAAGCGCGAGTGGGCGGTGGACAGCACTTGCGGCATCCATTCCTCGATCGGCTTGGAGATGTCGATGACGTCCATCTGCGAGCGGGGGATCATGATGTCGCGGGCGGACAGGTCCGACACCTGGAACACGCCTTCGATCATCGACAGGGCGTCGGCGTCGATCAGGTTGCGTTCGTGGGCGTCGTGCAGAACTTCGAGCAGTTCCGCGCGGTTCTCTGGCTCGGGGGAAATCAGTGCGGTCAGGCGTTCAAACAGCGACCGGTGGGGTTTGGCGTCAGTCTTGACGCCACTAGAGTGCTCTTGCATAGGAGGCGTGAGCCATTGTTTCGAAGAGGTATAGGATACACGAAATGGGCCGGCGGGGCCGCTTTTGTCAAAAAGGCAGCGGGGCTGTGCTTTTGGGCGAGGTCAATATCCGGAGAATTTTCAGGCGCATGCTGTACGGATTATCCGCCAGGAGCAGATCCGTGATGAGCGTTTTCAAAGGCGCCCTTTGCCAAGATGTAGCGGTATATTTGAACGTAGTTCCGATTTTGAGAACAAATTAATGAGTTCGATTAATGATAGCAACGCCTTGAAAGTCGCGGAGGCGAAGGTCCGTGAACTGGGTGCGGCTGCCAGTGATGAGTTTGAGATTCTTCACGCGGAAACCTTGGAGACGGAGCAAGGCTGGGTATTTTTTTATAACTCGGCGGAATTTGTTCGGACCGGGAATCCATCGTCTGCCCTGGCGGGCAACGGACCCATACTGGTGCTGCGGGATGGGCGCGTCGCTGTGTTGCCGACGTCGATGTCATGGCAGGAGGCGGTCACCCAGCTGCCGCTTCAGGAAGCCGGTTGGGCTGCCTGATGCGATAAGCGTGCGCTAGTCGGCGTAGGGATCGGCGTAGCCCAGGCCGGCCAGGATTTCCGTTTCGATGCCTTCCATTTCGGCCGCTTCCTCGTCGTCCATGTGGTCGTAGCCCTGGGCGTGCAGCACGCCGTGGACGATCAGGTGGGCCGCGTGTTCCTCCACGGTTTTCTTTTGCTCGGCCGCTTCCCGCTCCAGCACGTCGGTGCAGAGGATGATGTCGGCCTGGGTCGGCGCGTCGTCGTCCAACTCATCCCCTTCGTTGTAGGCGAAGGTCAGCACGTTGGTGGCGTAGTCTTTTTCGCGGTAGTCGCGGTTCAGCGTGCGGCCTTCCTCGGCGTCGACGAAGCGTATCGTCAGCTCGGCCGGCGCGAACAGCGCGGCCTGCACCCAGCGGCGGATCTTGGGACGGGTGAGGCTTTCCTGCAGGCGGGCGTCGGGATATTGCACCGACAGCGTCAGTTTATTTTTTGCGGACATTTTTGAGAGCTGTGGCTTTGAGGAGGGGAGCGATTTCCGCTTCGTGGTTGTGCGCGGTTTCGTAGGCGTCGACGATGCGCGCCACCAGCGGGTGGCGCACCACGTCCTCGCTGTTGAAGTGGCTGAAGGCGATGCCGCGCACTTCCTTCAACACCTGGATGGCGTCCACCAGGCCGCTCTTCTGGCTCTTGTGCAGGTCGACCTGGGTGACGTCGCCCGTCACCACCGCCTTGCTGCCGAAGCCGATGCGGGTCAGGAACATCTTCATCTGCTCGACCGTGGTGTTCTGCGCCTCGTCCAGGATGACGAAGGCGTGGTTCAAGGTGCGGCCGCGCATATAGGCCAGCGGCGCGATCTCGATCACTTGCTTCTCGAACATCTTCTGCGTGCGGTCAAAGCCCAGCAGGTCGTACAGCGCGTCGTACAGCGGACGCAAATAGGGATCGACCTTCTGCGCCAGGTCGCCCGGCAGGAAGCCCAGCCGCTCGCCCGCCTCGACGGCGGGGCGGGTCAGGATGATGCGCTTGACGGCGTCGCGCTCGAGCGCGTCCACCGCGCAGGCCACCGCCAGGTAGGTCTTGCCGGTGCCGGCCGGGCCGACGCCGAAGCTGATGTCGTGCTCGAGGATGTTGCGCAGGTAGCGGATCTGGTGCGGCGTGCGGCCGCGCAGGTCGGCGCGGCGGGTTTTCAGGACCGGGCTGTTGATGTCCGGCTCGACGAACGGCGCCGCGACCACGCGCGGCTGGTCCGGCGCGGACGGCGCGGCGACGGCGGCCGCGGCCAGGCCGGCGCGCTGTTCGACCAGGGCCAGCTGCACTTCCTCGATCGGCACGATCTTGTTGGCGACGGCGTAGAACTGTTCCAGGATCTGCACCGCGCGCTCGGCGTTGTGGCCGCTGACGATGAACTTCTCGCCGCGGCGGAAAATGGTGACGTCCAGCGCGGCGGAGATCTGGCGCAGGTTTTCGTCGAGGGGGCCGCACAGGTGGGCCAGGCGCGCGTTATCGAGCGGCTCCGGGACGAAGTAGTACGGTTGGACTGGCGTTTTGGTTTTCAATGGAATGCTTTATGAGAGAGGCCGGCAGTGCCGGCACAGGCGATAGTTTAACGTAATTTTCCGCCGCCAGACGCGATAGGCCTTGATTTCGGGCGGTCCGCCTTCTACATTGAAAGCGTAGCCTGCGGGCAATTTCCAGCGAGGGGAACATGGCAGCCAACACGATTTCGTCGTCGCGCATCAGCGCCCCGCTCGATGGCGTGCAGGCGGCCAACCAGCGCGAGACCCGCGTCAACCGCGAGCGCCAGCGCAGCGAGCAGGCCGGCGCGGCCGAGCGCGCCGACCAGGCCCAGCGCAGCACCGAGGCTGAGCGCGCGGTGCAGAACCGGGTGGAGCAGAACGCCGACACCCAGCGCGCCCGCGCCCAGGCCAACGACGACGCCGCCGCCCAGCAGCGGCGCCAGGCGCAGGCGGCCGACAAGCATACCCAGCAGGACCGCCGCCAGACCGAAAAAACCGTCGGCCGGCATATCGACACCACCGCCTGATCCGCCGTCACCACCGCGCGCCGGCGTCCCGCCGGCCCCGCCTTTCCGCCATTCCCGCCCGCGTAAAGCTGAACTTGCTTTGTGTAACAGTTTCCTACAAGTTCTTGCGTGCGACACCCTCCAGCCCCATGTGATGAAATAGCATTGTTGCTAAGGTTTCTAGCCCGTGATTGATGTCGAACAATCTTCGCTCGGCGCACAACGGCGGAAACAGGACCTTTTGAGCATAGAATTATCTTGCACGAAAGGCAATCAGCAGAGGCTAGCTGAAACTTAGTCCAAGGAACTAAGTTGCGCTTAAGTTCAGGCCTGCACACTTCATTCACCCAACCAACGAGGAAAATCATGGCACATCACGCTCTCGCTTCCCAGGAAAGCTACAACCCTAACCATCTCCTGGATATCTTGCTCGGCAAGATGCAGTTGAAGAACGACGCAGCGCTGTCGCGCCTGCTGGAAGTCGCGCCGCCGGTCATCAGCAAGATCCGCCACCACCGCTTGCCGGTCGGCGCCTCGCTGCTGATCCGCATGCACGAAGTGACCGGCATGAGCATCCGCGACCTGCGTGACTTGATGGGCGACCGCCGCACCAAGTACCGCCTGTCCGACGCCCAGGGCCGACCAAAGCCGGAAGAGCGCACCGAGAAGGCCGAGGCCGGAAACTACGCGCGTCACTAATGCGCGCGCACGCCCGCTGCTGCCGTTGCCGTGGCTGATTTCAGCCCGGCCGGCAGCCAGCCCGCCGCTTCAGGAATGATTGCTTCAGAAAGATAATCAGCTCAGCAGCACCATCGAGATTTCTTCATATTGCAGTTCCGTCTCGCGGAACAATTGCAGATAGATTTCCTCATCGAGGCCCAGCGCAGTCCAGGCCACGGTGGACACCGGCGGGACCAGATCGTCCTGCGCCTGCGCCAGATCGAGCGCATGCACGATAGCGTCGGCCACATGGATGATGGCCGCCAGGAAGCCTGCGCCCGGCGCCTCCGGGTCGTGGTGGCCGCCGATGGCGAGCCGCATCGTGTCGGAAAAATTCCAGTGCTCGGCCAGCGCCATGCCGGCGTCGACATGATCGACGCCCAGCACCGTGCGTTCCGCGTCCAGCAGATAACAATCGTGCTGGTCGCGGTAGGCGATGGTTTCCGAATACTGGTTCGGGAAGCACGACACCAGCACCAACCGGCCGATATCGTGCAGCAGCCCGGCCGTGAAGGCGTAATCCTGGTTGAAGCGCATCTGCCGCGCCAGCACCTTGGCGCAGGCGGCGGTGGCGATCGAGTGGCGCCAGAACGCCTTGTGGTCGAAGCCGGGGCAGTGGCCCTCGGCGAAGCAGCCGGTGACGGCCGCCGCCGTGATCAGGTTGCGCGTGGTCTGGAAACCCAGGTAGGTGATCGCCTGCTGGATGGTGGTCACCTTGACCTGCAGCCCGTACAGCGAGGAGTTGGCCAGCCGCAGCGTCTTGGCCGTCAGCGCCTGGTCGTAGGACACCTTCTTGGCCAGCACCGAGATGTCGACATCGTCCTGGTCGATGCTGTTGAGCAGCTCCATCACCACCGCCGGCAGCGAGGGCAGGTCGTCCAGCGTGCGGACGACGTCGTCGTAACTCAGCGTATTACTCATGCTCGGCGGCCTCCCGCGGACCCAGCCGGAAGTCCGTCACGAAACGGCGCAGCAGCGCGGTGGCCCAGTCGCTGTCGCTGTCGGGATCGTTCTTGCGGAACAGGCGGGCGATGCGCGCCTCGTGGTGCTCCAGCGTGGCCTGCACCGCTTCCGGCGACACCTCTTCCTTCAGGATGGGCAGCACGGCGATGCCGTGGCGCGGCATCAGCGCCAGCATGGCCTCGGTCAGCGCCGTGCCCTGCGGCAGCAGCACATGGCCCTGCACGTCCAGCAGCACGTCCGACAGGACCATGCCCGGCCGCACCTCCGCCAGCGTCAGTTGATGATAATTGCTCGTCATGTTGCCTCCCGGTTTGCCACCTGATCCACTTTGCGTGATCTTACCATTGCGTGCAAGCAAAGTCTGCCATGCAGGCATGGCGGCGGGGGCCACAACTTGCCAAGTCGCATGTCATACCGTACATTGGGGCGTTGCCGTCATTTCCATCTATGCAGGGAGGTTGGTCGATGTTTGGTATCCAAGGCCGGTTGACGCTGCTTTTCGTGGTGATCGTCACGTTGGTGCTGGGCATTTCCGGCACCTACGCCCAGTACAGCCTGGGCCACGAGCTGGAAGTGAGCAGCCAGCGCCTGCGCCAGGGCGTGCTGACCCGTCTGCAGACCAGCCTGCCGTCGGCGCTGTGGGACCTCGACAAGGCCAAGGTCGACAACATCGTCGCCGCCGAGATGCTGCCGCCCGAGCTGGTCTCGATCCGCGTGTACGACACCTCGGTCGGCCTGTTCTCCGGCAAGCTGCGTCACGAGAACGGCAGCGTCAGCTCGATCGAGAACGACGCCGCCGTCGGCGGTTCGCCGGTGGTGGCCGACCTGGCCTACCGCGATTCCGGCGCGGCCGGCGCCTCGCTCAAGCCGGTCATCGTCGGCCGCGTGGTGGTCAACTTCAGCCGCGCCCAGATCGACGCCACGCTGGCGGCCGAGGTGCGGCGCAAGGTGATCGAGGTGCTGCTGCTGGACCTGATCCTGGTGGCGGCGCTGGCGCTGTCGCTGCGCATCGTGTTCGATCCGCTCAAGCGCCTGCGCGACGGCCTGTTCGACCTGGCCACGCGCGGCAGCGACGAGGTGGAGGAGTTGCCCGACAGCCGGCACGACGAGCTGGGCGAGGTGATCCGCGGCTTCAACGCCATCCAGCGCAAGATCAAATCGAACATCCAGCGCATCCGCGAGGCCGAGGACGAGGCCCGCAAGTCGGCCCAGGCCACGGCCAAGGCGCTTGACGACCTGCGCCGCACGCAGGAGTCGCTGCTGCAGGCCGAGCGGCTGGCCTCGCTGGGCGGGCTGGTGGCCGGCGTCGCGCACGAGATCAACACGCCGGTCGGCATCGCGCTCACCAGCGCCTCGGTGCTGATGGAGGCCACCGAGAAGGTCAACTCGGCGGTGGCGGCCGGCAACATCAAGAAATCCGACATCACGCGCTACCTGGAGACGGCGGCCGAAAGCACGCGCCTGATCATGAACAACGCCTACCGCGCCGCCCACCTGATCCACAGCTTCAAGCAGATCGCGGTCGACCAGGTCAGCGAGGCGCGCCGCCGCTTCGAGCTGCGCGACTACATCAACGAGGTGGTGTCCAGCCTGCAGCCCAAGCTGAAGAAGACGCACATCACCGTCAGCATCGCCTGCCCGCCGGACATCATCCTCGACAGCTATCCCGGCGCGCTGGCCCAGGTCATCACCAATCTGACGCTCAACTGCGTCGAGCACGCCTTCGACGCGGGCGACGAGGGCCGCATCACCATCGGCGTGGCGCAGCAGGGCGACTGGATCGAGATGCAGGTGACCGACGACGGCAAGGGCATCCCGCCGGACATGCTGGACAAGGTGTTCGACCCCTTCGTCACCACCCGCCGCGGCCAGGGCGGCACCGGGCTCGGACTCAATATCGTGTTCAACTTGATGGCCAAGCAGTTTGGCGGCACCATTACGGTGTCCAGCGTGCTGGGGCAGGGCGCCAGCTTCGTTCTGCGCATGCCCTGCGTGACCCCGGTGGACGACCCGTCCGCCGCCGCAGCCGGCGCCGACGCCCGCCTCCCCAACTGAAAGGACAGCCATGCCACACATCAGCGGTGAATTCAACGTCAAGATGGCGGTGGAAGCCATGTCGGCCGTGGCGGCCGACAGCGGCATCGGCCGCATGTCGCTCGACAAGCGGTACCACGGCGCGCTGGACGCCTTCGGCAGCGGCGAAATGCTGGCCTACATGGACCGCGAGCTGGGTTCGGGCGCCTACGTGGCGATGGAGCGGGTGCGGGGGACGCTGGAGGGACGGCGCGGCAGCTTCCTGCTGTGCCACACCGGCACCATGGAGCGCGGCGCGCCGGGGTTGAAGGTGGTGGTGGTGCCCGATTCCGGGCGCGACGAGTTGTCCGGCCTCGGCGGGACGTTGCAGATCCGCATCGAGGGCGGCAAGCACTACTACGATTTCGACTACACGCTGGGGCCCGCCGTTGCTTAGGCCGGCGGCGCCACGCTAGAATGCCGCCATGGACAAGGACACCCTCAAAGGCTTGGCAATACTGATCGGCGTGGCGCTGGCGGGGGCGGCCTTTGCGGTGCTGGGCACCGAGGACGGTGTCCAGAAACTATCGTGCGTCGGGCGCGCCATCCTGCATGGCGTCGCCATCACCAACATCCATTCGGTGTGCGGCCTGTAGCGGCCGGGTTCAGTCGGTGAAGGTTTCCGACGCTTCGTTGCGGCGCGAGGCGAAGCCCAGGACGACCAAGCCCAGCATCAGCATGACAAAGGTCCGCGGCTCCGGCACTTCGGCCACCGGATCGATGGCTTGCTTGTTGTTAGGGTTGTTCGACGCCAACGCCTCCGGATCGCGATCCGTGGCGGTCTTTTCCGCAGGGGCCGACTCGTTGAGACCGCACGGCGTGGCGCTGTGGGTGTCGCAATGGGCCAGTAAAATTGCTGCGGTTGCAACTTTGCCTTTTTCCGGGTTGTCCGGGGCGGCCTGTGCGGCGCCGATGGTACCCAGGGCTAGCAATAATGTTGTTATTAAATTCAACTTCTTCACGGCATTCTCCTGACTATGCTGCATACGCAGGACTTAAGGCTACATTAAAGCATAAACATTAAAGTCACAGCGGACGCTTGCCCAACCGTGCTCTACAGGTTCACATTAAAGCATATTCAGTAACATATTGCCATCGGTATTTTTCTTTGGGCAATTTAATCGTGCAACGCAACAACGCTTTTTGACAGGCCGCCAGTGGCGTACACGATCTCGACTTCGCAACAATTAATTCGATTAGATATGGCCCAGACACAGACGATTTCCACATATAGCGGCACGCCGGGATTGACTTTCGCCGTGGCCGCGCTTGCCTTGCTGGCCGGCTGCGCCAGCGGCGGCAACCCGGCCGGCGGATCGGCCGCGGCAGTGCCGGCGCCGGCCGGTCCCAATCCGCAAGTACTGCTGCTGGGCGAAGTGCACGACAACGCCGCCGGCCACAAGCTGCGCTACGAGCTGCTGCGCCAGCGGGTGGAGGCGGGCTGGCGCCCGGCCATCGTCATGGAGCAGTTCGACCGCGAAAACCAGGACGTGCTCAGCAAGGCTCAGAAAGGCTGCCTGGACGCGCAATGCGTGATCCGCGTGGTGGGCGGCGTGCGCTGGGACTGGCAGCTCTACTATCCGGTGATCCAGCTGGCGCTGACCTACCAGCTGCCGCTGGTGGCCGGCAACCTGTCGCGCGCCGACGCCTCGCGCGTGGTGCGCGATGGCATCACCGCCACCTTCGATCCGCGGAGCGTGCGCGACTATCGCCTGGACCAGCCGCTGCCGGCCGACGTGCGCGCCGGCCAGTACAAGGAAATTCTCGCCGGCCACTGCAACATGCTGCCGGAGATGATGGTCGACGGCATGATCAACGCCCAGGTCTCGCGCGACATCTGGATGGCCAAGATCGTGCGCGACCAGCAGCCGCGCGACGTGGTGCTGATCGCCGGCAACGGCCACGTGCGCAAGGACATCGGCGTGGCGCGCTGGATCAACGCGCTGGCGCCGGCGTTGACGGTGCGCAGCGAAGGCTACGTGGAAGACGCCGCCGGCGCCGGCCGCTACGACGCGGTCTACACGGTGGCGCCGCAGCCCCGGCCCGATCCGTGCGCCCAACTTAAATCCAAACCCCTATCCTGACACCATGGAAAAAATCTACACCCCCGCCGCGCCGGACCGCGCCGCCATCGACGCCCTGGCCGGCGCCACGCTGCTGGAGTTCGGCGCCAACTGGTGCGGCCACTGCATGGCCGCGCAGGCGCCGCTGGCGCAGGCCTTCGCCGGCCACGAGGGCGTGCGCCACTACAAGGTCGAGGACGGCCCCGGCCGCGCGCTGGGCCGCTCCTACCGCGTCAAACTGTGGCCGACCCTGATCTTCCTGCGCGACGGCCAGGAGGTGGCGCGCCTGGTGCGGCCGCTGCAGGCCGAACCGATCAGCGTTGCCTTTACGCAAATCGATACCTAGGTAACAAGCTTAACTGCTTGGCAGCGGGCAAGGCCGGTGTGTATGATGGGCCGCACCATCCACCCGCAGGAGCGTCAAGCATGAGTCAGTCTCACCCCGGATCGTCCAAGGCCAATTCCCCGGCCACCGTGCTGTTTGCCAGCCTGATCGGCACCACGATCGAATTCTTCGATTTCTACATCTACGCCACCGCGGCGGTGCTGGTGTTCCCCAAGTTGTTCTTCCCGGCCAGCGACCCGGCCGCCGCCACGCTGCAATCGCTGGCCACGTTCGCCATCGCCTTCTTCGCCCGTCCGGTCGGCTCGGCCGTGTTCGGCCACTTCGGCGACCGCATCGGCCGCAAGGCCACGCTGGTGGCGGCGCTGCTGACCATGGGTATCTCGACGGTGGTGATCGGCGCGCTGCCGACCTACGCCTCGATCGGCACGCTGGCGCCGGCGCTGCTGGCGCTGTGCCGCTTCGGCCAGGGCCTGGGCCTGGGCGGCGAGTGGGGCGGCGCGGTGCTGCTGGCCACCGAGAACGCGCCACCGGGCAAGCGCGCCTGGTACGGCATGTTCCCGCAGCTGGGCGCGCCGATCGGCTTCTTCCTGTCGGGCGGCATCTTCCTGCTGCTCAGCGAAACCCTGAGCGACGCCGAGTTCTTCAGCTACGGCTGGCGCATCCCGTTCCTGTCGAGCTCGCTGCTGGTGATCGTCGGCCTGTACATCCGCCTCAAGATCCATGAAACGCCGGACTTCCAGAAGGTGCTGGACAAGAACGAGCGCGTCAAGGTGCCGGTGGTGACGGTGTGGCGCGACCATCGCCGCGTGCTGGTGCTGGGCACGCTGATCGCGCTGGCCACCTTCGTGCTGTTCTACCTGATGACCGTGTTCGCGCTGAGCTGGGGCACCACCGCGCTCAAGTTCAGCCGCAAGGACTTCCTGATCCAGCAACTGTTCGCCGTGATCTTCTTCGGCCTGACCATCCCCGTGGCCGCGCTGTGGGCCGACCGCTACGGCCGCCGCGCCACGCTGATCTGGGTCTCGGCCGCGATCGCCGTGTTCGGGCTGGCGATGGCGCCGATGTTCGGTTCCGGCAGCAGCCTGCAGGTGACCATCTTCCTGTCGCTGGGCCTGGGCCTGATGGGCATGACCTACGGCCCGCTGGGCACCATCCTGTCCGAGCTGTTCCCGGCCGAGGTGCGCTACACCGGCGCCTCGCTGACGTTCAACCTGGCCGGCATCCTGGGCGCCTCGCTGGCGCCGTACGCGGCCACCTGGCTGGCCACCAACTACGGCCTGCAATACGTCGGCTACTACCTGTCCACCGCCGCGGTGATCAGCCTGGTCGCGCTGCTGCTGGCCAAGAGCGGCGGCGCCAAGTCCGCTTAATTGCAATAAATGTCATCATACAACGCCGCGATGGCAGCCCTCGCAACGGGCCGCCATGGCGGCGTAATCCCTTGAATATCCGCATCTTTCCGCTTGCCTATCGCGTTTTATAGTTGTACGATGACTTACGACTAGAATGATCTCGTGGAGACCGAGAGATCATCACCCAAAAACCAGAATAGAGTGATGCCATGAACCTGAGCGAGCCTGTGAACGCGCAAGCGGTGGGAGCAACCGTCGGTAAATACCGGTGGACCATCTGCGCCTTGTTGTTTTTTGCCACCACCGTCAACTACCTGGACCGGCAGGTGCTGAGCCTGCTGGCGCCCGACCTGTCCAAGGAATTCGGCTGGAGCAATACCGACTACGCCAACATCGCCGCCGCCTTCCAGTTCGTGTACGCCATCTCGATGCTGTTCGCCGGCCGCGTGGTCGACAAGATCGGCACCAAGGCCGCCTACGTGGTGGCCATCACCGTGTGGTCGCTGGGGGCGCTGATGCACGCCTTCTCGGTGCCGATGGGCGAGGGCGCCGGCGTGCTGCTGGGCGCCTTCGGCATCGTCGCCGCGCCGTCCATCCTCGGCTTCATGATCTCGCGCGCCGTGCTGGCCATCGGCGAGGCCGGCAACTTCCCGGCCGCGATCAAGGCCACCGCCGAATACTTCCCGAAGAAGGAACGCTCCTTCGCCACCGGCATCTTCAACTCCGGCGCCAACGTCGGCGCCATCCTGGCGCCGATCTGCGTGCCGCTGATCGCCGGCATCTGGGGCTGGCAGGCCGCCTTCATCATGATCGGCATGCTGGGCTTCATCTGGATGAGCGTGTGGATCACGCTGTACGAAAAGCCGGACCGGCAGAAGCGCCTGTCGGCGCAGGAGCTGGCCTACATCCGCAGCGACCTGCCGCAGCAACAGCAGCAGCCGCAGACGCAGGCGCCGGCCGGCGGCAAGGTCTCGTGGCTGCGGCTGCTGAAGTACCGCCAGACCTGGGCCTTCGCCTTCGGCAAGTTCATGACCGACGGCGTGTGGTGGTTCTTCCTGTTCTGGCTGCCGACCTATCTCTCCGCGCAGTACGGCATGAAGGGCGACGCCATCGTCGTGCCGCTCGCGGTCCTGTACAGCATGACGATGATCGGTTCGATCGGCGGCGGCTGGTTCCCCAGCTACTTCATGGCGCGCGGCCACGCGCCCTACGACGGCCGCATGAAAGCCATGCTGGTGATCGCCTTCTTCCCGCTGGTGGTGCTGCTGGCGCAGCCGCTGGGCGCGATCAGCTTCTGGGTGCCGGTGCTGCTGATCGGCGTCGGCGCCTCGGCGCACCAGGCGTGGTCGGCCAACATCTTCACCACCGTCTCCGACATGTTCCCGCAAAAGTCGGTGGCCTCGGTGATCGGCATCGGCGGCATGGCCGGCGGCATCGGCGGCGTGCTGCTGACCAAGCTGGGCGGCTGGGTGTTCGACTACTACAAATCGGTCAACGACATCCGCACCGGCTACATGATCATGTTCGGCATCTGCGCCTTGGCCTACCTGGTCGCGTGGAGCGTGATGAAGGCGTTGGTCCCGCGCCACAAGGAGATTACCGACCTCTGATCGGCCCCGGAGCGGAGATGCCGACATGCTAAGATTGTCCTTTGGCGCTGCCGCCGTATGGGCAGCCAGGCATCCCCGATAGTCAGAACATGAAAAAAAACGTAGCAACCATCCGCGACGTGGCGGCGGCGGCCGGCGTATCCACCGCCACCGTCTCCAAGTTCGTCAACGGCGCGCAGCGCTTCTCGCCGGCGGTGGAGGCGACCATCAAGGAAGTCATCGCCAAGCTGGGCTACCGTTCCAACCCGCTGGCGGCATCGATGATCACCGGCCGCACCAAGAGCATCGGCCTGTCGGTGCTGGATGTCGCCAATCCCCACTTCACCAGCATCGTCAAGGGCGCCAACCGCGTGGCGCTGGCGCACGGCTACACGCTGCTGCTGGTCGACACCGAAGAGAATCCCGACCGCGAACGCCCGCTGCTGGAAGCCTTGAGCCGCAGGGTGGACGGCATCATCATGTTCTCGCGCATGCTGGAATCGGAGATGGACTGGGTGATGGAGCTGGGCAAACCGCTGGTGTATTTCGGCCGGCTGTCGCGGCTGCAGATTCCGTGGGTGATCAGCGACGACCACCGCGGCGCCTACATGCTGGCGCGGCACCTGGTCTCGCTGGGGCACAAGCGGATCGGCTACCTGCGCTTCCCGCGCTCGCGGCGCGACGAGGAGCGGCTGGCCGGCGTGCGCGCCTGCCTGGCCGCGCACGACATGGAACTGACGGTGTATGAAGGCGGCGCGCCGACGGCGGCCGAGGGCGAGCGCGTATGCTCGTCCATCCTGCTGGGCGGCGAGCACCCGGATGCGCTGATCTGCTACAACGACCTGATGGCGCTGGGCTTCATGAAAGCGGCGCAGGCGCTGGGCTTCAAGCTGCCGGAGCAGCTCTCGGTGGCGGCCTTCGACAACATCGAATACGGCCAATACACTTCGCCGGCGCTGACCACGGTGGACCTGCAGAGCGAACGCATGGGCGTGGCCGCGATGGAGAAGCTGATCGCCGCCATCGACGGCAAGTCCGCCCCCGCCGCCACGATGATCGAGCCGCAGCTGATCCTGCGCGGCTCGACCATCAAACGCGACTAGCTTAGAACAGGGTGCTGACGTCCGGACGGTTGGCCAGCGCCGCCTGGACCACGGCGGTGACGCGGGCGCGGTCGGCGCCTTGCAGCGGCTGGCGTGGACGGCGCACGAACTCGTTGCCGACGCCGGCCAGCGTTTCCACCAGCTTCAGGTTCTGTACCAGCTTGGTCGAAACGTCCAGGTGCATCAGCGGCATGAACCACTGGTACAGCTTGAGCGCTTCATCCCAACGCTTGGCCTTCATCAGCTTGTACAGCGCCACCGTCTCTTTCGGGAAGGCCACCACCAGGCCGGCCAGCAGGCCGTCCGCGCCCACCGCCAGGCCTTCGAACGACAGGTCGTCCACGCCCATGAACAGCTGGTAGCGGTTGCCGACTGCGTTGCGCAGGTCGGTGATGCGGCGCACGTTGTCGGTCGATTCCTTGATCGCGACGATCCATTCGCAATCGGCCAGTTCCTTGAAGTCTTCCGGCGTCAGGTCCACCTTGTACGACACCGGATTGTTGTAGACCATGATCGGCAGCTGCGCCGCCTTGGCGATCACGCGCAGGTTGTCCATCGCCTCGCGCGAGTCGGCCGCGTACAACACGGACGGCATCACCATCAGGCCCTGCACGCCCATTTCGTGCGCCTTCTCGGCGAAGCGGCAGGCGGTGGCGGTACGCGTTTCGCTGACGTTGACCAGCACCGGCACGCGGCCGGCGGCGACGTTCAGCGCGGTCTTGGTGACGGCCAGCTTCTCGTCGAACGACAGCGTGCTGGCTTCACCCAGCGAGCCGCAGGTCAACAGCGCGTGCACGCCGCTGTCGATCTGGAAGGAGAAGTGCTTCTCCATTTCGGCGTGGTCGAGATCCTCGTTCTCCTTGAACTTGGTGGTTACTGCGGGGAAGACCCCTTCCCATTTTGCTGCTGCCATGCTGTTCTCCTTGTGATGAATCGGTTGTTGTGAATCGGGTGGATTAATCGTCGATGATGCTGGCGATGCGGGCCGGTGAAATCGGCATCCGCACCGCGTCCGGCCGCCAGCCGTACAGCAGTTCGGTGGCGCCGCCGCAGATGCGTCCCTGGCACGGCCCCATGCCGCAGCGGGTTTGCAGCTTGGCGCTGCGCCAGCTGGTGTGCGTGCGCAGCTCGTTGTGGCAGACGTCTTCGCAGCGGCAGACGATGGTGTCGTCGCCGGCCAGCGTCAATAACTCCGGCCGCAGCGCGAACGCGCGCTCCAGCCTTGCCGCGAATTTCTTCCAGCGCGCGCGTTCGGCGTGCAGCTCCTGCGCGGCGGCCGGCTTGCCGCTGGCCGCCAGGCCGGCGATGCGGCCCTCCGCCAGCGCCAGGTCGACGCCGCCGACGCCGGTGCCTTCACCGGCGCAGTAGACGCCGGGCACGGAGGTCAGCTGCGCGTCGTCCACTTGCACGGACGTTTGTCCGTTCTTCGATGTCGTGGCGCAGCCCAGTGCCAGCGCCAGTTCGACGTTGGGCAGCAGGCCGTAGCCGCAGGCCAGGTAGTCGCATTGCAGCGCTTCCAGCTCGCGCGCGCCGCCGCGCTGTATCAGGATCGATTGCAGCGTGCCGTCGCCATGCGCCGAATGCACGTAGCTGTCGCGCAGGTAGGGGATGCCGCTCAGCTGCGCCGCCAGTTGCAGCGCCTGCGTGATCTTGGACGGCGTCGCCAGCAGGCCGAATCCGAAGCGCGCCAATGCCGGCAAGGACGCCTGCTCGATGATGGCGGCGATTTCCGCGCCCTTGGCGGACAGCGTCGCGGCCACCGCCAGCAGCAGCGGGCCGCTGCCCGCCACCACCACGCGCTTGCCCAGCAGCGGATAGCCGCCCTTGGCCAGGGCCTGCAGGCCGCCGGCGCCGGTCACGCCGGGCAGCGTCCAGCCGGGGAAGGGCAGCAGCCGCTCGCGCGCGCCGGTGGCCAATATCAGTTTTTCGTACTGCAGCGTGGCCGACGATGTTGGCGTCTGCACCTGCAGCTGTCCCGGCTCCGGCGCGTACAGCACCCGCGTCTGCGGCAGGTGGGTGACGTTGGGGGCGGCGCGCAGGTCGCTCCACAATCTTGGCGCGCGCGGGTCCTGCTGCTGCTCCGGACCGCCGCGCCAGATCTGGCCACCGGCCAGCGGATTGTCGTCGACCAGGCCGACCTGCGCGCCTTGCGCGGCGGCGGCATGTGCGGCAGCCAGTCCGGCCGGTCCCGCGCCGATCACCAGGATGTCGTAGCGGCTCATGGTCGGGACTCGCAGGTGATCACGTGCATGCCGTCGGCGCACAACGTCTGGCATGACAGCTGGTGCATGCGGCCGTCGATGGTGACGCGGCATTCCTGGCAGACGCCCATGCCGCACAAGGGCGCGCGTGCCGCGCCGCGCACCGAGCGCCGGGTGACGGCGCTGCCGGCCATGGCGATCGCCGCGGCCACGCTGACGCCTTGCGCCACGTGGACGTCATGGCCGTTGATGTTGAGGACGACGTCAGTCATTGAAGCGCCCCGGCAGGTAAGGAGTGTAGGGGATGCGCGTGCTGTCGCCGGTCATCTGCGCGGCCAGCAGCTGCGCGGTCGCCAGCGAGGTGGTGATGCCCAGGCCTTCATGGCCGGTCGCCAGCCACAGTCCGCGCCGCGCGGTGTGGGGGCCGATCAGCGGCATGCCGTCCGGCGTGGCGGCGCGCAGGCCGGTCCAGCAGCGCAGCACGTTCAGTTGCGCCAGGGCCGGCGTGAACGTGGCGGCATGGCGCAGCATGCGTTGCAGCATGGCCGGCTCCACCGCCAGGTCGATCGTGTCGAACTGGCGGGAGGAGCCGATCAATACTTGTCCGGTAGGACGGGGCTGCAAATTGAACGCGACCGAGTCGCCGCTGGCGGCGTGGGCGCTTTTGATGTATCCCAGTTCCACCAGCTGGTGGTGGACAAAACCGGGATAGCGGTCGGTGATGGCGATATGTCCCTTCTTTGGCTGCACTGGCAGTTCCGGCAGCAGCGCGGCCGAGCGGGAGCCGGCGGCCAGCACCACTTGCGACGCCTGGTGGCGCGTGCCGTCGGCCAGCAGCACGCCGTTGTTTTCGATGGCGGCGACGCTGCCGCGCAGCGTGGTGGCGCCGCGGTGCATCGCGCGGTCCAGCAGGATGCGCGCGCTCTTGGGCGGATAGACCAGGCCATCGCCGGGCACCAGCAGGCCGCCGGCCAGGCCGGTGCGCAGTTGCGGTTCGCGCGCATACAGCGCGGCGGGCGACAGCATTTCGCAGGGCAGGCCGTAGGCGCTCAGGGTGTCGGCCTTGGCGCGCGCCGCTTCCATTTCCTCTTCGTCGGCGGCCACCCAGATGGTGCCGCAGCGGCTGTATTCATGGCGCTGGGGCAGGTCGCCCACCAGCGAATTCCACAGCGAGACCGAATACGCCGACAGCGCCAGCTCCGCCGGGTTGTCGTCCATGACCACCAGGTGGCCCATGCCGGCCGCGGTGGCGCCGCCGCCGGGCATGTCCTGTTCGATCACCATCACCCGCAGGCCGCGCTGGCTGAGCGCATCCGCACAGGCGGCACCGACGATGCCGGCGCCGATGACGATCACGTCTTGCTGGTTCACCGTATGCCCCAGACGAAAGGGTCGGTCGGATCGAGGATCAGCTGCGCCTGCGAGTTGACCCATGCGCGCCCGCGGATGCTGGGGATCAGCTGCTCGCCGCGATAGCGGTACGAGGCTTCGAACACGCTGCCGATCACGCTCTCCTGCTTCCACAGCGCGCCCTCGGCCAGCTTGCCGTCGGCCGCAAGGCACGCCAGCTTGGCGCTGGTGCCGGTGCCGCAGGGCGAACGGTCGTAGGCCTTGCCGGGGCAGAGCACGAAGCTCTGGCTGTCGGCGCCGGTGCGCGATGGCGCGAACAATTCGATATGGTCGATCAGCGCGCCGCCGTCGCCGGTGATGCCGGCCCTTTCCAGCGCCGCGCCCACGGCCACGCTGTAGGCGGTCAGCGCCTCGACGTTGCCAACGCCCAGTTCCAGTCCATGACCGGAAACCAGGAAGAACCAGTTGCCGCCCCAGGCGACATCGCCGGTGACCGGGCCGTGGCCAGGCACGTCGACCGTGACCTGGGTCTGGCTGCGGTAGGAGGCCACGTTGTCCACGGTGACGCTGCCATCCGCGTGCAGCTCCGCCTCCACCACGCCCACCGGGGTATCGATGCGGTGGCGGCCGGCGCCGATGCGGCCCATGTAGGCCAGCGACGCGACCAGGCCGATGGTGCCGTGGCCGCACATGCCGAGGTAGCCGACGTTGTTGAAGAAGATGACGCCTGCCGCACAATCGGGGGCGTGCGGCTCGCACAGCAGCGCGCCGACCAACACGTCCGAGCCGCGCGGCTCGCAGACCACGGCGGAGCGGAAGCGGTCGTGCTGGCGTTTCAGCAGTGCGAGCCGCTCGCTGAGCGGGCCTTGGCCCAGTTCCGGGCCGCCGTCTATGACCAGGCGGGTCGGTTCGCCGCCGGTGTGGGAGTCGATGATGGAGATGTTTTTCATGCTCAAATCTTAGGCTTCCCGAGGCTTGCTGTCTTGCATCTCCTGCGCATGATCGATGACGAAATCTGCACAACGGCGATAAAACAGGAGACGCCGCCCCGCGCCGCTGGCACAATCGCCTTCATGCATACAGAACTCCCTCACGACGACGCCCGCCGCGCCCTGGGCGCGGGCATCGCCGATCCCTTCTTTTCCGAAGCGCTGTTCGATGCGCTGCCGGACGTGGTCTTCTTCGTCAAGGACGTGGAATGCCGCTACGTGGTGGTCAACCAGACGCTGGTCCAGCGTTGCGGCCAGCGGCATAAATCGGCGCTGATCGGGCGCACGCCGGCCGAGGTGTTCGCCCGGCCGTTCGGGCAGACCTACCTGGCGCAGGACATGGCGGTGCTGGCCGGCGGTAACGACATCGAAGACCAGCTGGAGCTGCATTTGTATCCCAACCGCGATCCCGGCTGGTGCCTGACGCGCAAGACCGCGCTGAGGGATGCGGATGGCCGCATCGTCGGCCTGACCGGCGTCTCGCGCGACCTGGCGATGGCCGACAAGAAGAATCCCGCATACCGCAAGGTGGCGGCGGCGGTGAACCTGATCCACCAGGAATACGGCCAGACCTTGCAGCTGGCGGAGTTGGCGCGCACGGCGCACATGTCGGTGGCGCAGATCGAGCGCTACTTCCTGCGCATCTTCCACCTGACGCCGCGCCAGATGATCATCCAGACCCGGGTTGAAGCGGCGTCGCGGTTGTTGAAGGGGACGGCCAGCGTGGCCGAAATCGCCCAGGCCTGCGGCTACGGCGACCACTCCGCCTTCACCCGCCAGTTCAAGGCCACCACCGGCGTCACGCCGACGCAGTACAGGCAGGCGGTGGCGGGCAAGGGCGGCTAAACGGCGGCGGGCCTCAGGCGATACCCAGCAGTTTGATCAGCAAAAAACTGACGGCGGCGAGGCCCAGCAGCGACAGCACCACCACCGCCGCGACCCGGCCGCCGGCGCGCAGCACTGCGCGCGCGTCGACGCCCAATCCCAGCGCGGCCATCGACATGATGGTGAAGAAGTTGGCCGCCTCGCGCGCCGGCGCCAGCGCGGCCGCCGGGATCGCGCCGAACGAGCGCAAGGCCAGCAACAGCAAAAAGCCGGCGATGAACCACGGGACCAGATGCGACAGCGCGGGCCGCGATGCGCCTTCGCGCGGCGCGAACAGCGACAGCGTCAGCACCACCGGTCCAAGCATCAGCACCCGCACCAGCTTGACCAGCGCGCCGACATGCACGCTGCTGACCGCGACCGAGCCGGTGGCGGCCAGCACCTGCGGCACCGCGTACACGGTCAGCCCGGCGAACACGCCGAACTGCACCGGCGAGAACGACAGCAGCGGCACCATCAACGGCAGCACCAGCACCACGACCACGCCCAGCACAGCGGTGAAGGCGATGGCGGCGGCGACGTCCTTGCCGTCGGCGTCGATCACCGGCGCGACGGCGGCGATGGCCGAATTGCCGCAGATCGAATTCCCGCAGGCGATCAGGATGGCCATCTTGCGCGGCAGCCCGAAGGCGCGGCCGATGGCGAAACTGAGCGCGATCGCGATCGCCACCACGGCGGCGATCCCGCCGATCAAGCCGATGCCGTTCTCCAGCAGCGAGCGCGCGCTGACCGATGCGCCCAGCAGCACCACGGCGATCTCCAGCAGCAGCTTGGCGCCGACCTGGATGCCGGCCTCGAAGCGCTGGTCGAGCGGCAGCAGCGTGCGGATGGCGGTGCCCAGCAAAATGGCCAGCACCAGGCTCTCCAGCCATGCGCGGCCCAGTAGCGCGCTCTCCACGGCTTCCAGCGCGTAGGCGGAGGCGGTGACCACGCAGCAAAGCGCCAGGCCGGGCAGGGCGTCTGTCATGGTTTTGTTCATTGCGTCATCCTTGATGGTTCGATAAGCGGAATTATCAAGTCGACAGATCGTTGCGTCCATCTTACAATTTATGACGATTCATTCAATCAAATCGAACAATGACACTTGAACAATTGCGCATCTTCGTGGAAGTCGCCGAGCGCCAGCACCTGACGCAGGCGGCGAGCGCGCTGGCGCTCACGCCGTCCGCCGTCAGCGCCTCCATCAAGGTGCTGGAGGAGCGCTATGGCACGCCGCTGTTCAACCGCGTCGGGCGGCGCATCGAAACCAGCGAGGCTGGCCGCATCTTCTTGGTGGAGGCGCGCCGCACGCTGGCCAGCGCCCGCGCCGCCGAACTGACGCTGGCCGAATTGGGCGGCATGAAGCGCGGCACGCTGACCATACAGGCCAGCCAGACCATCGCCAGCTACTGGCTGCCGCAGTTCCTGGTGCGCTTCCGCCAGGCCTGGCCGTCGATCACGCTCGACGTCGCGGTGGATAACACCCAGAACGTGGCGCAGGCCGTGGTGCAGGGCGTCGCCGACCTCGGGTTCGTGGAAGGCGCGATCGACGAGCCGGCGCTGCTGGTCGAGCCGGTGGCGCAGGACCGCATGGTGGCGGTGGTCGCGCCGGATCATCCCTGGGCGGCCGGCAAGGCGCTGCGGCCGGCGCAGCTGCTGGCGGCCCAGTGGATACTGCGCGAGGAAGGCTCGGGCACCCGCTCCGCGTTCGAGGCGGCGCTGGCGGCGCGCGGCGTCCCGGTGGATGCGCTGCAGGTCGCGCTGTCGCTGCCGTCGAACGAGGCGGTGCGCTCGGCGGTGATGGCGGGGCCGTTCGCCACCGTCGTGTCGGAGCTGGTGGTGGCCTCGCATTTGAAGGCCGGCTTGCTGGCCAAGGCGAACTTCAAGATGGCGGGGCGCGACTTCCTGATGCTGCGCCATCGTGAGCGCTACAAGAGCAAGGCCTCGCTGGCGCTGGAACAACTGATTCGGGAGACGCGCGCCGATTTGTGGCAATATTGACGCCGTTATCATCACAACAATTCGGAGACCGGCATGGCGACTAAAGCGTTGGTATTGACAGCGGAGGCGCTACGGCGCCGTTCCTTTTTGCGGCAGGCCGGCACGCTAGGCGCGGCCGCCGCTTTCGGCAGCCCGGCGCTGGACGCCCTGGCGGCGGAGGCGGGCCGCGTCACGCTGCCGTTCGAAAATGGCGAGCGTGAACTGGTCGCCTATCCGCAGAAGCGGCCGCTGATCCTGCTCACCGCCCGTCCGCCGCAACTGGAAACGCCGTTCAGCGTCTTCAACGAATCGGCGATCACGCCCAACGACGCCTTCTTCGTGCGCTACCACTGGAGCGGCATCCCTACCTCCATCGATCCGCAAACATATCGCCTGCGCGTCGGCGGCAACGTCAACACGCCGCTGGAGCTATCGCTGTCCGATCTGCGCCAGATGGCCGATGCGACCGAGTTGGTCGCCGTGGTCCAATGCTCGGGCAACAGCCGTGGGCATTTCGAGCCGCGTGCCAATGGCGGCCAACTGTCGAACGGCGCCATGGGCAACGCCCGCTGGACCGGCGTCCCGCTGCGCAAGGTGCTGGAGAAGGCCGGCGTGAAAGCCGGTTCGGTGCAAGTGGCCTTCAATGGCCTCGACACACCGCCGCTCGGCGACGGCCCCGATTTCGTCAAGGCCCTCAATCTCGACCACGCGCTGGACGGCGAAGTGATGCTGGCCTGGCAGATGAACGGCGCCGACCTGCCGATGTTGAACGGCTATCCGCTGCGCCTGATCGTGCCCGGCTACTACGGCACCTATTGGGTCAAGCACCTGTCCGACATCACCGTGACCGACAAGGTGTTCGACGGTTTCTGGATGAGCACCGCCTACCGCATCCCGGACAACCAGTGCGCCTGCACCGAACCAGGCAAGGCGCCGGCCAAGACCGTGCCGATCAACCGCATGAACGTGCGCTCCTTCATCACCAGCCTGGCCAACGGCGCGCACGTCAAGACCGGACGGCAGACGGTGGTGCGCGGCATCGCGTTCGACGGTGGCTATGGCGTCAACGAGGTGGCCTTCTCGGCGGACGGCGGCAAGACCTGGCAGGCCGCGCAACTGGGCAAGGACCTGGGCAAATACTCGTTCCGCGAATGGAGCGCGGCGTTCACGCCCAAGCAGAAGGGCAGCCACGAGCTGCTGGTGCGCGCGGTCAACCGCATCGGCCAGGGCCAGCCCGCCGGCGCCTTGTGGAACCCGCCCGGCTACATGCGCAATGTGGTCGAATCGACGCGCATCGTCGCCGTTTAAGGAGAGCACCATGATGATCCGTTCCCTGCTTGCCGCCGGCCTGATGACCGCCGCCCCCGCGTTCGCGCTCGACATCAACCTGCCGCCTGAAACCGCGCTGTTCAAACCCAGCACGCTGCCCGGTTATACGCTGGTGCAGAACAACTGCATGCTGTGCCACTCGGTGCACTACATTCAATCGCAGCCGCCGGCTTCGCCGCGCGCGTATTGGGAGGCCACGGTGAAGAAGATGAAGAAGCCGTTCGGCGCCACCTTCGCGGACGCCGATATTCCCGACATGGTCGATTACCTGGTCAAGACCTACGGCGCCGAACGGCCGCCCGCGACAAAGCCTGCCGCCGCCAAATGAATGATCATTGACCCGGCACGCCGCGCTTCCACGCGGCCCAGTTGCCGATGATGTTCTGGATGACCGGCCGGGCGGTCAGCGCGAGGTTGGCCGCTGCGGGCGCGAAGCCGCCTTGCTGCGTGTAGTTCAGCAGCACGTCGCTGTCGCTTTGCCCCGGATGCGGACGGTCGACGTCCGAGCCGGCGCGCAGGATCAGCACGCGCTTGAAATCCACCTTCCCGGCGGCCCCGCCGCGCCGCAGCACTTCGAGTGTGGAGTTGTCCTCCTGCTGGGCGGTGCAGTACCTGGCCTTGCCGTCGGTGAGCAGCGCGGACCAGCTCTCGGCGCGGCCGGCCAGCGCGGCGCCGCCGAACCACGTGTCGGTCGATGCGGTGTCACAGCGCAGCACTGCCGGCGGCTGGTTGGCTGGAGCTGTGCCGAAGTTGGCCCGGTAGGCGATGGCGGCGGGCGAATCGCCGAGCGTGACGTTTTTGGAGAGCTGATACGCGCGCGCCACCAGCTCGGGATTGAGCTGGAAGAATTCGGTCCGGTAGCTGAACGTGGGCTTGATGTCCGGCGCGCTGGTGTGGATGCCGAAGTAGCCGCTCGCCCATTCCTGCGGCATCTCCCGCGCGTCGATCTCGTGCAGCAGCGAGAAGTCCACCGCGTAGTCAGCCCATGCCGTCGAGCCGACGGTGCCCAGCTTGGGATTGATGCCGGCGATACCCGCGATGATGAAATAGGTGTGGCGCAGATCGAAGCCGCCGGCGTAGAGCAGGGCGGCGACGCTGGATGCCGCGTTGCTGTAGCCCATATCGGTGGTGACTTGGCAGACGTCATCGCGGTCGCAGCGCAGCGCGGGATAGCGTGCGGACAGCCCCGGAACCGGATGCTCGGTCGTCAGCCCAAGCTCGCTGATGAAGGGCGCCGCTTCGCCAGCGAATATATTGATGATCACCACCTTCGGCGCGAAGGCGGCGCGGCTGGACGCGACGCGCGCGGGCTTGGCCAGCGGCGCGCCGCCCTTCCAGTCCGGCCAATGCTGGACGATGTCCTGCACCAGCGGGTGCGCCGTGCGGTACAGGTTCTGCAGCGCCAGCGGGAAGCCGCCCGCATTGGTGGCCAGCGACGCCAGCGCTGTCTGACCCGGATGCGGACGGTCGAAGTTGGACGCGGCGCGCAGCACCGCCACCCGCTGCGCATCGAGCAGCCCGGCCTCGGCGCCGCGCAGCAAGGCGGTGTAGGTCGCGTTGTCTTCCTGTGAGCTCATGCAGTAGCTGCCCTGTTGGTCGGTGAGCAGCGCGACCCAGTCCCGTGCGCGCTGGCCGAGCAGGTCGCCGTGGAACCAGTTATTCC
>Ga0308157_10002870_pt1 | contig 26741 bp, 19 predicted proteins | sample PhyBR1_FD_201035 | JGI IMG/M metagenome (GOLD analysis project Ga0308157, IMG submission 201035) | Phyllosphere microbial communities from UC Gill Tract Community Farm, Albany, California, United States - DLSLB.R1 | ecosystem: Host-associated > Plants > Phyllosphere > Unclassified | place: USA...
TCAAAATTTGAAAAGCCTGCGCGATTCACCTGTGGGAGCGGGCAAGCCCGCGAAGCAGGCGACGCGGTGTCTGGCACCGGCTGCGCCGGTGTTCGCGGGCATGCCCGCTCCCACAGGGCCTGCGCTGGCTTGGAGTTGCCGCCGTACTTGCAGGAGCAACTGTCTTTCTCAAAATTTGAAAAGCCTGCGCGATTCATTGTGGGAGCGGGCTTGCCCGCGAAGCAGGCGACGCGGTGTCTAGCACCGGCTGCGCCGGTGTTCGCGGGCATGCCCGCTCCCACAGGAACCGCGTACAAACCGCCCCCCGATCCTGTCAGCGGCTTTGCAGAAACCCGCGAATGCGCTCGGCAGCCTCGATGCACTCGGCCAACGGTGCGACCAAGGCCATGCGGACACGCCCCGCACCCGGGTTCACACCATCCACTTCCCGCGAAAGGTAAGACCCCGGCACCACCGTCACATGCTGGGCTTCGAACAAATCACGAGTGAACTCGGCATCGTCGCCAGGCACCTTGGCCCACAGGTAAAAGCTGCCGTCCGGGCGCTGTACGTCCAGTACCGGCTGCAGGATCTCCAGCACGGCATCGTATTTGGCGCGGTACTGGTCGCGGTTTTCACGCACATGCGCTTCATCCTGCCAGGCGGCGATGCTCGCCAGTTGGGTTTGCACCGGCATGGCGCAGCCGTGGTAGGTACGGTACAGCAGGAATGGCTTGATGATGTCGGCGTCGCCGGCAACGAAGCCCGAGCGCAGGCCCGGCAGGTTGGAGCGCTTGGACAGGCTGTGGAAGACCATGCAACGTTTGAAGTCGCTGCGGCCCAGCTCGGCGCAAGCGCTCAACAGGCCGGGCGGCGGGGCGTCTTCGTCGAAGTACAGTTCGCTGTAGCACTCATCGGCGGCGATCACGAAGTCATGCTCGTCGGCCAGGGCAATCAGCTTTTTCAGGGTGTCCATGGGCACCAGCGCCCCGGTCGGGTTGCCCGGCGAGCACAGGAACAGGATCTGGCAGCGCTGCCAGACATCGGCCGGCACGGCGTCGAAGTCCGGGTTGAAGCCATTGCCTTCCAGGCACGGCAGGTAGTGCGGGGTGGCACCGGCCAGCAGGGCTGCGCCTTCATAGATCTGGTAGAACGGGTTCGGGCTGACCACCAGGCCGTCATCGGCGCGGTTGACCACGGCCTGGGTGAAGGCGAACAGCGCCTCGCGGGTGCCATTGACCGGCAGGATATGGCGGTCGGCGTCGAGCCAGCCGGCGGGCACGCCAAACCGCTGCTCGCACCACTGGCCAATAGCCTGGCGCAGCGCCGGCAGGCCGAGGGTGCTGGGATAGACAGCCAGCTTGTCGAGGTTATCGGCCATGGCCTGGGCGACGAACGCCGGCGATTCGTGCTTCGGCTCACCTATCGACAGGGCGATGGCGCGTTTGTTCGCCGCAGGCTTCACGGTGCCCAGCAGGGCGCGGAGCTTTTCGAACGGGTAGGGCTGAAGCTGGGTCAAGGCATGGTTCATCGGCGCAAGGTCTCGTCAATCGTCTAATCGTTAAATGGTCACGCGGCTGGGGCTGGTGTCGCTGCCTTGGCCGGCCTGCAACTGTTGCACGATAGCCTCCTGCAGGCGGCTGCACAGTTGCGGGTCGGACAGCGGCTGGTTGTCGGCATCGGTGATGAAGAACACGTCCTCGACCCGTTCGCCGAGGGTAGCAATCTTGGCGTTCTGCAGTGACAGGTCGAATTCCAGGAAAATCCGCCCCAACCGGGCCAGCAGGCCAGGGCGGTCGGGGGCCGTGATCTCGAGGATGGTCACTGGCCGTTGGGCATCGTTGAGGATGGTCACCTGTGGCGGGAAGTCGAAGTGCTTGAGCTGGCGGGGCACCCGGCGCTGAATGATGGTCGGGTAGTTCTCGGGGTTGCGCAAGGCTTCGCTCAGGCCGTCGCGAATCTGCCGCACCCGTTGCGGGTTGTCGCCAATCGAGCCACCGTCGTTGTCCAGCACGATGTAGGTGTCGAGCGTGAACTGGCTGCTGGAGGTGATGATTCGCGCGTCGTGAATGTTCAGGTTCAGCTGCGACATGGCCGCTACCGTCACCGCAAAGAAGTCGTGCTGGTCCGGGGCGTAGATGAAGATCTGCGTGCCACCCTCGAACTCGCGCTGGGTGGTTTCCTTGATCAGCACCAGGGGGCCGCCATCGGCGGGCTGCTGCAGGATCGCATCACTGTGCCAGGCCACGTCGGCCGCAGTGTGCTTGAGGAAGTAGTCATCGCCCAGCTGCGACCACAATTGTTCGACGTCGTCCGGGTCGGTGCCCTCGCGCACCAGGATGTCCAGGGCGGCAGACTGGGTTTGGCGAATCTGCTCTTCGCGGTCCAGCGGGTTTTCCAGGCCGCGGCGCAAGGCCCGCTTGGTCTCGGTGTAAAGCTGGCGCAACAGGCTGGCGCGCCACGAGTTCCACAAGCTGGGGTTGGTGGCATTGATATCGGCCACGGTCAGCACGTACAGGTAGTCCAGGCGCGTTTCGTCGCCGACGTGCAAGGCAAAGTCGTTGATCACCTGCGGGTCGGACAGGTCCTTGCGCTGGGCGGTGGTAGACATCACCAGGTGGTTGAGCACCAGCCAGACGATCAGCCGGCTGTCCCACGCGGGCAGTTGGTGGCGTTCGCAGAACCTCTGCGCGTCTACCGCACCGAGCTCCGAGTGGTCACCGTGGCGGCCCTTGCCGATGTCGTGGTACAGGCCGGCCAGGTAGATCAGCTCGGGTTTGGGCAGGCGCCCCATGAGCTTGCTGGCCAGCGGAAACTTCTCGGACACCGGTGTGTACTGCAGCTTGCGCAGGTGCTTGATGAGGTTGAGGGTGTGCGCATCCACGGTATAGATGTGGAACAGGTCGTGCTGCATCTGCCCGACGATCAGGCCGAACTCGGGCAGGTAACGCCCCAGGATGCCGTAGCGGTTCATTCGGCGCAGGTTGCGGTGTATGCCGATCTCGCACTTGAACAGCTCGATGAACAGGCTGGTATTGCGGATGTCGGTGCGGAACGTGTCGTCGATCAGGTGCCGGTGTTCGCGCAGCAGGCGCACGGTATCGGCGCGTACACCCTTGATTTCCGGGTGCTGGGCCATCAGCACGAACATCTCCAGCATGGCGAACGGTGTGCGCTTGAACACGTTCGGCCGGGTAGCCTCGATATAGCCGTCATGCAGGCGGAAGCGCGCATTCAGCGGCTGGGTGCTGCCACTGTCCTCGTCGGCGAGGATGACCTCCTCGAAGTGCTGGATGATCAGGTCGCACAGCTGGCTGATGCTCATCACCACCCGGTAGTACTGGGTCATGAACTGCTCGATCGCCCGCTTGGGGTTCTCGTCGTGGTAGCCCAGCAGTTCGGCCAGGCTGCGCTGGTGGTCGAACAGCAGGCGGTCTTCGGCGCGGCCGGCCAGCATGTGCAGGGCGTAACGCACCTTCCATAGAAAGTCCTGCGACGAGGCCAGCAGTTCGTTCTCGCTTTCCAGCAGGAAGCCTTCGCCAGCCAGCGCGAGCAGGTTCAAGGTGCCGTATTGGCGGCACGCCACCCACAGTACGGTCTGGATATCGCGCAGGCCGCCAGGGGACCCTTTGACGTTGGGTTCCAGGTTGTACTCGGTGTCGTTGTACTTGTGGTGGCGGGCCTTGAGCTCGGCGCGCTTGGCCAGGAAGAACTCCTTGCTCGGCCACATGTGTGCGGTGCTGGTCACGTCCAGCATGCGTTGGCGCAACGGCTCCGGGCCGGCAATGGTGCGGCTTTCCATCAGGTTGGTGATCACCGTGAGGTCGGCGCGGGCCTGCTCGGCACACTCGTCCACGGTACGCACGCTCTGGCCGACTTCCAGGCCTATGTCCCACAGCAAGGTCAGAAACCGTTCGATGGCGTCGCGGTACTGTTCATGCTCGGCAGCGCCCAGGAGGATCAGCAGGTCGATGTCCGAATGCGGGTGTAGTTCACCGCGCCCGTAGCCACCCACCGCAACCAGGGCGATGCCGCTGTGGTCGCCCCAGTCGAACTGGTTCCAGGCCTGTTGCAGGATATTGTCGACCAGCCAGGCACGGGCCTCGATCAGCGGGCGAATGTCGCCGCCGGCGCGAAAACGCTTGTCGAGCACCTCGCCGGCCAGGCGGATGGCTTTCTTGAAAGCGGCGATAGGGCTCGCTTTGAGGGCCAGTTCCGCCTGGAACTGGCCGCGGTCGAACAGTTCGGGGTCCACCTGGGGCATCGCGTCACGTTCCTGTCGTGGGTTGGCCGGGATCAGGCCGAGGTGCGCGGGATCGTGTCGTCCTTGCGCAGGGTGAAGATCTCGTAGCCGGTCGCAGTCACCACCAGGGTGTGCTCCCACTGGGCCGAGAGCTTGCGGTCCTTGGTGATGGCGGTCCAGCCGTCGCCCAGCACCTTGGTGTCAGCCTTGCCCTGGTTGATCATGGGCTCGATGGTGAAGGTCATGCCTTCTTTCAGTTCCATGCCCGTGCCTGCGCGGCCGTAGTGGAGGATCTGCGGTTCTTCGTGGAACACCTTGCCGATACCGTGCCCGCAGAATTCACGCACCACCGAGAAGCCGTTCTTTTCGGCGTGCTTCTGGATCACTTCACCGATGTCGCCCAGGCGGCACCCCGGCTTGACCAGTTCAATGGCCTTGTACATGCATTCCTGGGTCACCTTGGACAGGCGCTCTGCCCATGCTGGCACGGTGCCGACGTGGAACATGCGGCTGGTATCGCCGTGGTAGCCGTCCTTGATCACGGTGACGTCGATGTTCAGCGTGTCACCGTCCTTGAGCGGCTTGTCATTGGGGATGCCGTGGCAGACCACATGGTTGATCGAGGTGCAGATCGACTTCGGGTAGCCTTTGTAGTTGAGCGGCGCCGGGATGGCCTGCTGAACATTGACGATGTAGTCGTGGCACAGGCGGTCCAGCGCTTCGGTGGTGACGCCGGGCTTGACGTGTTCCTCGATCATTTCCAGCACTTCGGCAGCCAGGCGGCCAGCGATGCGCATCTTTTCGATGTCTTCTGCGGTCTTGATGGTAACGGTCATTACAGGCTCTCTACGGCGCCGTGCACGGCGCGAACAAACGGGAAAGGGCTTATTCTATCAGAGCGTCAGGGTGCAAGCTGCAAGTGGCAAGTGGCAAGTGGCAAGTGGCAAGTGGCAAGTGGCAAGTGGCAAGTGGCAAGTGGCAAGTGGCAAGTGGCAAGCGGCAAGCTACAAGAAGAAGCGGATCGTGCGTCGGCTGCTTTTTGCTTTTGCTTTTGCTTTTGCTTTTGCTTTTGCTTTTGCTTTTGCTTTTGCTTTTGCTTGCAGCTTGCAGCTTGCAGCTTGCAGCTTGCAGCTTGCAGCTTGCAGCTTGCAGCTTGCAGCTTGCAGCTTGCAGCTTGCAGCTTGCAGCTTGCAGCTGCCTCCACCGGGTTCCGTTTGCCCGCGGTCTGTGGTATAACATGCGCCGCTTTCGGGCACGACCCCGTCAGCATTTAACCCACACACGTGTCGACACGATGACCTGGGTGCCCCGAGTTGCAGAATTCGCGGGTTGGTCATTGGGATACGTGGAGGCCCAACCCGACTTATCAAGGAACTATCATGTCCCAAGTCAACATGCGCGATATGCTGAAGGCCGGTGTGCACTTCGGCCACCAGACCCGTTACTGGAACCCGAAAATGGGCAAGTACATTTTCGGCGCGCGTAACAAGATCCACATCGTCAACCTGGAAAAAACCCTGCCAATGTTCAACGACGCTCTGTCGTTCGTAGAGCGCCTGGCCCAGGGCAAGAACAAGATCCTGTTCGTCGGCACCAAGCGTTCCGCCGGCAAGATCGTCGCCGAGCAAGCCGCTCGTTGCGGTTCGCCATACGTTGACCACCGTTGGTTGGGCGGCATGCTGACCAACTACAAAACCATCCGCGCCTCGATCAAGCGTCTGCGCGACCTGGAAACCCAGGCCGAAGATGGCACTTTCGCCAAGCTGACCAAGAAAGAAGCCCTGATGCGCTCCCGCGACCTGGAAAAACTGGATCGCAGCCTGGGCGGCATCAAGGACATGGGTGGTCTGCCAGACGCTCTGTTCGTTATCGACGTTGATCACGAGCGCATCGCGATCACCGAAGCCAACAAACTGGGTATCCCGGTTATCGGCGTTGTCGATACCAACAGCAGCCCGGAAGGTGTTGACTACATCATCCCAGGTAACGATGACGCCATTCGCGCTATCGAGCTGTACATGACTTCGATGGCTGACGCCGTCATCCGCGGCCGCAACAACGTTGCCGGCGGCACTGAAGTCTACGCTGAAGAAGCGGCTGCACCTGCTGCTGAGTAATAGGCGCTAGCGTCTACTTGGCACGCGAAAAGGGGGCTCTGCCCCCTTTTTGCCACCTTGAAATCCTGCTGTCAGCATCGGCCCCGCATCATGGGCCTGCTGGAATACAAGCAGCGGATTTGCAGAATTTAACGCCCGTGACCAACGGGTGGAATGGTTGAAAAACTTTCCAAGAGGATTTTGAAATGGCAGCAATTACTGCAGCGCTGGTCAAAGAACTGCGCGAGCGTACCGGCGAAGGCATGATGGATTGCAAAAAGGCCCTGGAAAAGGCCGGCGGCGACATCGAAAAAGCCATTGACGACATGCGTGCCTCGGGCGCCATCAAGGCCGCCAAAAAGGCTGGCAACGTCGCTGCTGAAGGCGCTATCGCGGTCAAGACCGACGGTAAATCCGCCGTTCTGCTGGAAGTGAACTCGCAGACCGACTTCCTGGCCCTGCAAGACGACTTCAAGAACTTCGTTGCTGAAAGCCTCGAAGAAGCCTTCGCCCAGAAGCTGACCGACGCCGCGCCGCTGATCGCTTCGCGTGAAGCTGCTCGTGAAGCCTTGGTCGCCAAGTGCGGCGAGAACGTCAACATCCGCCGCCTGGTGCGCGTTGAGGGTGACGTTGTTGGTGCCTACCTGCACGGCAACAAGATCGGTGCCGTTGTTGTCCTGAACGGCGGCGACGTCGAGCTGGCCAAGAACATCGCCATGCACGTGGCTGCGTCGAACCCAGAGTTCCTGGATTCGTCGGAAATCTCCGCCGAGGCCATCGAGCGTGAGAAGGGCGTGTTCCTGCAGCTGAACGCTGACAAGATCGCCGGCAAGCCAGAGAACATCGTTGAGAACATGATCAACGGCCGTATCACCAAGTTCAAGGCTGAAGCGTCGCTGAAAGAGCAGGCTTTCGTCATGAACCCGGAAGTCAAAGTTGGCGAGCTGGCCAAGAAAGCCGGTGCTGAAATCGTTTCCTTCACCTACTTCAAAGTAGGCGAGGGCATCGAGAAGCCAGTCGACGACTTCGCTGCTGAAGTTGCCGCTCAGGTAGCTGCTGCCAAGCAGTAAGACAGCCCCGTCTGTCGCCCCAAAGAGGCTGCCCGCTCACGCGCGCAGCCTCTTTGTCAAAGCGGGAGCGGTTTACAGAAACCGCTGTTCGCGGACGCAACCGTTGCGTCACGTTACAGTTACAAGCAGGCTCAAGCAGCCCGCCAGAATTTTACAAACGCCGCAGGAGAGATTCGCAATGGCTCAGCAGGGCAGTGGTCATCAGGCTCGCTATAAACGCATTCTACTCAAACTTAGCGGCGAGGCCCTGATGGGCTCGGAAGAGTTCGGGATCGATCCCAAGGTCCTGGATCGCATGGCGCTGGAAGTCGGCCAACTGGTCGGCATCGGTGTTCAGGTCGGCCTGGTGATCGGCGGTGGCAACCTGTTCCGTGGTGCGGCGCTCAGTGCAGCCGGCATGGACCGTGTTACCGGTGACCACATGGGGATGCTGGCCACCGTGATGAATGCCCTGGCCATGCGCGACGCGCTGGAGCGGGCGAACATCACTGCCATCGTCATGTCGGCGATCTCCATGGTGGGTGTGACCGATCATTACGACCGCCGCAAAGCCATGCGTCACCTCAACGCCAAGGAAGTCGTGATTTTCGCCGCCGGTACTGGCAACCCGTTCTTCACCACCGACTCTGCCGCTTGCCTGCGCGCCATCGAAATCGATGCCGACGTGGTATTGAAGGCAACCAAGGTCGATGGTGTATACACTGCAGATCCATTCAAGGACCCGCATGCCGAGAAGTTCGATCATCTGACCTACGATGAAGTGCTGGATCGCAAGCTGGGGGTAATGGATCTCACGGCAATTTGCCTATGCCGCGACCACAAGATGCCGCTGCGCGTCTTCAACATGAACAAGCCCGGCGCCCTGCTGAACATCGTGCATGGCGGCGCGGAAGGAACCCTGATCGAGGAAGTCCAGAAATGATCAACGACATCAAGAAAGACGCGCAGGAGCGCATGACCAAGTCTCTCGAGGCCCTGGCTCGCAACCTGGCGGCCATCCGTACGGGGCGCGCTCACCCAAGCATCCTGGATACCGTCAAGGTCGCTGCCTGGGGCAGCGAGATGCCGCTGAACCAGGTGGCTGCAATCACCGTCGAAGATGCCCGCACGCTGAAGATCGTCGCCCACGACAAGAACCTCAGCGCGGCTATCGAAAAAGCCATCCTCACCTCTGACCTGGGCCTGAACCCGTCCAGCGCCGGTACCACCATTCGCGTACCGATGCCGGCCCTGACCGAAGAAACCCGCAAGGGCTATACCAAGCAGGCCAGCGCTGTTGCCGAAGACGCCAAGGTAGCCGTGCGCAACGTGCGCCGCGACGCCCTGGCCGACCTGAAGAAGCTGACCAAGGACAAGGAAATCAGCGAAGACGAAGAGCGTCGCGCCGCTGATGACATCCAGAAGCTGACCGACAAGTTCGTTGCCGAGGTCGATGCTGCCTTCAAGGCCAAGGAAAAGGACCTGATGGCCGTCTGAGGCCGGGGTTTTTTAATGGAAAAGACCAAGCCAGCGGTGCCGTCCTCGGTGCCGCGTCATGTCGCGATCATCATGGACGGCAACAACCGCTGGGCAAAAAAACGCCTGCTGCCCGGCGTGGCCGGGCACAAGGCGGGTGTCGACGCCGTTCGCGCGGTCATCGAAGTCTGTGCCCAGTCCGGGGTCGAGGTGCTGACCCTGTTCGCCTTCTCCAGTGAAAACTGGCAGCGCCCGGCCGAAGAAGTCGGTGCGCTGATGGAACTGTTCTTCTCGGCCCTGCGCCGTGAGGCCAAGCGCCTGAACGAAAACAATATCAGCCTGCGCATCATCGGTGACCGCTCGCGGTTCCACCCGGAGCTGCAGGCTGCCATGCGTGAGGCCGAGGCGCTGACCGCCGGCAACAACCGCTTCATCCTGCAAATCGCTGCCAACTACGGCGGCCAGTGGGACATTGCCCAGGCCGCGCAACGGCTGGCGCGGGAAGTGCAAGCCGGGCACCTGCGCCCGGACGACATCACTCCTGGCCTGCTGCAGACGTGCCTGGCAACCGGTGAACTGCCGTTGCCGGACCTGTGCATCCGCACCGGTGGCGAGCATCGCATCAGCAATTTCCTGCTGTGGCAGCTGGCATATGCCGAGCTGTATTTCTCCGACCTGTACTGGCCGGACTTCAAACACGAGGCCATGCGTAATGCCCTGGCCGATTTCGCTTCGCGCCAGCGCCGCTTCGGTAAGACCAGCGAGCAGGTCGAGGCTGGAGCTCGTGCTTAATGCTTAAACAACGCATCATTACCGCGCTGATCCTGCTGCCGATTGCGCTGGGTGGTTTCTTCCTGCTCAACGGTGGGGATTTTGCCCTGTTCATCGGCTTCGTAGTGACCCTCGGTGCCTGGGAGTGGGCGCGCCTGGCCGGCCTGATGGCCCAGCCAATGCGCATTGCCTACGCCTTGGTGGTGGCCGGGGCGCTGATGCTGCTGTACATCCTGCCGGAACTGGCCCCCTGGGTGCTCGGCGCCGCAGTGATCTGGTGGGGGTTGGCGACCTGGCTGGTGCTGACCTATCCACGCAGCAGCGAGTTGTGGGCCAGTGCTGCCTGCCGGCTGCTGATAGGGCTGCTGGTGTTGCTGCCCGCCTGGCAGGGGTTGGTGCTGCTCAAGCACTGGCCGCTGGGCAACTGGCTGATTCTCTCGGTCATGGTGCTGGTGTGGGCTGCCGACATCGGCGCGTACTTCTCTGGTCGTGCATTCGGCAAGCGCAAGCTGGCTCCGCAGGTCAGCCCCGGCAAGAGCTGGGAAGGCGTGTATGGCGGCCTGGCGGTCAGCTTGCTGATCACCCTGGGGGTGGGCATAAGCCGCGACTGGGGCGTTGGTCAGGTGCTGCTGGGCTTGCTGGGTGCTGCGCTGCTGGTGATGGCCTCGGTGGTCGGTGACCTGACCGAGAGCATGTTCAAGCGCCGCTCCGGCATCAAGGACAGCAGCAACCTGCTTCCCGGCCACGGCGGTGTGCTCGACCGCATCGACAGCCTGACGGCGGCGATCCCGATCTTTGCCGTGTTGTTGTGGGCTGCCGAATGGGGTGTCATGTGACTCGCCCGCAACGTATCACCGTGCTCGGTGCCACCGGCTCCATCGGCCTGAGCACCTTGGACGTGATTGCCCGGCACCCTGATCGCTACCAGGCGTTCGCCCTCAGCGGCTATTCACGTGTCGACGAACTGCTGGCCCTGTGCGTGCGCCACCGCCCGGCGTTCGCCGTGGTGCCGAGCAGCGAGGCGGCCATGCGTTTGCGTGCAGGGCTGGCGGCAGCCGGTTGTGCGACCGAGGTGCTAGAAGGCGACGCCGGGCTGTGCCAGGTGGCGTCGGCAAGCGAAGTGGACGCCGTGATGGCGGCGATCGTCGGGGCTGCCGGCTTGCGGCCCACCTTGGCGGCTGTCGAGGCGGGCAAGAAGGTCCTACTCGCCAACAAGGAAGCGCTGGTGATGTCGGGGGCCCTGTTCATGGACGCCGTGCAGCGCCATGGCGCGGTGCTGCTGCCAATCGACAGCGAGCACAACGCTATCTTCCAGTGCATGCCTGGCGACTATGCCCGCGGCCTGAGTGCCGTGGGGGTGCGGCGGATCCTGCTGACGGCTTCCGGTGGCCCATTCCGTGAAACGCCCATCGAAGCGCTGATGGGGGTGACCCCGGAGCAAGCCTGTGCGCACCCTAACTGGTCGATGGGGCGCAAGATCTCCGTGGATTCGGCCAGCATGATGAACAAAGGGCTGGAGCTGATCGAAGCCTGTTGGCTGTTCGATGCTGCGCCGGCCAAGGTCGAAGTGGTGGTGCACCCGCAGAGCGTGATCCACTCGCTGGTCGACTACGTGGATGGCTCGGTCCTCGCGCAGCTGGGCAACCCCGACATGCGTACCCCGATCGCCAACGCCCTGGCCTGGCCCGAGCGGATCGACTCCGGGGTGGCGCCGCTGGACCTGTTCGCCGTCGCTCGTCTGGATTTCCAGGCGCCCGACGAACAACGCTTCCCTTGCCTGCGCCTCGCGCGGCAGGCTGCCGAAGCCGGCAACAGTGCCCCCGCCGTGCTCAATGCCGCCAACGAAGTGGCGGTGCAAGCATTTCTCGAGCGGCGTATTCGCTTCCCGGAGATCGCGGGTATGATCGAACAGGTACTCGAGCAGGAACCTGTGGTGCCCCTGCCTTCCCTGGATGCGGTATTCGCCGCCGACCAGCGGGCCCGGGAGCTTTCCCGTGAGTGGCTGCGCCGCCACGGCCGCTGATGCAGGCTCGCTACGGTGCGTGAGGGGGCAGGGTATTGCCCCGCCCCGCTGAATATCATTCGGAGATGGACATGACAGCGCTCTACATGATTATCGGCACCCTCGTGGCCCTGGGGGTGCTGGTGACCTTTCATGAATTCGGCCACTTCTGGGTCGCGCGCCGCTGTGGCGTGAAGGTGCTGCGTTTTTCGGTGGGCTTCGGCACGCCGCTGCTGCGCTGGCATGACCGCCATGGCACCGAGTTCGTCGTGGCGGCGATCCCGCTGGGCGGCTACGTGAAGATGCTCGACGAGCGCGAAGGTGATGTGCCGCCGGCGTTGCTCGGCCAGTCGTTCAACCGCAAGCCGGTAGGCCAGCGTATCGCCATTGTCGCGGCCGGCCCGATCGCCAACTTCCTGCTGGCAATCGTGTTCTTCTGGCTGCTGGCGATGCTGGGTACCCAACAGGTTCGCCCGGTCATTGGTAGCGTCGATGCCGGTAGCCTGGCGGCGTCGGCCGGGCTGGCCGCAGGTCAGGAAATCGTCTCTGTGGACGGCAAGCCGACCAGCGGTTGGGCCTCGGTCAACCTGCAGTTGGTGCGGCGCCTGGGCGAGAGCGGCACCTTGCAGGTTGGCGTGCGCGACGATGGCGCCAGTGCCGAGCGCCAGTTGCAGGTCAAGCTGGACAGCTGGTTGAAAGGCGCCGATGAGCCAGACCCGATCCAGTCCCTTGGGCTGCACCCATGGCGCCCGGCGATTGCGCCGGTGTTGGCCGAGATCGACCCGAAAGGGCCGGCTGCCGCTGCGGGCCTCAAGAGTGGTGACAAGCTGCTGGCGGTCGATGACGTTGCCGTGACCGAATGGCAGCAGGTGGTCGACAGTGTACGTGCCCGCCCGGACGCCAAGGTGCAGGTCCGCGTGGAGCGCGACGGTGCTGCCCTCGACGTGCCGGTGGTCCTGGCCCACAAGGGCGAGGGCAAGGCCGTTGCCGGATACCTGGGCGCCGGGGTCAAAGGTGGCGAATGGCCTGCCAGCATGCTTCGCGAAGTCAGCTATGGCCCGCTGGAGGCGGTGGGCGAGGGCTTGTCACGCACCTGGAACATGAGTGTCCTGACCCTCGAATCGCTGAAGAAAATGCTGTTCGGGGAGCTCTCGGTAAAAAACTTGAGTGGACCGATAACCATTGCTAAAGTGGCGGGCGCTTCAGCCCAGTCCGGCATCGGGGATTTCCTGAATTTCCTCGCCTACCTGAGCATAAGCCTGGGGGTTCTTAACCTGCTGCCCATCCCGGTACTCGATGGGGGGCATTTGCTGTTTTATCTGGTCGAGTGGGCGCGCGGTCGTCCGCTGTCGGATCGGGTGCAAGGTTGGGGGGTCCAGATCGGTATCAGTTTGGTCATAGGGGTGATGTTGCTCGCCCTGATCAACGATCTGGGTCGACTATAAAGCTTCGCTCAATTGCGAACCCGCCGTTTTTTCACGGCGGGTTGTTTATTGCCAGTTGGAATAAAAGGACTTCATGAAACGTCTGCTGCTAACTGCGGTAATGTCCGCACTGATGATCGCTGAAGTTCACGCCGAGTCCTTCACCATCTCCGATATTCGCGTCAACGGCCTGCAGCGGGTATCCGCCGGCAGCGTGTTCGGGGCCTTGCCGCTGAACGTCGGTGACCAGGCTGATGACCGCCGCCTGGTGGACTCGACCCGTTCCCTGTTCAAGACCGGGTTCTTCCAGGACATCCAGTTGAACCGCGATGGCAATGTGCTGATCATCAACGTGGTCGAGCGCCCGTCGGTGTCGAGCATCGAGATCGAAGGCAACAAGGCGATCAGCACCGATGACCTGATGAAAGGCCTGAAGCAATCCGGCCTGGCCGAAGGCGAGATCTTCCAGCGTGCCACCCTTGAAGGCGTGCGTAACGAACTGCAGCGCCAGTACGTGGCCCAGGGCCGCTACTCGGCCGAGGTCGACGCCGAGGTGGTGCCACAGCCGCGCAACCGCGTGGCACTGAAGATCAAGATCAACGAAGGCACGGTCGCGGCCATCCAGCACATCAACATCGTCGGCAACAACGTGTTCGATGACGAAACCCTGGGCCAGTTGTTCGAGCTGAAAACCACCAACTGGCTGTCGTTCTTCAAGAACGACGACAAGTACGCCCGCGAAAAGCTGTCCGGCGACCTTGAGCGCCTGCGTTCCTACTACTTGGACCGCGGCTACATCAACATGGACATTGCCTCCACCCAGGTGTCGATCACTCCGGACAAGAAGCACGTCTACATCACCGTCAACATCAATGAAGGCGAGAAGTACACCGTTCGCGACGTGAAGCTGTCCGGTGACCTCAAGGTGCCGGAAGACCAGGTCAAGTCGCTGCTGCTGGTGCAGCCCGGCCAGGTATTCTCGCGCAAGGTGATGACCACCACGTCCGAGCTGATCACCCGCCGCCTGGGCAACGAGGGCTACACCTTCGCCAACGTCAACGGCGTGCCACAGCCGAACGAACAGGACCACACGGTTGACATCATGTTCGTGGTCGACCCGGGCAAGCGTGCCTACGTCAACCGCATCAACTACCGCGGCAACACCAAGACCGAAGACGAAGTGCTGCGTCGCGAAATGCGCCAGATGGAAGGCGGGTGGGCGTCGACCTACTTGATCGACCAGTCCAAGACTCGCCTCGAGCGCCTGGGCTTCTTCAAGGAAGTCAACGTCGAGACCCCACCGGTGCCAGGCACCGATGACCAGGTCGACGTCAACTACAGCGTGGAGGAGCAAGCCTCCGGTTCGATCACCGCCAGCGTCGGTTTCGCCCAGAGCGCGGGCCTGATCCTGGGTGGTTCGATCAGCCAGAGCAACTTCCTCGGTACCGGTAACAAGGTATCCATCGGCTTGACCCGTTCGGAATACCAGACCCGCTACAACTTTGGTTTCGTGGACCCCTACTTCACTGCCGACGGCGTGAGCCTGGGCTACAACGCCTTCTACCGCAGCACCAACTACGATGACCTCGATGTCGACGTGGCCAGCTACGCGGTGGACAGCCTTGGTGCAGGTGTGAGCCTGGGTTACCCGATCAGCGAAACCTCGCGCCTGACCTACGGCCTGAGCGTGCAGCAGGACAAGATCAAGACCGGCAAGTACACCGTTGACGAGATCTTCGACTTCCTCGACCAGGAGGGCGACAACTTCCTCAACTTCAAGGCGTCGATCGGCTGGTCCGAGTCGACCTTGAACAAAGGCGTGCTGGCGACCCGTGGTCACTCGCAAAGCCTGACCCTGGAGTCGACCATTCCGGGCAGCGACCTGTCGTTCTTCAAACTCGACTACCGTGGCCAACTGTTCAAGCCGATTACCAACGACTACACCCTGCGCCTGCACACCGAGCTGGGCTATGGTGATGGTTATGGCAGCACCTCCGGCCTGCCGTTCTACGAGAACTACTTCGCGGGTGGCTTCAACTCCGTGCGTGGCTTCAAGGACAGCAGCCTGGGCCCACGTAGTACCCCAAGCCGCGGTGAAGGCAACCCAGGTGGCAAGCCCGGTACCATCGCCGACCCGGATCAGGATCCGTTGCCGTTCGGTGGTAACGTGCTGGTGCAAGGTGGCGTCGAATTGCTGTTCCCGCTGCCGTTCGTCAAGGATCAGCGTTCGCTGCGCACCTCCGTGTTCTGGGATGTGGGTAACGTGTTCGACACCAATTGCGGCAGCAAGCCTGATTGCGAGAAGGTCGGCTTCTCGGGCATGGCCAGTTCGGTCGGCCTGGGCGTGACCTGGATTACTGCACTGGGCCCGCTGAGCTTCAGCCTGGCAATGCCGGTCAAGAAACCGGACGATGCCGATACCCAGGTGTTCCAATTCTCTCTGGGCCAGACCTTCTAAGGTCGGCCCTTGCTTAACGACAACGGTTTATCCAGGAGTGCATCGTGCGTAAATTGGCTCAACTGGCCGTAGTGGCCGCGGCGCTGGTCGCCACCCCGGCTTTCGCCGAAATGAAGGTTGCCGTGCTGAACTATCAGATGGCCCTGCTGGAATCGGACGCCGCCAAGAAGTACGCGGTGGATGCCGAGAAGAAATTCGGCCCGCAACTGACCAAGCTGAAAAGCCTGGAAAGCAGCGCCAAGGGTATCCAGGACCGCCTGATCAAGGGCGGCGACAAGATGCAGCAGCAGGAGCGTGAGCGCCTGGAGCTCGAGTTCAAGCAAAAAGCCCGCGATTTCCAGTTCCAGTCCAAGGAACTGAACGAAGCCAAGGCCGTTGCCGACCGTGACATGCTCAAGCAGCTGAAGCCGAAGCTGGATGGCGCTGTTGAGGAAGTGATCAAGAAAGGCGGTTACGACCTGGTTCTCGAGCGTGGCGCGGTTATCGATGTCAAACCCCAGTACGACATCACCCGCCAGGTCATCGAGCGCATGAACCAAGCCCGTTGATATGAGTGTGACCATGACGCTAGGCCAACTGGCCGAGGCCCTCGGTGCCACCCTGCAGGGGCCCGAGGCGCTGCAGATTACCGGGCTGGCCACCTTGCAAGAGGCTGGCCCCGGGCAGTTGACCTTCCTGGCCAACCCGCAGTACCGCAAGTACCTGGATAACTGCCAGGCCGGCGCGGTGCTGCTCAAGGCCGCGGACGCCGAAAGCTTTGCCGGCAATGCCCTGGTCGTGGCCGACCCGTACCTGGCTTATGCGCGCATTTCCCACCTGTTCGATCCGAAACCCAAGGCTGTGGCGGGAATACATCCCAGCGCCGTGGTGGCCGAGGATGCTCAGGTAGATGCCAGCGCCAGCATCGGGCCGTTCGCGGTCATCGAAAGTGGCGCCCGTATCGGCGCCAACGTGAGCATTGGTGCACATTGCTTCATTGGTGCCCGTTGCGTGGTGGGTGAAGGCGGCTGGCTGGCACCGAGGGTCACGTTGTATCACGATGTCACCATCGGCAAGCGCGTGGTCATCCAGTCGGGTGCGGTGATCGGCGGCGAGGGCTTCGGCTTCGCCAACGAGAAGGGCATCTGGCGCAAGATCGCCCAGATTGGTGGCGTTACCATCGGCGATGATGTGGAAATCGGCGTCAACACGGCGGTCGACCGTGGTGCGTTGTCGGACACCCGCATCGGCAATGGGGTCAAACTGGATAACCAGATCCAGATCGCCCACAACGTGCAGATCGGCGACCACACCGCCATGGCTGCGTGTGTCGGTATTTCCGGCAGCACGCGCATCGGCAAGCACTGCATGCTGGCGGGTGGCGTGGGGTTGGTGGGGCACATTGATATTTGCGATAACGTATTCATTTCCGGAATGACCATGGTTACCCGCTCGATCACCGAGCCGGGCTCCTATTCTTCCGGTACGGCCATGCAGCCATTGGCTGACTGGCGCAAGAGCGCCGCGCGTATCCGCCACCTGGACGATATGGCCAAGCGCCTCCAGCAGCTGGAAAAACGCGTCGATACCGTGACCTCAGGTGGCCAGCCGGCATCAGAAGGCTGATACCATTCCCTGAGCAAGAGTGAACAGTCGCTAGCTGGCTCCTCTTTGGATTGCAAAAGGAGCGTGCGGTCAGCACCTGCGCTCCCTATTCTTATTACAGGCTTCCCCCCCGAAATGATGGACATCAACGAGATTCGCGAATACCTGCCTCACCGTTACCCGTTCCTGCTGGTGGACCGCGTGACGGAGCTGGACTACGAGGCCCAGAGCATTCGTGCCTACAAGAATGTCAGCATCAACGAGCCGTTCTTCAATGGCCATTTCCCGGCGCACCCGATCATGCCGGGCGTCCTGATCATCGAAGCCATGGCCCAGGCGGCCGGTATCCTGGGTTTCAAGATGCTCGATGCCAAGCCTGCCGATGGCACCCTGTATTACTTCGTCGGCTCCGACAAGCTGCGTTTCCGTCAGCCGGTGCTGCCGGGTGACCAGTTGGTGCTGGAAGCCAAGTTCCTCAGCCGCAAGAGCATGATCTGGAAGTTCGAATGCCGCGCCCTGGTCGACGGCAAGCCGGTGTGCTCGGCAGAAATCACCTGCGCGGAACGCTCCCTATGAATTCGATTGATCCTCGGGCCATCATCGATCCCTCGGCCAAGCTCGCCGACGGTGTCGAGGTGGGCCCTTGGTCGATCGTGGGCCCCGATGTCGAGGTCGGGGAGGGCACCGTTATCGGCCCGCATGTTGTGTTGAAGGGGCCGACCCGTATCGGCAAGCACAACCGTATCTTTCAGTTTTCGTCGATTGGTGAAGACACCCCGGACCTCAAGTACAAGGGTGAGCCGACGCGCCTGGTGATTGGCGACCACAACGTGATTCGCGAAGGGGTGACCATTCACCGCGGGACCATCCAGGACCGTGCCGAAACCACCCTGGGTGACCACAACCTGATCATGGCTTATGCCCACATCGGCCATGACAGCGTCATCGGCAACCACTGCATTCTGGTCAACAACACGGCCCTCGCCGGGCATGTGCATGTGGGGGACTGGGCGATCCTGTCCGGCTACACCCTGGTGCACCAGTACTGCCATATCGGTGCCCACGCGTTTTCCGGCATGGGTACGGCGATCGGCAAGGACGTACCGGCCTTTGTGACCGTGTTCGGTAGCCCGGCCGAAGCCCGCAGCATGAACTTCGAAGGCATGCGCCGGCGCGGGTTCAGCGCCGAAGTGATCCACGTGCTGCGCCGTTGTTACAAGATTGTCTATCGTCAGGGCCTTACCGTCGAAGACGCACTCAAGGAGCTGGCCGAGCCTGCCGCGCTGCACCCTGAGGTCGAGCTGTTCCGCCAGTCGATCGTGAACTCCGCCCGCGGCATCACCCGCTGACATGGCCCGGCTTTGCGTAGCGCTGGTTGCCGGTGAGGCCAGCGGCGATATTCTGGGTTCAGGCCTGATGCGTGCCCTCAGCGAGCGGCACCCCGACATACGCTTTATCGGGGTAGGCGGCCCCTTGATGGAAGCCGAAGGCCTGCAATCCTATTTCCCAATGGAACGCCTGGCGGTCATGGGCCTGGTGGAGGTGCTGGGGCGCCTGCGCGAGCTGCTCAAGCGGCGCAAACTGCTGATCCAGACCCTGATCGATGAAAAGCCGGATGTGTTCATCGGTATCGATGCGCCTGACTTTACCCTCAACATCGAGCTGAAACTGCGGCAGGCCGGGATCAAGACCGTGCACTACGTCAGCCCGTCGGTCTGGGCCTGGCGGCAGAAGCGGGTGCTGAAGATCCGCGAAGGCTGCGACCTGATGCTGACCCTGCTGCCGTTCGAGGCGCGGTTCTATGAAGAGCAGGGCGTGCCGGTGCGCTTTGTCGGCCACCCGCTGGCCGACACCATCCCGCTGCAAGCCGACCGCGCAACTGCGCGTGCCGCCCTGGGCCTGGGCGAGGGCCCGGTGGTGGCCCTGATGCCGGGCAGCCGCGGCGGCGAGGTTGGCCGCTTGGGGGCGTTGTTCCTCGATGCTGCCGAGCGCCTGTGCCACCACGTACCGGGCGTGCGCTTCGTACTGCCGTGTGCCAACGCGGCGCGGCGCGCGCAGGTCGAGCAGATGCTCGAAGGGCGGCAGTTGCCGCTGATGCTGCTTGATGGCCAGTCGCACCAGGCCCTGGCCGCCTGCGACGCGGTGTTGATCGCCTCGGGTACCGCCACCCTCGAAGCCCTGCTGTACAAGCGGCCGATGGTGGTGGCTTACCGCCTGGCGCCGCTGACCTACTGGATTCTCAAGCGGCTGGTGAAAAGCCCCTACGTGTCGTTGCCCAACCTGTTGGCGCAGCGTGAGCTGGTACCTGAGCTGCTGCAAGACGCTGCCACCAGCGAGGCGTTGGCCAATACCCTGGTACCGCTGTTGCGCGATGGTAGCCGGCAGACCGAGCGTTTCGACGAAATTCACCGCACCCTGCGCCGCGACGCCTCCAATCAGGCGGCCGAGGCGGTGCTGGCCCTGCTCAAGGACCGCTGACATGCAATTTGGACTGGACTTCAACCTGGTCGAAGACCTGGTCGCCGGCGTTGACGAAGTGGGCCGTGGCCCGCTGTGCGGTGCGGTGGTAACGGCAGCGGTGATCCTCGACCCAACCCGGCCGATCCTCGGCCTGAACGATTCGAAGAAACTCACGCAAGCCAAGCGCGAAGCGCTGTTCGACGAGATTTGCGAAAAGGCCCTGAGTTTCTGTATCGCCCGTGCCGAGGTCGAGGAAATCGACCGGCTCAATATCCTGCAGGCCACCATGCTGGCCATGCAGCGCGCGGTCGAAGGCCTGCACGTTCCACCGAAGCTGGCGCTGATCGACGGCAACCGCTGCCCGAAACTCGCCGTGCCGGCAGCGCCAGTGGTCAAGGGCGATAGCCAGGTCCCGGCGATTGCGGCAGCATCGATTCTTGCCAAGGTCAGCCGTGACCGCGAAATGAGCGCGTTCGAGCTGATCTACCCGGGTTACGGTATCGGCGGGCACAAGGGCTACCCCACGCCGGTGCATCTGGAGGCCTTGGCCCGGCTTGGGCCTACGCCCATTCATCGGCGTTCCTTCGCCCCGGTGCGGGCGGCCTGGGAAGCGCGTGAAGGCGTTATCGATTCCCTGATCTGACCAATGGGGCGGGCCCCTTGTAGGCGCGGCTTTAGCCGCGAACACCGGCACAGCCGGTGCCATCCACCGCGGCGCATGATTCGCGGGTAAACCCGCTCCTACAAGCAGCCCCAAAACCCCCTCGCAATTACGCTACAATCCCGCCCTTGTCGTTCAGCACTGCTACAGGATCTCCCATGTCGGTTCCCTTCGTTCACCTGCGCGTCCACTCCGAATTCTCGCTGGTTGACGGCCTGGTGCGGATCAAACCGCTGGCCAAGGCGCTGGCCGGGATGAACATGCCAGCAGTGGCCATCACCGACCAGAGCAACATGTGCTCGCTGGTGAAGTTCTACAAGACGGCCATGGGCGCCGGCATCAAACCGATCTGTGGTGCCGACCTGTGGCTGGCCGGCGCCGACCCGGAAGCGCCGCTGTCGCGTATCTGCCTGCTGGCCATGAACCCCAAGGGCTATCGCAACCTCACCGAGCTGATCTCGCGCGGTTGGACCGACGGCCAGCGCAACGGCCTGGTGATTCTTCAGCGTGAATGGGTCGCGCCAGCCAGCGAAGGCCTGATCGCCTTGTCGGCCGGCAAGGAAGGTGACATCGGCATGGCCCTGCTGGCCGGCCGGGACGACGAAGCCCAGGCCCTGCTGCAAGACTGGATGGGCATGTTCCCCGAGCGCTTCTACGTAGAAGTGCAGCGCACCAACCGCGCCCGCGACGAGGAGTATGTGCATGCTGCCGTTGCCCTGGCCGACAGGTTGGGCGCGCCGCTGGTGGCCACCAACGACGTGCGTTTCATCAAGCAGTCCGACTTCGACGCCCATGAAACCCGGGTTTGTATCGGTGAAGGCTGGACCCTCGACGACCCCCGCCGGCCGCGTTGCTACAGCGACCAGCAGTACCTCAAGTCGTCCGAGGAAATGGCCGAGCTGTTCAGCGACCTGCCCGATGCCATCGCCAACACCGTCGAAATCGCCAAGCGTTGCAACATCCAGGTGCAGCTGGGCAAGTACTTCCTGCCCGACTTCCCTACGCCCAACGGCATGGGCATCGACGACTACCTGCGGCACGTGTCCCACGAAGGCCTGGAAGAGCGCCTGGCGGTGCTGTGGCCCAAGGAAACCACGCCCAATTATGAAGAGAAGCGCCAGGTTTACCTCGACCGGTTGAAGTTCGAACTGGACATCATCATCCAGATGGGCTTCCCCGGTTACTTCCTGATCGTTATGGACTTCATCAAGTGGGCCAAGAACAACGACGTGCCGGTTGGCCCTGGCCGTGGTTCGGGCGCCGGGTCGCTGGTGGCCTATGTGCTGAAGATCACCGACCTCGACCCGCTGGCCTATGACCTGCTGTTCGAGCGCTTCCTCAACCCTGAACGTATTTCCATGCCCGACTTCGACGTCGACTTCTGCATGGACGGCCGTGACCGGGTCATTGACTATGTGGCCGAGGCTTATGGCCGCAACGCGGTCAGCCAGATCATCACCTTCGGCACCATGGCTGCCAAGGCGGTGGTGCGCGACGTGGCACGGGTTCAGGGCAAGTCCTACGGCCTGGCCGACCGCCTGTCGAAGATGATTCCGTTCGAAGTGGGCATGACCCTGGAGAAGGCCTACGAGCAGGAAGAGATCCTGCGTGACTTCCTCAAGGGTGACGAGGACGCCCGCGAGATCTGGGATATGGCGCTGAAGCTGGAAGGTGTGACCCGGGGTACCGGCAAGCACGCCGGTGGCGTGGTGATCGCCCCGACCAAGCTCACCGACTTCTCCCCGATCGCCTGTGACGAAGAAGGCGGCGGCCTGGTAACCCAGTTCGACAAGGATGACGTCGAGGCGGCCGGGCTGGTGAAGTTCGACTTCCTCGGCCTGCGTACCCTGACCATCATCAAGTGGGCCATGGAGATCATCAACCGCGAGCAGGCCAAGAAAAACCTGCCCGACGTGAATATCGACTTCATCCCGCTGGACGACCGCAAAACCTACGAGCTGTTGCAGAAGGCCGAAACCACGGCGGTATTCCAGCTTGAATCGCGTGGCATGAAGGAGCTGATCAAGAAGCTCAAGCCCGACTGCCTGGAAGACCTCATCGCACTGGTGGCACTGTTCCGCCCCGGCCCGCTGCAGTCGGGCATGGTGGACGACTTCATCAACCGCAAGCACGGCCGTGCCGAGCTGGCCTACCCGCACTCCGACTACCAGTACGAAGGCCTCAAGCCGGTGCTGGCCCCCACCTACGGCATCATCCTGTACCAGGAACAGGTGATGCAGATTGCCCAGGTGATGGCCGGCTACACCCTCGGCGGCGCCGACATGCTGCGCCGGGCCATGGGCAAGAAAAAGCCCGAGGAAATGGCCAAGCAGCGTGGTGGTTTCATCGAAGGCTGCGTGGCCAACAATATCGATGCGGACCTGGCAGGCAACATCTTCGACCTGGTAGAGAAGTTCGCCGGTTACGGCTTCAACAAATCCCACTCCGCGGCCTACGGCCTGGTGTCGTACCAGACCGCCTGGCTGAAAACCCACTACCCGGCACCGTTCATGGCGGCGGTGCTGTCGGCCGACATGCACAACACCGACAAGGTGGTGGTACTGGTGGAGGAGGTGCGCAGCATGAAGCTGCGCCTGGATGCGCCGGACGTGAACTTCTCCGATTTCAAGTTCACCGTGAACAACGACGGCCGTATCGTCTACGGCCTGGGCGCTATCAAGGGCGTTGGCGAAGGCCCGGTAGAGGCCATCGTCGAAGCCCGTGCCCAGGGCGGGCCGTTCAAGGACCTGTTCGACTTCTGTGAGCGCATCGACCTCAAACGGGTCAACAAGCGCACCCTCGATGCGCTGGTGCGCAGTGGGGCGCTGGACCGGTTGGGCCCGCATTTCCATGACGAAATCAAGGCCTACCATGCCCATATCGACATCAACCGGGCGACCTTGCTTTCGGCACTGGGTGAGGCCATCAAGGCCGCCGAGCAGGCCGCGCATACCGCGGACAGTGGTCATGTCGACTTGTTCGGGGGCATGTTCGACGCGGCGGATGTCGATGTTTACGCCAACCACCGCAAGGTGCGCGAGCTGACCCTCAAGGAACGCCTGAAAGGCGAAAAGGACACCTTGGGGCTGTACCTGACCGGCCACCCGATCGACGAGTACGAAACCGAGATTCGCCGCTTCGCCCGCCAGCGCATCATCGACCTCAAACCGTCGCGTGAAACCCAGACCATCGCCGGCATGATCATTGCGCTGCGGGTGATGAAGAACAAGAAGGGTGACAAGATGGGCTTCGTCACCCTGGACGACCGCTCCGGGCGGATCGAGGCCTCGTTGTTCGCCGACGCCTATATCGCGGCGCAGTCGTTGCTGCAGACCGACGCCATGGTGGTGGTCGAAGGGGAGGTCAGCAATGACGACTTCTCCGGTGGCTTGCGCCTGCGGGTCAAGCAGGTCATGACCATGGAAGACGCGCGCACCAAGCTGGCCGAAAGCCTGCGCCTGAAGGTGGCGCACGAAGCGTTGAAGGGCGACCGGCTGAAATGGCTGGGGGAACTGATCACCCGCCACCGCGGGGCCTGCCCGATCACGCTGGAGTACACCGGCAGTGACGCCAAGGCCATGTTGCAGTTCGGCGAGCAGTGGGCGATCGACCCTGCCGATGGGCTGATTCAGGCACTGCGTGACCAGTTCGGACGTGAGAACGTCTTCCTGCAATATCGTTGAACCGACAAAAATTTAATCTCGACCTGAATGCGCCTGATCCCTTAAGGTATGGCGCCAAACGGATCAACCGGCCGGCCGCCTGGCCGTAGACCCAAGACGGATGACTATGAACCCGAATTTTCTCGATTTCGAACAGCCGATTGCCGACCTGCAAGCCAAGATCGAAGGCCTGCGCCTGGTGGGTAACGACAATTCGCTGAACATCAGCGATGAAATTGCCCGTCTGCAAGACAAGAGCAACACCCTGACCGAAAGCATCTTCGGCAACCTGACCAGCTGGCAGATTGCACGCCTGGCGCGTCACCCACGTCGTCCCTACACCCTGGACTACCTGGAGCACATCTTCACCGAGTTCGAAGAGCTGCACGGCGATCGCCACTTCTCCGATGATGCTGCCATCGTCGGCGGCACTGCGCGCCTGGATGGCAAGCCGGTCATGGTTATCGGCCACCAGAAAGGCCGCGAAGTACGCGAAAAGGTGCGCCGCAACTTCGGTATGCCGCGCCCTGAAGGTTACCGCAAGGCCTGCCGCCTGATGGAAATGGCCGAGCGCTTCAAGATGCCGATCCTGACCTTCATCGACACCCCAGGTGCCTACCCGGGCATCGACGCCGAAGAGCGCAACCAGAGCGAAGCCATCGCCTGGAACCTGCGGGTGATGGCGCGCCTGAAAACCCCGATCATCGCCACCGTGATCGGTGAAGGTGGGTCGGGCGGTGCACTGGCCATTGGTGTCTGCGACCAGCTCAACATGCTGCAGTACTCCACCTACTCGGTGATCTCGCCAGAAGGTTGCGCCTCGATCTTGTGGAAGACCGCCGACAAGGCCGCCGATGCTGCCGAAGCCATGGGTATTACCGCCGAGCGTCTGAAGAGCCTGAACATCGTCGACAAGGTCATCCAGGAGCCGCTGGGCGGCGCCCACCGTGACCCGGCTGCGATGTCGGAAAGCATCCGCGCTGACCTGGTGCAGCAGCTGGACATGCTCGGCAAGTTCGACAATGACGCGCTGCTGGCCCGTCGTTACGAGCGCTTGATGAGCTACGGGCTCTGATTCCGTGATGTGATCCGGGGGCTGCGTTGCGGCCCATTCGCCGGCAAGCCCGCTGTCTCATAGTGTGGCAGCTGGTTTGCCGGCGAATGGGGTGCAAAGCACCCCCGGCGATCTCAAGCCATGTGAGGCCTTCATGATCAACCTCACCCCCTGGCTCAACGCCCCCACCTGGTACATCGCCTTCTCCGGCGGCCTCGACTCTACCGTCCTCCTGCACCTGCTGGCCGACTACGCCCGCAGCCACGCAGCGCCGCCCTTGCGTGCGGTTCATGTCCACCATGGCCTGCAGGCCGCCGCCGACGCCTGGCCCGCCCACTGCCAGGCCGTCTGCGCCAGTCTTGGCATCGCGCTTGAGGTAATCCACGTTCAGGTCAAGCCCGGCGCCAGCCTGGAACAGGCGGCCCGCGACGCCCGCTATGGGGCTTTCCAGCAAACCCTCGGTCCAGGCGACATTCTGTTCACCGGCCAGCACCGTGACGACCAGGCCGAAACCCTGCTGTTGCGCTTGCTGCGCGGCACCGGCCTGCGTGGCCTGGCGGCCATGCCGGGGCAGCGGCCGCTAGGGCAGGGCAGGCTGGTCAGGCCGTTGCTGGGCTGTGCCCGGCAGCAGTTGCAGGTCTATGCCCAGGCCCGCGGGCTGGCGTGGATCAACGACCCTTCGAACGCTGACACCCGTTTTGCCCGCAACTTTCTGCGCCGGGAGGTGATACCGCAGTTGCAGCAGCGCTGGCCACAGGTTGGCCAGAATTTCGCCCGTGCCGCCGATCATCTGGGCGAGGCGCTGGGCCTGCTCGACGAACTGGCCCAGGGCGATCTGGTGACCGCGCAGCAGGGGGCGCCTGCCGCCTGGCCGGGCCTGGCCTCCCTCGACCTGGCTGCCCTGATGGCGCTGTCGCCGGCGCGCCAGCGCAACGCCTTGCAGTACTGGCTGAGCCAACGTACGCGGCTGCCCGATACCCGCCATTGGGCCGGTTGGGCAGACCTGCGCGATGCCGCGGTCGATGCCCAGCCGGTGTGGCGGCTGGCCGACGGGCAGTTGCAGCGTAGCCAAGGGCGCATCTGGTGGCTGAGTGGCGACTGGCTGCAGCCAGCCGCCGGTCAGCTGGCCTGGCCGGATCCAGGCGTGCCTTTGCCACTGCCGGGCAACGGTAACGTGCGGCTTGTTGGCGCAGCCGGGGTTGGCGGGCTGTGGATTGGCTACCGCCAGGGCGGCGAAACACTGGCGGTGCCCGGGCGCGGCCGGCGCGACCTCAAGCGCCTGCTCAACGAGCAGCAGGTGCCGCATTTCCTGCGTTCGCGCCTGCCCTTGCTGTACCAGGGCGAGCGCCTGCTGGCAGTGGCCAATTTGCCCGGGCTGGGGCAGGCGGGTTGGCAGCTGCACTGGCAGTTACCGACGAACGCGCAAGGTTTGAGCTGAAGGGTACATTCGGGTAGACTACCCTCCCTTCTTGATACAGCTTCTGTGGGTTCCGCGAAAACACAGGAGTTGCCGATTACCAAGCAGTTTTTTGCTGGGCTGATTCTGAAATGACGAGCGAGCTCCATGCCGGGGATACCCCTGGTCTGTACAGACGCGGCAGTTGTTCGAGATGCACTGTGATTGACGCAGGTGATCGGGGGCTTCGGCCTTCCTTCGCTTTCTCCGGCGGCGCTGGCCGCCTTAACGCAGACTTCTAGGGTTTTTCATGACGCGCTACATATTCGTCACGGGCGGTGTTGTTTCTTCATTGGGGAAAGGCATTGCCTCGGCTTCCCTGGCGGCCATCCTGGAAGCGCGGGGCCTGAAGGTCACCATGCTCAA
>Ga0308157_10002871_pt1 | contig 26740 bp, 25 predicted proteins | sample PhyBR1_FD_201035 | JGI IMG/M metagenome (GOLD analysis project Ga0308157, IMG submission 201035) | Phyllosphere microbial communities from UC Gill Tract Community Farm, Albany, California, United States - DLSLB.R1 | ecosystem: Host-associated > Plants > Phyllosphere > Unclassified | place: USA...
CCTCACTGGCTGCAAGCCTGGCCCCGCCCGTACCTTTACGGCATGAAAAAAATGCTGCTTTTGCCGCTGGGTGCGGCCTTTGGCTTGTTGAGCCTGGCCCTGCCGGGCTGCGGCACCGACTCTAAAACCGCTACTACTACCGAGGGTGCTTCGCCCGCCGCGCAGGCCCGCGCCCTCGAAGACAGCCTGATGAGCCACCACGACCTGGCCATGCAGCAAACCGAGCAGCTCTTCGCCCTTAAGGCCCAGCTCACGGCGGCCAAGGTGCCCGCCAGCGCGCCCATCCAGGCCAAGATGCAGGCCGCCGACCACGCCATGATGACCTGGATGCATCAGTACCAGGCCCCCGACAGCACCTCCCCCGCCCCCCAGCGCCTGGCTTATCTGCAAGACCAGCAAAAGCAGCTGGCCGGCGTCGAGCAGCAGCTGCGCGCGGTGCTCGACTCGGCCCAGGCCACGCTGGGCCGCGCCAGGGCTCCCAAGGCCGCCGCGCCCGCGCCGGCCACTACCCAGCCTAAATAACTCACCCGGCGCCCGGGCCCTAGGCGAACGCCCGGGCGCCCGGCGCGGTTTGTACTAGTGCGGCCGGCGGCCGGCCCGTTGCCTTGTTTTTGCGCGTTATGTTTTTAAAATTTCTGCCCCTAGCGGGCTTGCTGGCCCTGGCCGGCTGCGGCACCAGCACTCCCGCCAACGACACCGGCATTGCCGATGTGCACATGGACAGTGAGGAAGCCACCTCGGCTACCCTGCCCTACCTCGGGGCCGAGGGCAAAAAGCCGGTGCCCGACTTCAGCCTGCCCGACCAGGACGGCAAAATGGTGTCGACTAAAACCCTGGCCGGCAAGGTTTACATCACCAATTTTTTCTTCGCCACCTGCCCCGGCATCTGCCCCAAAATGCAGAGCGAGGTGCTGAAAGTGTACAAGCAGTACGGCCAGGACCCTAATGTGGCGTTTTTGTCGTTCACCATCGACCCCGAACACGATACCCAGCCCGTGCTGGCCGACTACGCCCGCCGGCTAGGGGTAGCCGCGCCGAATAGCACCTGGCGCTTTCTACGTACCCCCGACCGCCCCACGGCCTACAAACTGGCCAGCAACTACCTGGCCGCCGCCCAAACCGACCTCAAGGCCCCCGGTGGCATTGCCCACAGCGGCGCCCTGGCGCTGGTAGACGACCAGGGTTACCTGCGCGGCACCTACGACGGCCTCAACCCTGAGCAGGTGGCCCTGCTGCTGCGCCAGCTACCCGTGCTGCTCAACGAGGTAAACAGCCGCAAGGCCACGGCCGCCCGCTAGCATGCGGTACCCATCTGCCCCGGCGCTGGCCTTGCTGGCGCTGCTAGCCCTTCCCTCCTGCTTCACGGGTAAAAAAAACCAGGGCGAGCGGCTGTACGTGCAGCACTGCTCGGGCTGCCACGGCGAGCAGGGCGAGGGCCTGGGCCAACTGATTCCGCCGCTGGCGGGGTCCGATTACCTGGCTCAGCACCCCAGCCAGCTGGCCTGCATTGTGCGCTACGGCCTTAAAGGGCCCATTGTGGTGAATGGTGTGGCCTACAACCAGCTGATGCTAGGGGTGCAGGATACCACTACGCACCAGCATTTGTCGCCGGCGCAGGTCACCAACCTGCTCAATTTTATTGAGGGGCACTGGGGCAACCACCCCGGCCCGGCCGGCGTGCGCACCATTGCTGGCACCGAGGCCGAGCTGCGCGCCTGCACCGACCGCTAGCACCACAGATGCGGCGAACCCGCGCCCCGCAGCACAGCCCTGCGCCAGCTACGGCGCACATTCGCAGAATTCGCGGTACCGGACTACCTTTACTTTTGCTTATCACGCTAATCTTTCCAGTGCAATGGGTCTCTTCGACTTTCTAAAAAAACCTGATTCGACGCCGGCTAGCCCCGGTGCTCCTGCCCCCAGCGCGCCCGACGCTAACGCCACCCCGGGCGCCACGCCCGCGCCGGCCAAAAGCGGCCCCCGCTACCAGGGCTCCAAATACGTAGCGCCGGCCGAGCCAGCCGCACAGGGCATTCCGCCGATGCCGCCCATGCCCGACTTCGCCGGCCAGGGCCCGCTAGCCCCGCAGCCCGAGGCGCCCGAGTTCCCGTTTGAGCCCCAAAACATTCTGGAGCACCTGCTGCTGCTGGCCCCCGTGGATGAGAATGCCCGCCCGGCTTTCTACCAGGCTTTGCTGCAAGAGAATATTCTGATGGTACTCGCCCCCGACGAAAGCGTGGGCACCGGCGAGGTGCAGCTCACCGAGGGCCAGCAAATTCAGTTGCAAGTGCTCCAGGATGGCCGCCTGCCCATCTTCACCTCCGAGGCGCGCCTCAGCGATGGTGGCATGGATGCCAGCACCATCGCCTGGACGCCCATTCCGGGCCAGGCGTTTTTTGCCATGACCCAGGGCCAGGACTGTGTACTGAACCCCTTTTCGCCGGCCGGCAAATTGCTGCCCGCCGCCGAAATTCAGGCTCTCTTAACCGGCCAGCTCGGCCAGGGTGGCCTGCCCGCCGATGCCCAGGTAACGCTGAGTGCTCCTGAGCTGCCCGAAGGCCTGGGCGAGTCGCTAGCCCAGTTTGGTGCCGAAAATGCCGACATCAAAGCCATTTACGTGGCCCAGATGCAGCTGGCTGGCGACGACAGCCAGCCCCCGCGCCTGCTGCTTGGCTTCGACACCATCAGTCACGACCCCGACTTTATGCAGCAGCTCGGCCCCGCCCTCGAAGGCCGCACCGGCACGTTTCAGCACGTCGATTTGATGTTGCTCGACTTAACGTCGGAAGAAGGCGTGAATCCTTATTTCCAGCAGCCCGAGGTGCAGCCGGTTTACGCGGCTTCATAATCGGCCTCTTTGGTGGGTGTAGCCTACCAAAAAACGTTGGTCACGCTGCGCTTGCGAACAAGAAATTTCGCAAGCGCAGCGTGACCAACGTTTTTTATTCTGTTTCCACTTACTCTACTTATCCAGCCAGCCTTACCTCGTCACGGCCACTTCCTCTGCCGCCTCCTGGCGGGTAATAAAGCGTTTGAACAGCGGCCGCAGGCCGAAATACAGGCCTAGCACGACTGGCACGGCGGCCACGGCCCAAATCATCATCGCGCCTAGCTCGGCGCGCCACAACAGGTGCAGCACGTAGTCCCAACCCTCGGTTTTCACCATCTGCTTTATCTGGTCGAGGCTGAGGTGCGCTACCTCCTGGCCGTGCCCCAGCAGCGTGGCGCCCCACCGCAAAAACGGCAGAAACAGGATAATCTGTAAGGGGCTCAGCACGTGGCACACCAGCTGCATGGCCGCCACATTCAGCTTGAGGCGCAACGCCACGGCCGTACTTATGAGGGTGGTGATGCCAAAAGTGGGGGCTAGCCCGAAGGCCACGCCCAGGCCCGCCGTGAGGGCCAGGCTGCCGGGCGCCAGGCCTGCCTTCAGCAAGCTCATGAACGGGTCGACGATGCGCCGCTGCACCCAGGTGCGGGGCGGCGGCGCGGGCACGGCCCGCACCCCGGTAGCGGAGATGGAAGTTGTGGTCATGCGTAACTAGCCGCGGAAAGTGCGTGTTAGTAGCGCACCCACTGCCGGGGGTAGCAGCGGGCCGGGCTACCCGGCGGCTGCCCCCTTGTACCCCACCGGGCGCAAAATGTTGTGGGCCCGGTGTTACCTTATTCATGAACAAGGATTCTGCTTCCGCTTCTACTCCCGCGCCCCACCGCTTTCCGTGGTGGGTTGAATTCTGGCTTGTGCTGCGCCGCGCCGCCCGCGAGTTGGGCGCCAATGACCCGCTGCGGCTAGGGGCAGCCACGGCCTTTTTTACCTCCTTTGCGTTGCCGCCCATTCTTATCATTTTGGTGCAGCTGCTCGGGTCGGTGTATTCGGCCAGCGGAGCGCGGGCCATGCTGCTCACCAAGCTCGGCGAGGTTATCGGCAGCACTGCTACCGGCCTGGTAGCCCAGACAGTACATAATGTGGCCCACGCCGGCCGCAACCGCTTGATTACCGGGCTGGGCTTCGTGTTTTTGGTGTTTATTGCCACCACGCTTTTTACCGTTATTCAGCACTCGCTCAACCAGTTGTGGCGGGTGCGGCCGCGGCGGCAGCTCAGCCAGGTGTCGGTGGCCGCCCGCGAGCGCCTGCGCTCGGCGGGTGTGCTGCTGGCCACGGCGGCACTCTCGGTACTGGCTTTTTCGGCCGATGCGGCCCTGTCGCTGCTGGCCGATTTTGTGGCTGATTTCGACGTTACGTTTGCCTTTTACGTGGTGTGGGCCCTCAATTTTATCGTGAGCCTGCTGATTCTGGCGGTGTGGTGCGGCTTCGTGTTTCGCACCCTCAGCGCGGCTAAGGTGCCCTGGCGCGCCGTGCGGCGCGGCGCGCTGCTCACGGCCGTGCTCATCGAGCTGGGCGAGCACGTGCTGGGGCAGCTGCTGGTGGGCCGCGACCTGGGCCCCATCTACGGGCCGGCGGCCAGCTCGGTGCTGGTGCTGCTGTTCGTATTTTATTCGGCCATGATTTTTTACTTCGGGGCGGCCTTCACCTGGGCCTACGCCCACCACGTGGGGCTCGATATCAAACCCAAAAAAACCGCCGTGCGCTACCGCTTGGTAAATGTGGCGGAGTAAGTGTTGGGTAAGCTTTCGCTGGCATCGCAGGAACAATCGCGGAAAAGCGTACATAGCGAGCGAAAGCTTACCCTACATTGCCGGGCGTACCTTTACCGGATGCAAGCTGACCCCGCCGCTCCGGCCTCGTTTTCCGATTTTAACCTCTCGCCCGAACTCCTGCAAGGTTTGGCCGAGCTGAATTTTACTCAGCCCACGCCCGTGCAGGCGCTGGTGCTCCAGCCCGCCCTCGATTTGCAGGATGTGGCGGGCCAGGCCCCCACCGGCTCGGGCAAAACTGCCGCCTACGGGCTAGCCATCCTGGCCCAGGTAGACCCTGGCGCCAAGGCCGTGCAGGCCATTGTGCTGGTGCCGGCCCGCGAGCTGGCTTTGCAAGTGCGCGATGCCCTCAAGAGCCTGGGTAAGTACATGGCGGCCCCTGGCCTGCGCGTGGCGGCCCTCTACGGTGGCCACCCCATGCGCGACGAGGTGCAGACCTTGCAGCAAACGCCCCACGTGGTAGTGGCCACGCCCGGCCGCCTGCTCGACCACCTGGAGAAGCGCAACATTATTCCGAACCAGCTGAAGGTCTTGGTATTGGACGAGGCTGACAAGCTGCTCGACCTGAAATTTCAGGAGGAGATGGCCACCATCATCAGCCGCCTGCCGCGCCGCCGCCAGACACTGCTGTTCTCGGCCACCATGCCGGATAAGGTGCTGGCCCTGGTGCGCGAGTACCTCACTCGCCCCCGCATGCTAACCGCCGCCGGTGGCCTCAACGGTGAAATTACTGGCGATGCTCTGCCCGCCTCACTCACCATCCGCGGGCACGTGCTGAACGCCGTGGAGGAGAAGCCCGCCGCCCTCTACCATCTGCTGCAACAGCCCGAAACGGGCCAGACGCTCATCTTCGCCAACACCCGCGACAAGGTGGAGGAGCTGGCTCAGTTCCTGCGCGGTCGGGGCGTGGCAGCCGAAGTGCTGCACGGCAAGCTGCCCCAGCCCGAGCGCGACAAAGCCCTGATGAAGCTGCGCAATAATTCGGCCCAGGCTCTGGTAGCCACCGATGTAGCGGCCCGCGGCATCGACGTGCCGGCCCTCGACACGGTTATTCAGTACGACTTGCCGCACGATGCCGAAACCTTCCAGCACCGGGCCGGGCGCACTGCCCGGGCCGGCGTAGCCGGCATTGCGCACCTGCTAGCCACCCCGCCCGAGCAAACCCGCGTGCAGGCCTGGCCCAGCGCGCAAAGTGCGCAGTGGGCGCGCCTCAAGCCGGCGCCGCTGCCGCCCGCCAACGCCGCCAACAAGCTGCCCCGCCCCGAAACCATCACGCTGCACGTCACGGCCGGTAAGAAGCACAAAGTGAGCGCCCACGACCTGGTCGGCGCCTTTGTCAACGTCGGCGGCCTGGAGCGCCACACCGTGGGCCGCATCGAGGTCTTCGACTTTTACTCCTACGTGGCCGTGCCCCGCAAACAAGCCGCCGAGCTGCTCGAAAAGCTGAACGGCGCCAAGGTGAAGGGCGTGAAAGTGCGGGTGACGGAAGTGGCCTAGGACCTCTCCTGATTAGCAAAGACAATAACAAAGAACGTCCTGCTGCGCTTCTCGAAGCATCTTTACCAAACGACACCCTAGCGGCGCGGTAGAGATGCTTCGACAAGCGCAGCAGGACGTTCTTTTTACGCTTTCTACTTCTGCCCTTTCTCGGCCTTCGACATTGAAAACGGCGCGTCGCCCGGCTGGGTGCCGCGCGCCTTGTTGGGCTGCGGCGCCATGTCAAAATTCAGGGTGGCACCTTTAAGCAGCTCACTGTGGCTGAGCCAATTGCGGCCATACTCCTGCCCATTCACCGATAACCTATTGATGTAGCGGTTTGCGGCGCTGTTGGCGGGGGCATTCAGCACCACGTCGTGGCCGCCGGGCAGGTGCAGGGTGGCCTTGGGGAAGAGCGGCGCCCCTAGCACGTACTGGTCGGTGGTGGGGCACACGGGGTAGAAGCCCAGCGCCGAAAACACGTACCAGGCCGAGGTCTGGCCGTTGTCCTCATCGCCGCAGTAGCCGTCGGGCGTGGGGTGGTAGAGGCGGTTGAGTACCTCGCGGGTCCAATACTGCGCTTTCCAGGGCTCGGCGGCGTAGTTGTAGAGGTAGATAACGTGCTGCGCCGGCTGGTTGCCGTGGGCATACTGGCCCATATTGGCCACCTGCATCTCCCTGATTTCGTGGATAACCCCGCCGTAGTACGACGCATCAAACGTGGGCGGCAGCGTGAAAACCGAGTCTAGCGTAGCGGCGAATTTTTGGCGGCCGCCCATCAGGTTCATCAGCCCCTGCACATCGTGAAACACCGACCAGGTGTAGTGCCAGGCATTGCCCTCGGTGAAGGCATCGCCCCATTTAAAAGGATTGAAGGGCGTTTCGAACGTGCCGTTCTGGTTGCGCCCGCGCATGAGGCCAGTCTGCTTGTCGAAGAGCTTGCGGTAGTTCTGGCTGCGCTTCGTGTAAAGGTCCACTTCTTTCTTCGGCTTGCCCAACGCCTTGGCTAGCTGCGCGATGGCAAAATCGTCGTAGGCGTACTCCAACGTACGGGCGGCGCTCTCGTTGATTTTTACATCGTAGGGCACGTAGCCGAGCTTGTTGTAATACTCCACGCCGGCGCGGCCCACGGCCGTGAGCGGCCCGGCGTGGTTGGCGTCTTTAATGAGTGCTTCGTAGAGCACGTTGGCATCGGCAGCATCGGCGGGGCGCACGCCTTTGAGGTAGGCATCGGCCACTACCGAGGCCGAGTTGTTGCCCACCATTACGTTGCGGTAGCCGGGGCTAGCCCACTCGGGTAGCCAGCCGCCCTCGCGGTAGTCGTTGGCGAGGCCCGCCTGCATTTTAGCGTTTTCCTCCGGGTACACGAGGTTGAGCAGCGGAAACAACGCCCGAAACGTGTCCCACACGCCCGTATCGGTGTAGAGGTAGCCGGGGCGCGTTTCGCCGTTGAAAGGGCTGTAGTGCACCGGCCGACCGGCCGCGTCGAGCTCGTAAAACTTGCGCGGAAACTGCAAGGCCCGGTACAGGCACGAGTAAAAGGTACGCTGCTGCTCGTCGGTGCCGCCCTCCACGGCAATGCGGCCCAGCACGTCGTTCCAGGCGGCTTTGCCCTTCTGCTTCACCACCTCAAAATCATCATTGCCAAGCTCTTGCAGGTTGCGCTCGGCCTGCTCGGCGCTGATAAACGACGAGGCCACCCGGGCCTGCACCTGCTCGCCCTTGCGGGTGCGGAAGCTCACAGTGGCCAGTGCGTGCTCGGCCGTGAGCTCGGTGGCCCCGCTGGCTAGGGCCTTGCCATTGAACACCTGCGGGTTGGCAAAGTCGTGGTCAAACTCGATGACGAAGTAGTTCTTAAAATTAGCGGGCACGCCCCGGCTGTTGCGCGTGGTGTAGCCAATAATGCGGCGCTGGCTAGCCTGCACCTGCACCATCGAGCCTTTGTCGAGGGCATCAATCACCACCCAGGCGCTATCAGTTTTTGGAAACGTGAAGCGAAAGCGCGCCGCCCGCTCGGTGGGCGTTATCTCGGTGGTAAGGTCATAATCAGCGAGATACACGCTGTAGTAGTAGGGCCGGGCAGTTTCGGCCTTGTGCGAAAACCAACTGGCGCGGGCATCTTCATCGACCTTGACCTTGCCGGTGCCGGGCATGAGGGCAAACTGGCCGTAGTCGTTCATCCAGGGCGAGGGCTGGTGCGTTTGCTTGAAGCCCCGGATTTTATCGGCCCCGTACTGGTAGGCCCAGCCGTTGCCCATTTTGCCGGTTTGGGGCAGCCAGCAGTTCATGCCCCACGGCCGGCAAATGGCCGGGTAGGTATTGCCATTCGAGAAATCGGGCTTCGAATCGGTGCCCATCAGCGGGTTTACCAGGTCTACGGGGCTAGCCGGGCTAGGCCCCTGTGCGTGGGCAACGGGGGCCGCCAGCAAGGCGCCCAGGCTCAGCAGCACTGCGAAGATTTTAGCCATCAAAAACAGGAGAAAGAGGGTCGGATGAACGCTTAAAGCTACTTGCGGCCGGCCGTAGTCAGCGGCCAGGCATCGGTGCGGAAGGGCAAGGCGGGCAGGCCTTCTTTGTTGGTGAGGTTGCCGCTCGGGTTGTCGGCCCAATCGTAGCGCACGGCCTGGGGCTGGGGCACGGCGGGGCTTTGCACTTCCACTTCGCTACCCACCACCCTAGCCGTGGCCCAGTGAAACTGCTGGTCGGCCCCCGCCACGGCAAACCCTTGCAAAGCAGCACCCTCTTTCACGGCCAGCCCCGACCCTAGCTGGCTGAATTTCACACGGATGGCCGCACCCGCCGGGCTCATACTGGCGTACGTGGGGCCGCTGGCCACCACCGCTTTATCGCCGTAGGCCACCCGGCGCGCGGCCAGGGCCAGGCGGCGGCCCACCTCCTGCTTGTTGCGGGGGTGAATGTCGCCCGCCTCGCCAATATCGATGGCCGTGGCCAGCCCCGTACCGGGCGCCCGCAAGGCCAGCGCCTGCGCCTCGCGCAGCTCGGCCCAGGCCGACGGGCCAGGTTCAGGCTGGGCGGCCATGTAGCTAGCCAGCTGCACCCCCAGAAAAGGCAGCTCGGGCTGGCCCCAGCGCTGGCGCCAGTCGGCAATGAGGGCCGGAAACAGCGTGCGGTACTGCGCGGCGCGGTCGGTGTTGCTCTCGCCCTGATACCAGATAACTCCCTTCAGGGCAAATGATTGCAGCGGGGCAATCATACCATTGTAGAGCGCCGTGGGCGCGTGCTCGCCGCCACCGGGCACCGGCGGCTGGGGCTGGTCAGCGGGGGCTAGCCCCACCTGGTACTGCCAGGGCCCGGCCAGCGGCAGGGTCTTGCCGGCGCCACTGAGCGTGAGCGCGGCCGCCTCGCCGGTGAAGCCACCGCCACCACCCGTGTCCACCACCCGCACCGTGATAACGTTGCGCCCCGGCCGGGCTAGCGCGGCGGGCACCGGGTAGCGGCGGGCCAGGTTGTAGCCGTTGGTCGCGCCCACCCGCACGCCGTTGAAGTAGGTGCTGTCGGCATCGTCAATCTCGCCCAGGCTCAGCGTGAGAGGCTGCCCGGCGAGGCTGGTGGGCAGGTCTACTTCCTTCCGCAACCAGATTACGCCGTCGTAGGTGGCTAGCCCGGGCTGGCCTTCCCAGGCGCCGGGCACGGGCATGGTGGGCCAGGCGTGGGCATCGAAGGTGGGCGCGGCCCAGGTTTGGCCGCCCGGCAAATATCCTTTGTCATACTGCCGGATGTTGCGCAGCTGCTCGCGCTGTTTGGCGGCGTAGGCCAGCTGGTCGGCCTGCAAGTCGGTGGTTTTTTGGGCGAACTCAGCTACGCGCGGCCCAAACTCTGGCAGGCTACGCAGGCCCTCGGCACTAACCCAGGCCTCGGCGGGCGTGCCGCCCCAGCTGCTCACGAGCAAGCCTACGGGCACTTTATACTGTTTATAGAGGTCGCGGCCGAAGAAATAAGCCACCGCCGACAGCTGCGCCACCGTGGCCGGGCTGCACACCAGCCAACCGGTGCCGGCCACTTCGGCCTGCGGGCGGTAGGCCACGGTTTGGGTCGCGGTGAAGAAGCGGATATTGGGCCAGGTAGCGGCGGCAATTTCCTGGGTGGCGTTTTGCACGGGCTGGTAGCCGCCGGGGCGGTCCTGCACCGGCATCTGCATATTTGACTGGCCCGAGGCTAGCCACACGTCGCCCACCAGCACATCGGTTAGCGCCAGGGTGTTCTGGCCCTTAACCGTGAGCACGTACGGCCCGCCGGCCGGCGTGGCGGGCAGCGTGGCCTGCCAGCGGCCACTGGCATCGGGCGCCGAGGCGGCGTAGGTTTTGCCGCGAAACGTGACGCTGACGCGCTCGCCAGGCGCGGCCCAGCCCCACACCGGCACCGGCCGGTCGCGCTGCAACACCATGTGCGAGCCCACCAACGCTGGCAGGCGCACCGTGGCGTGGGCAAAAAACGGGGCCAGCAACAGGCTGGTGCTCAAAGACAAAAATTGACGAGGCATACGGAGTGGAAAAAGAAGCACCCGCTAAGGTCGGGGCGGCAAGCCAGCGCTTGCTACTTTTTCGGCGAATATTACCACTGCTCGGCCTATTGCTGGTAGCGCGGGGTGGGTACTCGGGCGGCAACCGATATCTTCGGGGCCTGCTTTTTCCATTCTCAGTTGCCCGGCGACCCTCGCCGGCTGTCTTTCGCTGACTTTTTGCATGTCAAAATTTCTCCTTACCCTAGCCGGCGCGCTGGCCTGCCACGCAGCCGCGGCTCAGCAGCCCGCCAAGACCGCCCCGCGGGCGGGCAACCCCATTTTTCCGGGTTGGTACGCCGACCCCGAGGCGGCCGTTTTTGGTTCGCAGTACTGGATTTACCCCACGTATTCGGCGCCATTCGACGAGCAGGTGTACCTCGATGCCTTTTCCTCGCCCGACCTGGTGCACTGGACCAAGCACCCGCGCATTATCGACACGGCCGCCGTGAAGTGGGCGCACCGCGCCCTGTGGGCGCCCGCCATTGTGGCCAAGGGCGGCAAGTACTACCTCTTTTTTGGGGCTAACGACTACCACCCCGAGAAGCCCAACGAGCCGCCGGGCGGCATTGGCGTGGCCGTGGCCGACAAGCCCGCCGGACCCTTCCGAGACTTGCTAGGGCACCCGCTGGTGGGCACCATCGAAAACGGCGCCCAACCCATCGACCAGTTTGTGTTTAAGGATGTTGACGGCAAGTATTACCTTATCTACGGTGGTTGGCAGCACTGCAATATTGCCCGGCTGAAGGACGATTTTACGGGCTTCCTACCCTTTGCCGACGGCACAGTGTTTAAGTCGATTACGCCCGAAAAATATGTGGAGGGGCCGCTCATGTTCCGGCGCCAGGGCAAGTACTATTTTATGTGGAGCGAGGGCGGCTGGACCGGGCCCGACTACTCGGTGGCCTACGCCGTGGGCCAGTCGCCGTTTGGGCCATTTCGGCGGGAAGGCAAAATTTTGCAGCAAGACCCCACCGTGGGCACCGGCGCCGGGCACCACTCCATCATCAACGTGCCGGGCACCGACCGCTGGTATATCGTGTACCATCGCCACCCGCTCGGCGACGCCAACGGCAATCACCGCCAAGTGTGCATCGACGAGCTGCATTTTGATAAGGCCGGGCGTATTCTGCCCGTCAAGCTAACCACGCAGGGCGTTGCCGCGCAGCCCATTAAGGCCGCCGCCACGCACCGCTAGCCCGGTTTTCCTTATTTAAACCCGCCTTTCGTTTGGCCCAAAATTCCGCAATTCCCCGCCAACTCCTATTCGTATGCAGCCAGAACCGCTGGCGCAGCCTCACGGCCGAGGGCCTGTTTGCCGGGCACCCTAGCCTGCTAGCCCGCTCGGCAGGCACCGAGCCGGGGGCCCGGGTGCGGGTGGCGGCCGGCCACCTAGGCTGGGCCGACATCATTTTTGTGATGGAAAAGCGCCACGCCGACCGCCTGCGGGCCAAGTTTGGCTTTGAGCTGGCGGGCAAGCCGGTCGTTAACCTACGCATCCCCGACAATTATCAGTTCGAGGACCCCGCCCTGGTGGCGCTGCTGCACGAGCGGCTGGCCGCCTATTTTGGCCAGCCCCTGGCGGCCATCCGATAGCACGCCCGCCCGTACTTTTGCGGCCTATGAAATTCACCGTTGGTCAGATTGCCCAGGTGGTGGGCGGCACCGTGGAAGGCGACGCCGAAGCCACCGTATCGAGCCTAGCCAAGATAGAGGAGGCCGGCCCCGGCGCGCTCGCTTTTTTGGCTAATGCCAAGTACGAGCCTTTCTTGTACAGCACCGGCGCTACGGCCGTCATTGTCAGCCCCGGGCTGGTGCTGCGCCAGGCCGTGGCTGCTAGCCTCATTCGGGTGGCCGACCCTTACTCGGCTTTCAGCAAGCTGCTCGAATTTTATGCCCAGGCCACGCGCGTGGGCAAGCGCGGCGTGGAGCAGCCCAGCTTTCTGGGCGAGGGCTCGGCTATTGGGCCGGGCCACTACCGGGGGGCATTTTCGTACGTGGGCGAAAACTGCGTTATCGGCGAAAACGTGCTTATTTTTCCGCACGCCTTTATTGGTGACCGGGTGCGCATTGGCGCTAATTCTATCGTCCACGCCGGGGCTAAGATTTACGCCGATACCGTTATCGGCCAGCGCTGCGTCATCAAGGCGGGCGCGGTGGTGGGCACCGATGGCTTCGGCTTCGCGCCGCAGCCCGACGGCTCGTACAAGGCCATTCCGCAAATCGGCAACGTGGTGCTGGAGGACGACGTGAGCATCGGGGCCAACGCCACCGTAGACTGCGCCACCATGGGCAGCACGGTAGTGCGCCAGGGTGCCAAAATCGACAACCTCGTGCAGCTAGCCCACAACGTGGAGGTAGGCCGCCACACCGTTATTGCTGCCCAGTCGGGCATTTCGGGCTCGTCGAAAGTGGGCGATTTTTGCGTGCTGGCGGGCCAGGTGGGCCTAGCCGGGCACCTGACCCTAGCCAATAAAACGACCATTACGGCCCAGGCGGGCGTGGGCAAATCGGTGCGGCAGGAGGGCCTTACGCTGCAAGGCTCCACGGCCTTCGACTTCAAGCAAAACCAGCGGGCGCAGGTGGTTTTCCGGCGCCTGCCCGAGCTGGAGCAGCGGGTGGCGGCCCTCGAAAAAAGCTCGCCAGCGCCCGATAAGCCTTAGCTTTGCACTGGCTTAGTTGTCAGTTGTTAGTTGTCAGTTGTTAGTAGCCCGTTGTTAGTGGCACCGATAGAAGGCCGAGTGGCCTCTCTTTCAGCTCGCTACCTGCCCGACGCCTACCCGCCTGACCCCGGACAACTAACAACTGACAACTCGAAAAATGAACGATAAACAACACACTATCAAGACCCCCGTAACGGTGCGGGGCATCGGGCTGCACACTGGCGCAGAGGCCACCATGACCTTCTGCCCCGCTCCGGTGGGCCACGGCTACAAGTTTCAGCGCGTCGATTTGCCCGGCCAGCCCCTCGTCGATGCCGACGTTGACAACGTGGTAGACCTCTCGCGGGGCACCACCATCGAGCAAAACGGCGCCCGCATCAACACCGTGGAGCACACGCTGGCTGCCCTGGTAGGCTTGCAGCTCGACAACGTACTCATCCAACTCAGTGGCCCCGAGCCACCTATTATGGATGGCTCGTCGTACGAGTTTATCAAGGCCCTGAATGAGGTGGGCTTTGAGGAGCAGAACGCGCTGCGCAACTACTACGAGATTCCCGACACTATCCGCTACGTGGACAACGCGCGGGGCGTGGAAATCGCGGGCCTGCCGCTGGCCGATTATCGCCTCACGGTGATGGTGGACTACAACTCGCCGGTGCTGGGCTCGCAGCACGCCACGCTTACGGACATCAAGCAGTTCAGCGACGAGATTGCCTCCTCGCGCACATTCTGCTTTTTGCACGAGTTGGAGCAGCTCTATAAGTCGAACCTCATCAAGGGCGGCGATTTGAGCAACGCCATTGTGGTGGTTGACCGCGTGGTGGGCGAGCACGAGCTCGACGAGCTGGCCGCCATGCTGGGCAAGCCCAAGGTGTCGGTAAAGAAGGAAGGCATTCTGAACAACGTGGACCTGCGCCACAAAAACGAGCCCGCCCGCCACAAGCTGCTCGACCTCGTGGGCGACCTCGCCCTGGTGGGCCGCCCGCTGAAAGGCCAGATTCTGGCCGCTAGGCCCGGCCACGCCGCCAACGTAGCGTTTGCCAAGAAAATCAAGAAGAAGATGCTGGAGGACCGCACCAGCGCCGTGCCGGTGTATGACCCTAGCCGCGAGCCGGTGATGGACATCAACCGCATTATGCAGGTGCTGCCCCACCGCTACCCCTTTCTGCTGCTCGACAAGGTGATTCACCTGGACAGCCAGATGGTGACGGCGGTGAAAAATATTACCATGAACGAGCCTTTCTTCCAGGGCCACTTTCCGGGCAACCCCGTGATGCCCGGCGTGTTGCAGATTGAGGCCATGGCCCAGACCGGCGGTATATTGGTGATGAACACCGTGCCCGACCCCGAAAACTACTGGCAGTATTTCCTGGGTATCGAAAATGCGCGCTTCCGCAAGAAGGTGCTACCCGGCGATACCGTTGTGTTTCACTGCGTGCTCACGGCCCCCATCAAGCGCGGCATCGCCAAGATGAAAGGCCAGGCCTTTGTGAATGGCAAAGTAGTGTGCGACGCCGAGATGAGCGCAGCCATTGTGCGCAAAGACAATGTTTGATTGAAATTAAAAGTTAAAAATTAAAAATTAAGAACTCCGCTCTGGCCTGTCAGCCAACGCCCTACCGTTCTTAATCAGCAATTTTTGATTCTTAATTTTTAATTCTTAATTCCCAAAAATGCTTTCTCCCCTCGCCCATATCCACCCTGCCGCCCGGCTAGCCCCGGGAGTTACCGTCGAACCGTTCACTACCATTTACGGGGACGTGGAGATTGGCGAAAACACCTGGATTGGGCCCAACGTGACCATTATGGATGGGGCACGCATTGGGGCCAACTGCCAGATTTTTCCGGGGGCCGTGGTGGCGGGCATTCCGCAGGATTTGAAGTTTGCCGGCGAGGTAACCACCGCGCACATTGGCGACTACACCGTGCTGCGCGAGTGCGTGACCGTGAACCGCGGCACCATCGACCGGGGCCGCACGGTGGTGGGCAGCCACTGCCTGCTGCAAGCCTACGTGCACATTGCCCACGACTGCCTGGTGGGCGACCACTGCGTGATTTCGAACGCCACCCAGATGGCGGGCCACGTGCTGGTGGGCGACTGGGCCATTATTGGCGGCACCACGGCCATTCATCAGTTTACCAACATTGGGGCGCACGCGTTCATTGCCGGCGGCTCGCTGGTGCGCAAGGATGTGCCGCCCTTCGTGAAGGCCGCGCGCGAGCCGCTGACTTACGCCGGGGTAAACTCGGTGGGGCTGCGCCGCCGGGGCTTCAGCGAAGAGCAGGTTACGAACATCCACGAGATGTACCGCACGCTGTATCTCAGTGGCTTGCCCATGACGGAGTCGCTGAGCCGCATTGAAGTAGAGCTGCCCCCCTCGCCCGAGCGCGACGAGATAACGCAATTTGTGCGCTCGGCCGCCCGCGGCATTATCAAGGGGCCTAGCCGCGGCAGCCTGGCCGAAGAAGCCGCCGACTAATGCGGCTCGATGCCCAACGCCTGGGCCGCCGCTACGGCCGCCAGTGGATTTTTCGGCAGCTCAGCCACGATTTTCGGCCCGGCACCGCCACGGCCATCCTGGGACCTAACGGGGCGGGCAAAAGCACGCTGCTCAGCATCTTAGCGGGCCAGCTGCTGCCCAGCGAAGGCCAGGTAGCGTACTCGCTGGCGGGCCAGCCGGTGCCCGTGGCCGAGGTGCCGCGCCACCTCGCCTACTGCGCGCCCTACCTGGAGCTGCCCGAAGATTTTACCTTGCTGGAGCTGCTAGCCTTTCATACCCGCCTCAAGCCCCTGCGGCCGGGCGTATCGGTGGCGGACCTGGTTGATATTATGTACCTGCACAAGGCGCGGCACCAGGCGGTGCGCACGTTTTCGTCGGGTATGAAGCAGCGGCTCAAGCTGGGGCTGGCCCTGTACGCGGCCGCTCCGCTGCTGCTGCTCGACGAGCCCACCACCAACCTCGACGCCCAGGGCGCGGCCTGGTACTTGGAGCACGTGGCGCGGGTGCGCGACCCTAGCCGGCTGGTGGTGGTATCGTCCAACGTGCCGGCCGAGTACGGTTTTTGCGACGCCCAGGTGCGGATTACCGATTTTCAATAGCCTAGTAACGTAAAGGTGTTTGCCCATGCTTAGCAACGCGGAAAAAGCGTATCTGGTGGCCGAGCGGCTAGCCCCTGACCGCCGCGAATACCTGGATGGCCAGGTATTTCCCCTGCCCGAGCCCACGCCCGCGCAGCTGCTCATTGCCGAGAACACGGCCCTGCTGCTGGCCAGCCAAGTGCGGGGCCGCGACTGGGCGGTGCTGGGCAGCGCCACCCGCGTGCACGCGCTCGGGGCCGGCCTCTTCACTTATCCCGACGTGGCCTTAGTGTGTGGCAAGGTGCTCCGGCTGGCCGATGAGCAGCGCGATACCGTGCTGAACCCCACGCTGTTGGTGCGCGTGCTTCCGCACCCCATGCCGCCGCACTTTCAGGAAGTATTCGAGGCTTACTACGCCATTCCGACGGTGCAGCACGTGGTGCTGATAACTGAGTACGCGGCGCGCGTGTCGCTAGGGTCGCGCAATGCGGAGGGCAACCTGGATGTGTCTGGCTTCACCGGGCTTGGTGAGGTGCTGACTATTGCGGACCTGGATTTGGCTTTGCCGCTGGCCGAAGTGTACCGCGGCGTGACGCTGCGGGCCTAGCGGCCGACTTTTATTTTTGCGGCTGACGCGGGAAGCTACCAACCCAATTCGCTGCCCGCCGTATCTTCGCGCTACGTTCCAAAAACCTATTCAATTACCCTCTGCTGCCCCTTTTTGCTATGCGACAGTACGATAACCTGGACGACGACGACCTCGCCGACGACGATAACCTCGACGCGTTTGCCAGCACTGGCGGCGCCAAAACCAAGGGCTCTAGCGAAGACCAGCTCTCGGCCAAATACGCTGATTACCTGATGTGGCGCGACACGGGCTCCTCGCACGATGAGGCGCTCGACCTGGCTTCCATGACGGAAGATGAGTTTGAAACGGCCGAGGCCGCCGAAGACCCCGATGGCGCCAGTGGCCTCTCGCCGCTCGAAGATGACGACGACCTCGCCGACGATGACGACGATGACTTTGGCGGCGGCTCGCGCAGCCGGGGCCGCGGCGACGACTACGACAGCGATTACTAGGTAGCCGCGCTAGCCCCAACCCACACAAAAAGCGCCTTGCCGACCAGTTGGTCAGCAAGGCGCTTTTTGTGCATCTAAAAACTAACTTACTTATTTACTGCCAAATACGCGCTTGAGCAGTGCCGTGGACTGGGCGGCCGGGTTCTGGCGGATTTTGGCTTCCTGCTGGGCGAGCAGCACGAAGAGGCCGTCCACGGTTTGGGCCGTCACGTAGTCGGTAAGGTTAGTTTTGGCCGGCGTCATGAGCGGAATCTTGTTGTAGCGCTCAATAAGCTTGGCATAGGCCGCGTTGGCACCTACCTGGTCGAGGCTCTGCACGATGCTGGGGCGCAGGGCGGCGTTGAGGGCGGCCTCCGAGTTTTTGCGCAGCAGCTGGGTAGCCGCATCCTTGCTGCCGCTGGTCACGAGCGAGAGCGCATCGCTGAGCGAAAGATTTTGCAAGGCATTGAGGAAGATGTCTTTGGCGGCGGGCGCGGCGGCCTCGGCGGCGCGGTTTAGCAGATTAGTGGCTTGCTCCACGGCCTGGCGGCCCAATGGCAGCGACCCAAGCGTGGTGGCCACCAGCTGCGCATCGGGCGGGAACGGGATGCGGATATCGTCATTGAGATTGAAGCCATCGGGCTCGGAGGCGAAGGCTACGGCTTTGGTGATGCCGGTGGTGAGCGCCTCGCGCAGGCCGCTGCTAGCCTCGGCCTCGGTGAGCGGCGCTACCGGGGCGGGAGCCGGAGTGAGCGCGGGGGCCGTGGTTTTAGTGGTCGCGGTCGTGGTTTTCTTGGCCGAAGTAGCTTTTACCGGCGCTTTTTTTACGACGGTGGTTTTCTTGGTAGTCGTAGCCTTTTTGGTGGTTTGGGCCAGGGCCGGGGCAGCGCTGCACAAGGCCAGCGCCAGGAGTAGGTTTTTCATCGGGCGGAAAAAGAAAAAAGGCGGGGCACAAAACCAGGCGGCTCGTATAGCTGTCCTGCAAGCACCGCACTGCAAAGTTGCCCTACAAAACCCTGCCAAACTATTCGGCTCACTGAGATGGACGTTGAAATCATGACAATCGGCGACGAGCTGCTTTACGGGCAGGTCGTGGATACTAATTCGGCCTTTATGGGCCAGCAGCTGGGCCGCCTGGGCCTGCGCGTGCGCCAGACAACCAGCGTGAGCGACCGTGCCGATGAGATAGTGGCCGCCCTCGACCAGGCCCGGCAGCGCGCCAAAGTCATCCTGACCACCGGCGGCCTTGGCCCTACTAAAGATGACCTCACCAAGCACGTGCTGGCTCGCTACTTCGGCCGCGAATTGGTGGAGCACGCGCCCACGCTGCGCCACGTGGAGGAAATTTTCAAGCGCTTTGGCCGGCCCATGCTCGACGTGAACCGCCAGCAAGCGATGGTGCCCGAAGGCACCGAGGTGCTGCACAACGCCGTGGGCACTGCGCCCGGCATGTGGATAGAGGACGGCGGCACGGTGTTCATCAGCATGCCCGGCGTGCCTTTTGAGATGAAGCGCCTGATGACGGACCAGGTGCTGCCCAAGCTCCAGGAGAAATTCCAGCTAGCCCCCATCGAGCACGTGGTGGTGATGACGGCCGGCCTAGGCGAGTCCTTCCTGGCCGAGAAAATCAAGGAGTGGGAAAGCGCCCTGCCGCCCAACGTGAAGCTGGCCTACCTACCCAGCCTGGGCAGTGTGCGCCTGCGCCTCACCGGCACGTCCGATGGCCAGCCCGACCTGCGCGGCCGCATGCTGGCTCTGCTGCCCGCCCTGCGCGAGCGCATTGGCTCCTACATTTTTGCGGAGGAAGACTCGCCACTCGAAGTGGTAGTTGGCCAGTTGCTAAAAGCCAAAAGCTGGCAGCTCGGCACCGCCGAAAGCTGCACGGGGGGCGCGGTAGCCGCCCGCATCACGAGCGTGCCGGGCAGCTCGGCCTACTTCCGCGGCAGCGTGGTGGCGTATGATAACGACCTCAAGGAAAGCCTGCTAGGCGTAAATGCCGAAACGCTGGGCCAGCACGGCGCCGTGAGCGAGCCCACCGTGCGCGAGATGGCTGAGGGCGCCCGCGCCCGCCTAGGCTGCGACGTGGCCCTGGCTACCAGCGGCATTGCCGGGCCGGGCGGCGGCACGCCACTCAAGCCGGTGGGCACCATCTGCATTGCCTGCGCCACTCCCGCCGGCACCGTAAGCCGCCAGATTAACATCGACCGCGGCCGGCAGACTAACATCGACTATACTACCCAGGCGGTACTTATTCTGTTGTGGCAGCAGCTGGCCGGCCACCGTGAGGCCGAACTGCTGAAGGTATAACCGGCCCTTACCTTGGTTTCAAGGGCGGCTATAAGAAGTACCTTGTGTCAAGATGACCAGGATACTTCTTATAGCCGCGCTGTTATTAGCAGGCCCCTACGCTGGCCTAGCCCAGGGCCGCGACACGGCCTTTGCCGTGCACAAGCTATTTATGCAAAAGCGAGGGCGTGGTGAGCGCACAGCCGGGGCTGGGGCCAGCCTAGTCACGGAGGCCGAAACGTTGCGGGGCGCTATTGCAGGTAGTTTAGCCGGGGCTGCTTCGGTGGTAGTAGGGCTAAGCCAAGCCGGACGTTACAGCAATGAACGTGAGCAACTTATTCTAAGTCGCTACGCTGCTGGCGCTCCTATTCCGGCTGATGTACGGCGGGCACTACGCCGTAAGTATTTTCATCGCACGGCCCAGGATGTGGCTAATGGAGGCCGGTAATGCTACGGGCCTTCCGAACTTATTAACAAACGTTTGTTAGTTTTACAGCGTTAATCTGGCTACCCTCCCACCCTAGCCCACGTCATGTTCTTCAATCCTGACATCGAACAGTTGCCGCTGCCCAAGTTGCGTACCCTGCAAAATGCCCGGCTGAAGGAACAGGTAGCTTACCTGTATGAACGCGTGCCATTCTACCAGCGCAAGTTTGATGAGGCGGGCATTAACCCGGCTACGTTTCGCGGCTTGGAAGAGCTCCCCAAGCTAGGATTTACCAAGAAAGCGGATTTTCGGGATAACTATCCCTTCGGCCTCTTCGCGGTGCCCGAAACGGAGGTGGCGCGGCTGCACTGCTCCAGCGGCACTACGGGCAAGGCTACGGTAGTAGGCTACACAGCCGGCGACCTCGGTATTTTCTCCGAAGTGGTGGCCCGCTCGCTGGCCGCCGCTGGCTGCCGGCCAGGCATGAAAGTGCAGAATGCCTACGGCTACGGCCTCTTTACGGGCGGGCTAGGCCTGCACTACGGCGCCGAGAAGCTGGGCCTCACGGTCATCCCCGTGTCGGGCGGCAGCACCGACCGGCAGTTGCAATTACTTCAAGACTTTCGCCCCGAAATCATCTGTGCTACGCCTTCCTACGCCCAGGTGTTAGCCGAGGAAATGCACCGGCGTGGCATTGCCCCCGAGGCCATCAACCTTAAGCTAGCCGTACTCGGGGCCGAGCCCTGGACGGAGGCCATCCGCACGCAGGTGCAGGACGGCCTGCGCGTGGCGGCCACCAATATCTACGGCCTGAGCGAAATCCTCGGCCCCGGCATCTCGCAGGAAGACGTGGACGAACGCGGCACCGGCAGCTACATCTGGGAAGACCACTTTTACCCCGAAGTGGTAGATAAAGAAACCGGCGAGCCGGTGGCCGAGGGCGAACTGGGCGTATTGGTTTTCAGCACCCTCACGAAGAAAGCCATGCCCATCCTGCGCTACTGGACGGGCGACATCACCAACATCTACTACGACCACTCGGTAAAGCGCACCCATATCAAGATGGGGCCGATACGCGGCCGGGCCGATGACATGCTCATCATTCGCGGGGTCAATTTCTTTCCTACCCAAGTTGAGGACATCCTCAGCGGGCTAGCCCACGCTAGCCCCCACTACCAGGTGGTAGCCACCCGCCGCGGCAGCCTCGACGAAGTGGAAGTAAACTTAGAAGTGGCCGAGCCCTTGCTGCGCGAACTAGGGCTAGCCACTGCCGCGCTCACCGCCGAGCACTTGGCGCAGCACGACAGCCTACGTCAACTTCAGGGCCAGTTTGCCAAGAAAATTAAAGATAATATCGGTCTCAGCATGCGGGTAAATTTGCTAGGTTACGGGCAATTGCCGCGTAGCGAAGGCGGTAAATTGAACCGCGTGAAGGACTTGCGTGAGGTGAAATAAATCAAAATAAGGCGGTCCTAAAACCGCTTGTCAGGCTGACGAAGGAAGCATCTTATCACGGCTGAACCAGGCAGTGCAAACCTGACAAGATGCTTCCTTCGTCAGCATGACAACGATTATTAAGCAAGAAACCTTCTATAAATGAGCCGCTTCCATTCCTTAAAAATCAAGAGCATCACCCGCGAAACGCCCGACTGCGTGTCGCTGGCCTTCGAGGTGCCGGCCGAGCTGCGCGAAACGTTTCGCTACCAGCCGGGCCAGTACCTGACGCTGCGCCGCGAGCACGCGGGCGAGGAAGTGCGCCGCAGCTACTCCATTTCTAGCAGCCCGCTGGACGAGGAATGGCGGGTGGCCATCAAGAAAGTGCCCGGCGGCCGCTTCTCGACCCTAGCCGTGGACGATGGCCTGCGCGTGGGCGACCGGCTCGACGTGATGCCCCCGCAGGGCCGCTTCTCGCCCACCCTGCACCCTAGCCAGGCCAAGCGCTACGCGCTGTTTGCGGCCGGTAGCGGCATCACGCCCATCCTCAGCATTGCCCGCACGGTGCTGCTGACCGAGCCGGCTAGCCACGTGTATTTAGTGTATGGCAACCGGGGGCGCAACTCGATTATTTTCAAGGAACAGATTGAAGGCCTGAAGAATAAATTCCTGGGCCGGCTAAGTGTGTACCACATCCTGAGCCGCGAGCAGGGCGACAGCGACCTGTTTTTCGGGCGCGTGGACGAGGCCAAAACGGCGCAATTGCTGCGCCAGCTCATCCCGGCCGCTAGCCTCGACGAGTCGTTTATCTGCGGCCCTGAGGAGATGATACACGGCGTGCGCCAGGCCCTGGCCGATGCCGGCGTGGCGCCCGAGAAAATTCACTTCGAGCTGTTTGCCTCGGCCAGCGGGGCTAGCAAAACCACCGCCCCGCCCCGCCCGGTGGGTGAAGACGACCAGAAAAGCCAGGTAACCGTGCGCCTCGACGGCCGCGCCTACCGCCTCGACATGTCGTACTACGGTGATACTGTGCTTGATGCAGCCCTGGCGGCCGGCATCGACGCGCCGTATTCGTGTAAAAACGGCATGTGCAGCACCTGCCTGGGCCGCGTCACGGCCGGCACCGCCGCCATGGACGTAAACTACTCGCTTTCAGCCGAGGAAGTGGCCAAAGGCTACGTGCTCACCTGCCAGGCCCGGCCCACCTCGCCGGCAGTGACTGTAGACTTCGACCAATAGCCTAGCCTGGGTATTTGTAGGCGGGAAGGCTAGCTGGGCCGTATGGAGAGCTAGCCGGGAGCACAGGCCCGGCATTCACCTTCTTGCTTCTTCTTTCCATGGAACACCCCTCCGCCCCTACTTCCTCCCTCACGCCATACGTCCAGCGAGTGCTCATTGCGGTGGGCCTGACGCTGCTGGTGCTGGCGCTCACCGGCCTGCTGGGGCTGGCGTTTGGGGTGTTTTTGCGGCTGCTGGCGGCACTGCTCATTGCCTTGCCGTTGCGGGCGGGCGGGGCGTGGCTGCACCGGCGCCTCGGGCTGCCCGAGGGGCTAGCGGTAGCACTACTAGCGCTGTTGGTATTGGCCCTGCTGGGCGGCATGGGCTGGCTGTTTTCGGCCAAAATCAGCGAGCAAGTGCGCGACTTGCAGCAGCAGCTGCCGCAAGCCATCCGCACGGCTCAGGCTCGCGTGAGCGGCACCGAATGGGGCCAGTGGCTAGCCAGCGAAAACTTCGACTTGCGCAAAGTAATGGGCGGCACTTCGGAGTGGCTGGGCCGGGCCACAGGCATTTTTTCGACCACGTTCAGCATTCTGGCCGATGGCTACGTGATACTGTTTCTAACGGTCTTCTTGGTACTTCAGCCCAAAACCTACCGTGCTGGCCTGGTGATGCTGGTGCCCAAAGCCAGCCGCGCCCGCGCCAACGAGGTGCTGGACAAAATCAGCAGCACGCTCGTGAATTGGGTGCTGGGCCGGCTAGCCTCCATGCTGTTTGTGGGCGTGCTCACGGTGGTGGGGCTCAGCTTTTTGGGCATGCCGCTGGCGGCGGTGCTGGGGCTGTTTGCGGGCCTAGTGACGTTTATTCCGAACATCGGGCCGGTGGTGTCGATGGTGCCGGCGCTGCTGCTGGCTTTCTTCAACGGCGGGCCGCACATGGCGCTGTATGTGCTGCTGTTGTACCTAGGTGCCCAAACGCTGGAGAGCGCGGCCGTATCGCCGGTGTTGCAGCAGCGGCTGATTTCGCTGCCGCCCGCGCTTATCTTGGTGGGGCAACTCATTATTGGCTCGTTCACGGGGCTGCTGGGGCTCACGCTGGCTACGCCCATCATCGCCATTATCACGGTGTTGGTCAAAATGCTGTATGTGCATGATGTGCTGGGCGATGATGAGGCCAAAGTCTAGTCCAAGTATCGCCGTCGGGCTAGCCCCCTTGCTCGTTATAATCTCTGAATTTTCCTTAACTTTGAAAAACTAACACTTGTTAGTATTTGTTGTTCGCTTATGGAAACGCTCGCCCAACACCTCACTCCCGAAGAACAATTTCAGGCCCGCATCGACGCCGACATCCGCATCGAGCCCAAGGACTGGATGCCCGAGGCGTACCGCAAAACGCTCGTCCGGCAGATTTCGCAGCACGCGCACTCCGAGTTGGTAGGCATGCTGCCCGAAGGCAACTGGATAACGCGCGCGCCTTCGCTCAAGCGCAAGTCCATCTTGCTGGCTAAGGTGCAAGATGAGGCGGGCCACGGCCTCTACCTCTACAGCGCCGCCGAAACTCTGGGCACCTCGCGCGACCAGATGCTCGCCGACCTGCATTCGGGCAAGGCCAAGTACAGCAGCATTTTCAACTACCCCACCCTGAGCTGGGCCGACATGGGCTGCGTAGGCTGGCTCGTGGATGGCGCCGCCATCCTCAACCAAGTGCCGCTCTGCCGCACCAGCTACGGCCCCTACGCTCGCGCCATGGTGCGCGTGTGCAAGGAAGAAAGCTTCCACCAGCGCCAGGGCTTTGAAATTATGCAAACTCTCTGCGAGGGCGCGCCCGTGCAAAAAGAGATGGCCCAGGAGGCCCTCAACCGCTGGTGGTGGCCCACGCTGATGATGTTCGGCCCCAAGGACAGCGAGTCGCCTAACACGGCCCAGAGCATGAACTGGCGCATCAAGCGCTTCACCAACGACGAGTTGCGCCAGAAATTCGTGGACATGATGGTGCCCCAGGCCGAGTTCCTGGGCCTCACCGTGCCCGACCCCGCCGTGAAGTGGAACGAGGAGCGCAAAGCCTACGACTTCGGCGAGGTGAACTGGGAAGAATTCTGGAACGTGGTGAAAGGCAATGGCCTCTGCAACCACGACCGCCTGCAGGCCCGCGTGCAAGCCCACGAAGAAGGTGCCTGGGTACGCGAAGCAGCCATGGCCCACGCCGCCAAGCGCAAGGCGCGGGAGGCTGTGGCGGCGTAGCACCTGTCTGGTTCATTGAACAAGTGGCTATGTTACCACCTATGCGTAATTTGTTTGCTCTTTATTGTGCGCTCCCAGCTATTCTATTGGCCAGCAGTTTATTGCCGGCACGGGCACAGCAGATACGTCAAATTATGCAACTCACGGGACTGGTGGTTTATGGCGACAGCACAATAGGAGTAGCCAACGCATCCGTAAGTGCGCCCGGTTCGCGCCGCACCACGCTTACGAATGAGGCAGGTTACTTTTCGCTACCGGTAGTAGCGGGTGACCGGGTGGCAGTGCGCTACCACGAGCAGGTGCAGTACATAGCTATTCCAATTGATTACCCAGGCCGAAGTTATTCGGCCGTTGTGCAGCTTCTCGACGGACCTAAGGTCATGCCGACCCTGCCTACCGAATTTCAAAACCAGTTTTTACGTTTGCCGGCCGTTAATGCCTCCTATTATGATGTCAGGCCAGTTTTTTATGACCCGAAGTCACTAAAAGACACGTTTAAACAATTGCGAAAAAAGTAAAGTAGTACTACGTAAACCCCACGCAATGACTCAAGCCGAATGGCCTCTCTGGGAGGTCTTTATCCGCAGCAAGCAGGGCCTCGACCACAAGCACGTGGGTAGCCTGCACGCCGCCGACGCGGCGATGGCCATGCAAAACGCCCGCGATGTGTACACGCGCCGCCTCGAAGGCGTGAGCATCTGGGTGGTAGAGTCGCAGCACATCCATGCCTCCAATCCCGATGAGGCCGCCGAGTTTTTCGACCCGGCCGCCGATAAAGTGTACCGGCACCCCACGTTCTACGACGTGCCGGATTCCATTAAACACATGTAAGCCCGATGGCCACGCCCGACCTTTCGCCCGCCCACACCGCCACGCCGGCCTACCCGGCTAGCCTGCAAAACCAGCTGTTTCAGTACGTGGTGCAGCTCGCCGATACTAGCCTCATCCTGGCGCATCGCCTGTCGGAGTGGTGCGGGCACGGCCCCATTCTGGAGCAGGATTTGGCGCTTTCCAACATCGCCCTCGACCTATTGGGCGAGGCGCGCAGCTACTACCAGTATGCCGCCGAGCTAGAGGGCCAGGGCCGCACCGAAGACGACCTCGCTTACCTGCGCAGCGCCGTGGAGTACCGCAACCCGCTGCTCGTGGAGCAGCCCAACGGCGACTTCGCTTACACCGTGCTGCGGCAGTTTCTATTCGATGTGTTTCATTACGAGCTGCTTATCGGCCTTCAGCAGAGCCCCGATACGCGCCTGGCCGCCATCGCCGAGAAGTCGCTAAAGGAAGCCGCCTACCACCGCAAGTGGAGTGCTGAGTGGGTAATTCGCTTCGGCGATGGCACCCCCGAGAGCCGGCAGCGCCTCGAAAAGGCCCTGCGTACTCTCTGGCGCTACGCCGCCGAGCTTACAGCCGCTACGCCCGTCGAGCAGGCGCTGCAAGATGCGGGCCTGCTGCCCGATTACGTTGACATTCAGGCGAAGGCCGCCGCCTATGTGGCCCACGTTTTTGGCGAGGCTACGCTGCCGGTGCCCACCGAGGCCTTTGCGCAGCCCGGTGGCAAGCTGGGCCGGCACTCCGAGCACCTGGGCTACCTGCTAGCCGAGCTGCAATACGTGCAACGCTCCTACCCCGGCCTGACGTGGTAACCACTGCACCCACCGAGGCCCACATCTGGGAACTGCT
>Ga0308157_10002874_pt1 | contig 26716 bp, 26 predicted proteins | sample PhyBR1_FD_201035 | JGI IMG/M metagenome (GOLD analysis project Ga0308157, IMG submission 201035) | Phyllosphere microbial communities from UC Gill Tract Community Farm, Albany, California, United States - DLSLB.R1 | ecosystem: Host-associated > Plants > Phyllosphere > Unclassified | place: USA...
TTCCAGGAAATTAGAGAAAGTAAGTCTTTGGCTTATTCAGCTTATGTTTCTTATGCTAATGCGACTGAGAAAAACCATCCGAATTATGTAACTAACTACATCGGAACTCAAGCGAACAAATTACCTTTGGCAGTAGCTGCAATGAGTGATTTGATGGCAGAATTACCACAAATCCTGGCTCAGTTTGAGAATGCAAAAGGATCTGCTTTGAAACAAATCGCATCTAACAGAATCAACAGAACGGTAACTTATTACAATCAATTATCACTTAAAAAATTAGGAATTGATCACGATGTGAGAAAAGATATCTATGCAGAAATCCAATCTTTAACATTGCCTCAATTGACCGATTTCTACAATACCGAAATCAAACCGCTGCAATACAATACAGCAATCATTGGTAAAAAAGAAAACCTGAATATGGATTCTATCAACAAGATGGGAACTTTCACAGAAGTAAGTCTTGAGGAGATTTTTGGATATTAATCTTAATTGATTTTAAAATGAAAAAGTGAAGCAGAAGTGCTTCACTTTTTTGTTTTTGGTGTTATGGATTAGTTGCGCCAGGAACTGTATAATAATTATCAAAACTGGTATAGACTCTGGTTTTCTTCACTTCACCATTTTCATAGATTTCGATTTTAGTGGTTGTTTCGGATTTTTTATCAATATATCGGACTTCATCCAGTTGTTCTTTTCTGCTATAAGATTCCGTTTTGACATTTCTGCCATCCTCCATATAGTGAACGCTTCTCAATTTGCCATTGTCTCTGTATCTGTAGGTTTTGGAATTGTAGAAATCGCCGTTGTCAGTAGTGTGGCCTTCGTAGGTGTATTTCGCATCATAACGACCCTCCATAAAAAGTTTTCCTTCATTATCATAGATATAGTAATATGCGCCGTCAACTGGCGCTTTCAATTCATAAATGGTAACTGGTTCTGGTCTTTGTCCAGGATTACCTGACATCACTTCTCTCTGAAGAAAAACTTTAGAATCATTTTGTGAAACCCAAAGCGTATCAATGATTTTTGAATTCGGTTTGTAATGAACTTTTGAGATGATAACATTCTTATGTTCTATTCCTTTGGTGTCACAGCTCATCAAAAATAACAATAGAAAGAATGGTAAAAGTTGTGTTTTCATTTTTAGTTTTTTTAGAATTAAATTAATCTTCAATCCGGACATCATTGTTGTTAATCAGATGAGTATTTTGTTTCAAAAATTCTGCTTCTGCAGGATGGCTTTTGTGATAAGTTATTTTAGAGATCAAAGTTTTGTCCTGATACAGATAAATCGAGCATCTTCTAAAGCGTCCAAAATTTACACGTTTGATCTTGATGAAATTAATTGTGCTAGGAGGAATTAATTGTGTTTTGAAATTCATAAATACCAATAATCCTTTCTGGGAAAACAGATACAAAGGAATGACTGTCATTAACCGTTGGATAAATCGGATATAATTCTGATAATGGATGACAAATTCATCATTAAGATCAGCAAGCTCATTCATAACACTTCTGAATCTCCTGTGGATGACGACGATGAGTGGTGCAAAACCTAATGCTAAAACCAACTGTAGATATAAAACCGTAGGAAAAACATATCTGATAAAGTTTTCCTGAATGTTCCTGCTGGTATAAGCCTTATAGAATAAGTAAACAAAACAGCCTAGAATGACACAATTGACCAAAACTAAAAAAGCAAATGCGATCAATTTTAGCTTTTTCAAATTTTTAATTTCTCTGGTTATAAATTCATTCATCAACCTAAATAATTTATTATTTCTACTATAATTTACCTCTCCCAAAGAATTATAAAATGGATAGGAGAATAGCTGATAGTCTTATTTTTTTATTATAGTAAATGTAATGAAATATAATATAAACAAAAAGCCGGAAGAAAACTCTCCCGACTTATAAAATTAAAGACATATAGTTTACTTTTTTATAAATCTAAACTGATGCGTTTTGGAATCGCCCGTGATAATTATCAATTGATAAACTCCGGATTCCAAATCCTTGACATTAATTTTATTTTCAAATTTTGAAGATCTTATTATTTGTCCACTCATACCTACTATTTGATATTCTTTTGCATTTCCAATACCTTGGATACCGATATTATCCACAACAGGATTAGGAAATAGAAGTGCTTTGCCACTATTGGTTTCATCAACGGCTAAAGTTGTTGTATGAACATCGCCTGAAAAATTGGAATTGGATGTTGTCAGATTTCCACCACAAGCACCTTCTGTTACCGATGTGTTTTCTACCCAGGTTCCAACATTATTACTTGGCGGATTCGGTGCTGTACTGTTTCCTGTGGAATTATAATATATGAGATATGGACTGGTAAAAGTTCCGTCACCTTCGTCAGCCAAAAATTCCCATCTGGAAAGCGAGTTGTTCCATTGTATTTTGAATTCGCAAGTTCCCAAACCTCCACAAGGTTGATCTCCCGTTACTGGTGACGTTACGTAGATTCTTTTGCCATAAGTATCGGGATTGGTTTCCTTGGTAAAAAGATAATTGGCAGTACCAAATAAATTTGTACATCCACTGAATGTTATATCCTGTGCGAGAACCACAGCAGACAGTAATATTGTTGATAATAAATATATTTTTTTCATAAGTTTAAATTTTAAGGTCTTGATGGATATATGCCCTGTAAAGCAATAATACATTTGAAAGTGATGTAAGGCTGGATGTTCGGATGTGGTTGGCTACCTCCTGTATTATTAAGCATATCATTTTTCATAAGAGCTGGACTGCTGAGGTCTGTGCTGTACTCTTTGTCCAGAGTTTTTGTATCTGTTGGTACACCCAAACTTGGATCACTGGTGTTACCATTGGCTTTAACAGCCAATAAGCTGTGATTATGTGTTGGCATCTCGTTCAAAGTAAGCGTGTGATTTTCTTCTCCTCCAATATCGCCTTGTAAATAATTGGGTAAACCAGGTCCCTGACCATTCCCTAAAATAACCCTACCCTGAATATTCGGCAACATAAAAGTAGTACTGCCATTCCCACCATAGGTAGTTCCCAAAAGTGAAAACAAAGCTACATTTTGATTAATTGGTAAGGTTTGACCATTACATTCAGCCCAACCTTTGGGTGCGTAGCCAAAAGTAACATAAGCTATCTGCCCAAGAAATGGGGTAGACTGAGCAAAACTTTTTAATGATAATAATATCAAACCGATGATAATTAAATTTTTATTTTTCATAATGTAAATATTAAAATTAAGGACGTTGAGGAAATACTCCGTTTAAAGCAATAATACATTTTAAAGTACCATAAGGCTGCATATTATTATGAGCCTGGCCAGATCCGCTAGGTTGGATAGCCTGCGCACTAAAAGTAGTGTCTGGTGTAGCAGTAGAATATTCCTGATCCTCATCTCCCGTGTTTGCAGGCAAATTGCTTCCTGGCATGTTTTTATTACCAACAGCTTTTACAGCTTTTGCAGAATGATTATGTGAAGGTAGATTAAGAATATTAAGAGTTGTTTGATTTTCTCCTGTCATTTCGCCATTAGATTGCGGTGTTAGTCCTGGTCCGTCTCCAGAACCTATAAGCGTTCGTCCTCGGAAATCGGGAAGTGCAAAATTGGTTGTACCATTACCGCCGTATTGTGTTCCTAGTAAGGCAAATAGAGCTGTGTTTTGTTGTATGGGAAGCAATGCACCATTGCACTCTGCCCAGCCTGTTGGTACAAATGTAAATGATACCCAGGCGATTTGCCCAACGTATTGTGAGCCATCTTGTGCGGAGAGTTTTGAGTTTATTGCAATCATAAACATCAAAAAAAATAGTTTACTTGTTTTCATAGTTTTTAGTTTTGTGATGGGAAAATGCCTTCTGTAGCGATTACACATTTCATTGCTGTTGTAGGCATCATATTGTTATGCGGTTGAGATCCACCATTGTTTGATACAGTATTGGTCTTCATAGTTGTATCGGAAGTTGCATCAGAATATTCTGGATCTAATATTCTTGTATTAGCCGGTACCGCATTGGTTGGCGAGCTGCTATTTCCGTTCAAATTAGATCCTACAACATTATGAGTGTGAGATGGCATTTGATTGACTGTTAATGTTACAGTTTCTGTACCTCCCTTTTGTCCAATTACATATGGACTAAGACCAGCTCCATTTCCATCATCTATGACAACTCTGCCTCTCATATCAGGTAAAGCGAAAGTTGTCTGCCCATTTCCACCATAAGTTGTTCCGATTAGCTGAAATAAAGTAGAATACTCTGCAATACTGAGTATAGATCCATCGCAATCGCGCCAGCCAACTGGTGCAAAGTTGTACGGAACAAACATAATTTGTCCCACAAATGGTTCACTTTGTGCACTTATTTTTACTGTAATCATAAATGCTCCAATAATTAAAAGTTTAAATTTTTTCATAATACAATCAGATTAGTTGTATAAATCTAAATTTTATTATGAATTGTGCAATAAAACAGAGGGGGACAAATATGAGATATTTGATTTTACAAATAAAAGTGCTGACTATCAATGATTTAATTGATTACAAGGCTTTTATTATTTACTATAATTAGTACAGTTTCTATATTAGTTTTCAGATTAAACACTCATTATTAATCTTACGTTTAACAATTTTATTATTCAACAATATTTTCTTTAAAAATTAGTTTATAATTAATTGGTTTGTAAAATGTTGAAATTATTTTGTTTGGGGTTGATTGTGTTCTGTATTGTAAAAATTACAGCCCAGAATAATTTTACTTTTATCAATGATAGTTACAGCGGTATCAATTCTGCTATTTTTTCGCCAACACAGCCTTTTCTCAATCCAAATCCTTGGGATGTAAATTTGGTTTCTGCAGATCTTTTTCTTCAGAACGATTACGCATACATTTCTAAACAAAGCCTTTTCGGTTTAGCAGGAACGCCAATACAATTAGCCAACCCAAAACGCGGAATTACCGGAGAAACTCAACCAGGTGTTTTTGATTTTTATAATAAAGAGAATGCCAGTCTGATATTCAATTCAGATATTCTTGGACCTTCGTTTTCTATGACAGCTAATATCAAAGAAAAAAAATATGTGTTTGGATTCTTCAGTCGTTTGAGATCACAAGCTTCTGTTCTGGATTTGGACAACTATCTTCGATTTGGTAACGAAATGATTAAACAACCTGAGTTTTACGAAATGAAACCATTCTCTTCAATTGCTATGAACTGGAATGAAATTGGATTAAGTGCGGCAACCACAATTTTCCCAACTTCTGACAAACAATGGATTCTAGGATTAAATTTGAAATACGAAATGGGATTAGACGCTGCTAATATCATCAGTCATCAGGATATAAAGCTAACTGCAACAGAACCTGCAATTGGCGACAATCCTGAATTAATGAATATCTATGCATCGGATTATAATGTTTCTGTCAATTACATTACAAATTATAATTCAGAAACAAAACGCTATGATTATAAACAAAATGGTTCTGGTTTGGGTTTGGATTTGGCACTTACAATGATTGATAAAAATCCAAGAGAAGATGAATATCAAACTAAATTTTCTTTTAATATTTTGGATTTAGGTTATGTCAATTTCAAACAAGGATCAAATCATAGTTTTGTCAACGGAAATACCGTGTGGTTGCAGAATAATCCCAATCTCGAAGATCAGGAATTTGAAAGTCCAGAACAATATTTAAAACTATTAAGCAAAGAAGCTTATGGTGACGAAAACAAATCTTTTGTAGGTAATGGCTTTAAAATTGGTTTGCCGACGAGTATTAATTTAAATTACAGTCAAAGAATTAAAGAAAATCATTTTGTTAATTTCAACTGGATACAACGTGTTCCGGTTTTTGAAAATTCTGTGAAACGAAATAATATTCTTAATGCCAATTATTCAGTTCAGAAAGCTGCTATTGGTTACGGAATTTCTACAACTTTGTCAGAGTATAAGAGTCTTCAGTTTGGTGGTTATTTCAGAATCGGACCATTGATTTTTGGGAGTGAAAATGCTTTTCCTTTGCTATTCAAACATAAACATCTTCACGCTGCTAATTTTTATATTGCCATCAAGCTATATCCGTTTTGGGATAATGAAATGAAACGACACAGGAGACAAGAGTGTGATTGTGATAAATAGAGTATTAGAACTTTGTAATTTTTCTAAATTGATTAAAAATTAATTCATCTGAATCAGAATAATTGATGAAATACTCCGTTTGCCAGAGTTTTGTTTTTTCAGCCTGCTTGCTATTTGGGAAATGCCAATCTGCATAAATTCTAAAACCCCTTTTACCAGTTTTTTGTTCGCCAGAAATTAAATTTTCTTTTTCTAGAATAACTTTCGGAAACACGAAAAACCCAGATTTTTTGCTTTCTTCAATCGAAATTATGTAAAAAGCGAAATCATCATCAACATCAAAAGGAACCGTTTTTCCATCCAAATCTCTTTTCCAAAAGGTTACAAATTGACCAATCTTCTTCGGTGTCAGTTTTGACTTCCGGAATTTAAACTTGCTTTGATTAATTTTAAAATTAAAACCAGAATATTCTTCACATTCCAAATCTGGAGTGATTTCCGAAAGCTGAAGATTTAATTCTTTTAAAATTAAATCATTTAAATGTTGTAGTTCTTTTGTCATAAAAAACTTTGCCAAAGATAATCATCTTTGGCAAAGCTCTATTTAATTTAATATTTAATTACTTCACAATTTTCATTTCATTCAGTAACCATTTTGCATCAGCATATTTGTCAATCACGAAAAGAATATATTTGGTATCCACCATAATATTTCTACATAGTTTAGGATCATAATTAATGTCACTCATCGTGCCTTCCCATTGTCTGTCAAAGTTAAGACCAATTAGGTTTCCGTAAGCATCCAAAGCAGGACTTCCGGAGTTTCCACCAGTTGTATGATTAGTAGCTGTAAAGTTAACCGGAACATCACCAGATTTATCTTTATAGATTCCGTAATCTTTGGTGTTATAAAGATTGATTAGTTTTTTAGGCAAATCAAATTCATAATCTCCAGGAATATATTTTTCCATCACACCAGAAAGATGCGTTTGATAACCATAAGTAACGGCATCTCGTGGATTAGAACCTTTCACTTTTCCATACGTTACACGAAGGGTAGAATTGGCATCCGGAAAGAATTTTCGGTCTTTATCCGTTTCCATTTGCTTAGCCATAAATTGTTTCTGCAACGCATCGATTTCAGTTTGATAAGACGTCACTTTATCGTGCGTTGTTTTTACATAAGTTCCTTTGATAGCTGCGTAAAGCTGAACAATTGGATCATTTTTAAGCGCTTGAACCAAAGCATTCTGATCTGCAAAAACTTTATTAATGTCAGAATAAACTGTTGCGCCGTTCACTTTTCCGCTTCCCATCACTACAGAATTTTTCGCCCAGTTTTCTATGGTAGAAATGTTTTGATTAACATCTTTATACTTCTCAAAACCAGGTGATAAAAACTGCTGAGGCGTTTTGTTGGCATAAAGTGCAATCACTTTTGCAGTTACTTTTGCATCAAGACCGCTTTCATAATCTTTGTAAATTTCAGACAATCTGGATTTCAGATTATCCAGAGATTTCTGAGAAGACGTTCCGTTTTCTACAGCTTCTACATAACTCCCAAATAAACTTCCTAAAGCCAAAGTTTCCGCATTTCTCGGCAACTCACTGTAGTAAGCTCTGTTCAAGGCGTAAGGTGCTTGCTCATTATAAAGTTTGTTAAGTCCGTCAATTGTTGTTTTGATTGTCGGATTTTTAGAAATCAAAGATTGCTCGTATTGCTGCTTTTTTCCGACAGCATTAGACTTTTTAAGACCTTCGATTTCACCTTGCCATTTTTTCCAGGCGTTAGAGATTCTTGCATACTTAGATGCGTATTTTATTCTTGTAGCATTGTCTACCCTCATCTTTTCGTCAAGTGTTTTCAATGTAACATCACGTACAGAAATCATCGCGGGATCGATCTCTGTCATAATTTTCTCAACCGCTACAGCAGGAAGATATTCAGTTGTTCTTCCTGGGAATCCGAAAACAAAAGTGAAATCATCCTCTTTCTTATCCTTGATAGAAATTGGTAAGAAATGTTTCGGTGTATAGGGAATATTATCTTTGGAATATTCTGCGGGTCTGTTGTTCTTATCGGCGTAGATTCTAAACATAGAGAAATCTCCCGTATGTCTTGGCCAAACCCAGTTATCTGTATCAGAACCGTATTTTCCAATCGCTGAAGGCGGTGCGCCAACCAAACGGATATCTTTGTAAGTTTCTATGACATAAGCATAATATTTATTACCATAATACATAGACCTTACGGATATTTTCTGATAGCTCTCTGGTTTTTGAGAAGCAATATAAACGTCTGTATTTTGTTTGATTTTCGCATCCAGATCTTTTCCAGTTAGACCGTTAGTTCCTGCAAGAATGTCTTTTGTAACTTCTTTGATATCAGTAATGAAATCTACAGTCACTCCAGGATTTGGTAATTCTCCATTCATATCTTTTGCCCAGAATCCGTTGGTCAAAAGGTCATTTTCTACTGTTGAGTGGGACTGGATATTATCATAACCACAATGATGATTGGTTAATAACAATCCTTTTCCTGAAATGATTTCCGCAGTACAACCACCATCAAACTGAACTACAGCGTCTTTGATGCTCGCTTTTTCCGGATTGAAAATATCTTTTGCAGAGATTTTCATTCCAAGTTCTTTCATTTCTTTTTCATTAACTTCTGTCGGAATCCACATTCCTCCGTATTGCTGTGCAAATGTCATTACTGTTGACAATGCAAAAGCTGATAAGAGAATTTTTTTCATTTCAAAATTTTAAAATTTCACGAATTTAATTAAAATTTTTGGAAGAGATAATCCAGCCTTGCTGAAATATCGGACAAAAAAAATAGAATCTGGTTTAGATTCTATTATAATTCTGGATTTGTATTTTTAACATAAAGCCTATCCTCAACATATTCGATTTTTGTTTTTCCGTGCGGTTTGGGTAATCCATCTTCGCCAAGAGCCACGAAAACCAATTTATCAATCGTAATGATTTTCTGATGTGTCATTTTATTTCGAACTTCACATCGTAATGTCAGAGAAGTTCTACCAAATTCCACAGCTTCAATCCCGATTTCAATAATATCGCCTTGTTTTGCAGAGCTTACAAAATTGATTTCAGAAATATACTTTGTTACCGCTCTCGAATTTTCTAACTGAATAATGGCATAAAGTGCTGCTTCTTCATCAATCCACTGCAAAAGTCTTCCTCCGAAAAGAGAATGGTTTGGGTTAAGGTCTTCTGGTTTTATCCATTTTCTGGTATGATAATTCATCATAATTATGGTGCATTTTAATTTGGTGCAAAGGTAGAATTTATTAAGGATTTTAACAGTTTTAAATCATAGAAAGTATGGATGATTAAATTAATTTTTAGAAATATTCGTTTAAAATCTTTTGGTTGAATTTTTGATTCCCTAGAATCTTAGTATTTTTGTAAAAATTTTTAAAATAATGTCAAAGGTTAAAATCGGAACAGTTCAGATGTCTTGTGTTGCTGATAAGCAGTCAAACCTGAATAAAGCCATTGAAAAGATAAAAGAAGCCGCCGCAAAAGGGGCTCAAATTGTTTGCTTGCAGGAACTTTTTACATCATTGTATTTTTGTGATGTAGAAGACTACGATAATTTCGAACTGGCAGAACCAATTCCTGGTCCTTCAACAGATGCACTTTCTCCGATTGCTAAAGAATTGGGCGTTGTAATCATCGCTTCATTATTCGAAAAAAGAGCACAAGGTCTTTATCATAATACAACGGCTGTTATAGATGCAGACGGAACTTATCTTGGAAAATACCGTAAAATGCACATTCCTGATGACCCTGCTTTTTATGAAAAATTCTATTTCACACCAGGTGACTTGGGTTACAAGGTTTTCCCTACGAAATTTGGAAAAGTTGGTGTTTTGATTTGTTGGGACCAATGGTATCCGGAAGCTTCCAGAATTACAGCGTTGATGGGCGCAGATATTATGTTCTATCCAACAGCTATTGGTTGGGCAACCGACCAGGATGAAGAAACCAATCAAGATCAATACAATGCCTGGCAGACGATTCAGCGTTCTCACGCAGTTGCTAATGGTGTTCCTGTAGTTTCTGTCAATAGAGTAGGTTTTGAACAAGATGGTGCTATGAAATTCTGGGGCGGAAGTTTTGTAACTAATGCTCAGGGAAAGCTTTTATATCTGGGTTCTCACGATAAGGAAGAAGTGGTGGTAACAGAAGTTGACCTTGATCAAACCGATTATATGAGAAAACACTGGCCATTCTTGAGAGACAGAAGAATCGAAACTTATTCGCCGATTACAAAACGTTTTATTGACGAGGATTAATGGTTATAGATAAAGATTTTAATCCGTTAGAAAATGGATACACTTTCCCTGCCGAATGGGAAGAACACGAAGCAACCTGGCTATCCTGGCCTCACAAAGAAGAATCCTGGCCGGAAAGAATCGATTTGATTTATCCTGCTTATGCCAAATTTATTGCTGAATTGACGAAAGGCGAATTTGTTTGCATCAATGTTAAAGACCAGGAAATGCAGGCTTTCGCAATGGAACATATTTCAAAAGCAGGAGCAGATATTTCTAAAATTGAATTCTACTTTCACGAAACCAATGACGCTTGGTGCAGAGACCACGGACCTGCTTTTTTAGTGAATAAAAACGGAGAAGAACCTCAAAAAATCATTATTGATTGGGGTTTCAATGCTTGGGGAGGAAAATATCCGCCATTCGAATTGGATGATGTAATTCCAACTAAAATTGCTGAAGAAAAAGGTTTGCCTGTTTTGTATCCTGGAATTATTATGGAAGGCGGTTCTGTTGAGTTTAACGGTGCTGGAACAGTTTTAACTTCCAAATCTTGTCTGCTTAATGAAAACAGAAATCCACATCTTTCGCAGGAAGAAGTAGAAGAGTTTCTGAAAAAATATTACGGACAAAAGCAAGTTCTTTGGGTAGATGACGGAATTGTAGGTGACGATACAGACGGTCACGTGGATGACACCATCAGATTTGTGAATGAAAATACAGTTCTGACCGTAATCGAAGATAATAAAGAAGATGATAATTACGAAATTCTTCAAACCAACCTTCGTCAACTGCAAGAAATGACTTTGCTGAATGGTGAAAAACTGAATATTATTGAGTTGCCGATGCCAGACCCAGTGTATTGTGACGGACAAAGATTACCGGCGTCTTACGCTAATTTTTACATCGCCAACAAATCGGTTATTGTTCCGACTTATAGATGCGATAAAGATGAAGTGGCATTAGAAATTATCCAAAAATGTTTTCCAGATAGAAAAGTCGTTGGAATCGATTCTACTGATATTATTTGGGGATTGGGAAGTTTCCACTGTTTAAGTCAGCAAGAACCTTTGGTATAGATTTAGGTCCGCATTATGCGGATTTTTTTTATTTGAAAATTATGAACGAAAATATTACTACGGATTCTGTCAAAAAATTTCTTCCTCTGATTCTGGGAACGGCGATTTTTATGCAAATGTTAGATTCCACAATTCTGAATACGTCTTTGCCTTCCATCGCCAGAGATTTGCAGGAATCGCCTTTGGATATGCAAAATGCCATCATCAGTTACGTTCTGACTTTGGCCCTGTTTATGCCGGTCAGTGGATTTTTGGCAGATAAATTCGGAACCAAAAAAATCTTCATTCTTTCGCTGGTTGTTTTTTCATTAGGTTCATTATTTTGCTCATTATCACAAAATCTTACCGAATTGGTAATTTCAAGAGTGATTCAAGGTGTTGGAGGTAGTTTGATGACGCCGGTTGGGAAATTAGCATTGATTCGGGCTTTCAATAAAAATGAACTTTTGAAAGCAATGAATTTCGCCATTATTCCTGCATTGATTGGTCCGGTAATGGGACCTTTAGTAGGCGGATATATGGTAGATTATTTAACTTGGCACTGGATTTTTTTGATTAATATTCCCATAGGGATTCTCGGAATTGTTCTCAGTTTAAAATATATGCCGAATTACAAATCGCCAGTTATAGACTTTGATTTGAAGGGATTTCTGATTTTTGCTTTGGCTTCTTTATTACTTTCAAGTGCATTGGAATTACTGGGAAATGCCCAAAATATCACGCCTGTTCTGATGATATTTTTTCTGGGATTTTTGATGCTCTATTTCTATTATAAACACGCTAAAAAAGATAATAATCCAATTTTTCCTCTCAATCTTTTTAAAGTCCGAACGTTCCGGGTCGGGATTCTTGGAAATTTAGCAACAAGACTGGGAATAAGCTCCATTCCGCTTTTGGTTCCGTTGATGATTCAGATTGCTTATGGAAAATCGGCGCTGACTTCTGGTTGGATTATTGCACCGATGGCTCTTACAGCAATGTTCGGAAAATCTTTTGTCATTAGGATTTTAGATAGATTTGGCTACCGCAAAACTTTGATGGTCAATACGTTTACAATCGGAATTTTGATTTGCTGTCTGGCGATTCCGAGTGTTCAAAGTTCTATTTATTGGTTCGTCCCGATTTTGTTGATTCTTGGTTTTTTCAACTCGATTCAATTTACTTCGATGAACACGATTTCCATTGCCGATTTACGACCTTATCAAAATAGCAGTGGCAATTCTTTGGTTTCTGTGAATCAGCAGTTTGCGGTTGGATTCGGAACTGCATTTGGTCTGATTGTTTTGAAATTGTTTGAAGGTGACACCACTTTAGTTAAAAATCAAGTTCACACAGCTTTTCGATATACTTTTTTGGTGGTTGGATTTCTAACGATACTTTCCGGTTTGGTTTTCAGAAGATTGAATTTCCGTGATGGGGAAAATATGAAATCGGTTTAAATAGAAATTATTTTTAATCAATTATCTTTGTAAATATTGGTATCAAAATTTTAAATTCTAACGATAGATTTCTGATAAAAATTAATGAATTTTTCTAAAATAATTTCTTCTGATATTCAAAACTATATCAAACAAAATCTCAATTCTGATTTAAATAAATTATTATTGAAAAAATCACCATTTTCTGATGTTTCGATGCAGGAAATTGTTCAACAAATCAAAGGAAAGAAAACGGCAGAAAAGAAGTTTCCGTTTTTATTAAAGGAAGGAATTATTTTCCCACCAAATCTCAATCTGGAACAAGCCTCATCCCAATCTACAGCAGAATATAAGGCTCAAAACTTAAAAGGAAAAACATTCCTCGACTTGACTTGTGGATTTGGAATTGATGCTTATTTTTTGTCTCAAAATTTTGATGAAATAACATTAATTGAACAAAATTTCGAACTTATTTCAATTGTTGAGAATAATTGGAAAATATTAAATCGGAAAGCCAAATTTGTTAATGAAAATCTGGAAGGGTTTTTAGATGGTCTTCGAGAACCTCAGACTGACAATTTTAATAAGTTTGATGTTATTTATCTCGACCCAGCAAGACGCGACCAGCAAAATAAAAAGAAATTTTTGCTCGAAGATTTATCGCCTAATCTATTAAAAATTGAGGAAAAATTAAATTCAATTTCTGATAAAATTATTGTCAAATTATCGCCTTTAATTGATATTTCATATTTAATTTCAGAATTAAAAAATATTACTGAAATTCAAATTATTGCAGTTCGAAATGAGGTAAAGGAACTTTTATTGATTATTGACAAACAAGATTCAGGAGCCAAAATTCAAGACACAAAAATCACTTGTATTAATCTTGAATCTGATGAGCTCGTATTTTCTTTCAATTTCAATGACGAAAAATCTGCGGAATCAGAATTCTCAGAAAGTTTGAATTTCCTTTATATTCCAAATAATTCAATTCTGAAAGCCGGTGCGTTTAACATTATTTCAGATAAATGCGGATTGAAAAAACTTCATCCGAATACACATTTTTATACTTCAGAAAATAAAATCGAAAATTTCCCAGGACGCGTTTTGCAAATTGAAAAAATAGTAGCTAAAGATTTGAAAAAAGGGGAGAAGTATAATATTGTTTCCAAAAATTATCCTCTGAAACCAGAAGAAATCAAGAAAAAATACAAGTTGAATGACGGCGGAAATCAATACCTGATTTTTACGCAATCCGTTGATGGAAAAGAAATTCTGAAAAGCCTTTAATTAATCTGCTGATTAACAAAGCTTTAATTAGATGTTAATTATTTAGCCTTATTTTTAAAAATAATTGAATCAGAGTTCATCATCCCATAAAAATTCACTACATTTGCACGCGTAAAAAATGGATATGCAAAACATTAGAAATATAGCGATTATCGCACACGTTGACCACGGAAAAACGACTTTGGTTGATAAGATTATTCACGCAACTAACATCTTCAGAGAGAATCAGGAGAGTGGTGAGTTGATTATGGATAACAACGATTTGGAAAGAGAAAGAGGAATTACGATTCTTTCAAAAAACATCTCAGTTAATTACAAAGACGTAAAAATCAATGTAATCGATACACCTGGTCACGCCGATTTTGGTGGTGAGGTAGAAAGAGTTTTGAAAATGGCAGATGGTGTGATCTTGTTGGTAGATGCGTTCGAAGGACCAATGCCACAAACGAGATTCGTACTTCAAAAAGCTTTGGAACTTGGTCTTAGACCTTTGGTGGTTATCAACAAAGTGGACAAACCAAACTGTCGTCCGGACGAAGTTCACGACCAGGTTTTTGACTTATTCTTCAACTTGGATGCAACTGAAGAGCAGTTGGATTTCCCAACATTCTATGGTTCATCTAAACAAGGCTGGTTCAACACTTCATTGGAACAAACGGACAATATTTTCCCATTACTAGACGGGATTTTACAATATGTTCCGGAACCTAAAGTATCTGAAGGTTCTTTGCAAATGCAAATTGTTTCTTTGGATTTCTCATCTTTCTTAGGAAGAATTGCAATCGGAAAAGTAATCAGAGGCGAAATCAAAGAATCTCAATGGATTGGTTTGGCGCAAGCTGACGGAAAAATTGTGAAAGGAAAAGTAAAAGAACTTTACGTTTTCGAAGGTCTTGGAAAGAAAAAAGTAACTGAAGTTAAAGCTGGAGATATCTGTGCTGTAGTAGGTTTCGATGCTTTCCAGATTGGAGATTCTTTCGTAGATTTAGAAAATCCAGAACCATTGCCAAGAACTGCAATTGATGAGCCAACGTTGAATATGACGTTCTCTATCAACAATTCGCCTTTCTTTGGTAAAGATGGTAAATATGTAACTTCAAACCACCTTAAAGAAAGATTAACTAAAGAATTAGAGAAAAACTTGGCATTGAGAGTTCAACAAACTGATGATGCTAATACTTTCCTGGTTTTTGGTAGAGGTATTCTTCACTTGTCAGTTTTGATTGAAACGATGAGAAGGGAAGGTTACGAAATGACAATTGGTCAGCCACAAGTTATTTTGAAAGAAGGTGAAAATGGTGAAAAATTAGAGCCTTACGAATCTTTGGTTGTTGATGTTCCGGAAGAATTCGCTTCTAGAGTTATCGATTTGGCAACTCAAAGAAAAGGAGATCTTCACATCATGGAAACTAAAGGTGAAATGCAGCATATGGAATTCGAGATTCCTTCAAGAGGTCTCATCGGATTACGTTCTCAAATGTTGACTGCTACTGCTGGTGAAGCTATTATGGCACACCGTTTCACAGAATATAAGCCTTTCAAAGGAGCCATTCCTGGAAGAAATAATGGTGTATTAATCAGCAAAACTCAAGGTCCTGCAACTGAATATTCTATTGCTAAATTACAAGACAGAGGTAAGTTCTTTGTTGACCCAGGTGAGGAAATCTATGCTGGTATGGTTATCGGCGAGCAAAACAAGCCAGGAGATTTGGTTGTAAATATCGTTGAAGCTAAACAGCTAAACAATATGCGTGCTTCCGGAAAAGATAAAGATACCGGAGTTGCTCCGAAAATCTTATTCTCATTAGAAGAATGTATGGAATATATTCAAGCTGATGAAGCAATCGAGGTTACACCTAACTTCATCCGTATGAGAAAGAAGCTTCTTTCTGAAGAAGACAGAAAAAGAGTGGAAAGACAAGCTAAAGCTTAATTTTTCCCAAATATTATATCAAAAGCATCCATTATTGGATGCTTTTTTTGTTATTCTGATTTTATCGTTTAGTTTTGCAATCTATGCGTTTCAGATTATCATTTTTCCAAATTGTTTTATTGTCAATCTTTGTAGTTTCTTGTGCAACAAAGACTAAAAAATCACCAACTAAATCTGGTGTTAAAAAACCAATTACAAAAACTGAAATTAAACTTCCGCCCAAACCAGTTGTTCAATTGAATAATATCAAATTACCTGAAATCAAAAGAGAGTTCAGAGCTGTTTGGATTGCATCGGTTGCAAATATCAATTGGCCTTCCAGAAATAATCTGTCTGTAGATCAGCAAAAACAAGAAGCCATTCAAATGTTGGATATGTTGGTAGATCTCAATTTCAATGCGGTTATTTTACAAGTTCGTCCTTCTGCGGATGCTTTGTACAAAAGTCCTCACGAACCTTGGTCTCATTTTTTGACTGGACAAATTGGCTTAGCACCTTATCCGGAATATGATCCTTTGGAATTTTGGATTGAAGAATGCCATAAACGCGGATTAGAATTTCACGCTTGGCTGAATCCATTTAGAGCACATCACTCCAACGGTGGTGCAATCTCCTCAGAATCGATGGTCAGAAAATCACCTGACAATATTGTGAAGCTGAAAAACGGAATGTATTGGTTTGATCCCGCTGATGACAGAACGCAAGATCAGGCTTCAAAAGTGATTAAAGATATCATTTCTAGATACGATGTTGATGGAATTCATCTGGATGATTATTTCTATCCTTATGCCGAATATAACGGTGGAAAGGATTTCCCCGATTTCAAAACGTGGTCGGTTTATCAACAATCTGGCGGAACGCTTTCCAGAGGTGATTGGCGAAGAGGAAATGTCAACAAATTTGTGAAAAGAATCTACGACGAAATTAAAGCTCAGAAAAACGATGTGAAGTTCGGAATCAGTCCGTTTGGAATTTGGAAACCTGGTTATCCCACTGGAATCAAAGGTTCTTCTCAGTATGATGAATTGTATGCGGATGCCAAATTATGGCTGAACCAAGGTTGGGTAGATTATTTTACGCCTCAGTTGTATTGGCCTGTAGATTCGCCGGGACAGAGCTTTCCGCTTCTTTTACAATGGTGGAATGATGAGAATACGAAAAGTCGACATCTTTGGCCAGGTCTTAACACCGTTGCTGTAAAATCTCCGAATAAAGCGACAGAAATTGCCCGAGAAATAGAGGTTACCAGACAAATCCTAAAAAATAATGCCGGAGAAGTCCATTACAGCATCGCAGGAATCAGTAAAAATTATGAAATGCAGCAAGAATTAAAAAACAATTCTTACAAAGAAAAAGTTTTGAATCCCGAAACAACTTGGCTGACTTCAAAACCTTTATCAGAACTGAATGTAGATTTGAAAAAACAAGACCGTAATGTTATGATTAATTGGACGAAAAATAACGATGCTTTGTCTTATGTGATCTATTTAAAATACGGTGATAATTGGCAAACAGAAATTGTTTCTCCACAAATTAATACCAAAACAGTTTCTTTATTTTCAAATGGGAAAAAGTTGACAACGCTTGTGGTTAGATATGCTGATAAATTGGGGAAATTGAGTTCTTACAAAGCTATTTCTACCAATTAAAAAAACTCAAAAACAACGATGGAAACTATTCTAAGAATCAATTGTACCGATGAAAAAGGTTTGGTCTATAAAATCTCCGAACTGCTTTTCAAAAACGATTTCAACATCACGAAAAATGATGAATTTGTGGATGAAGATAACGGACGTTTTTTTATGCGAACAACTTTCGAAGGCGATTGTGACAGAGAACAGATTGCCAAAGAAGTTTTGGCGATGTTGCCTCCCGATTCTAAAGTGGATTGCGTGGATGGACGGAAAAAAGATGTCGTGATTCTCGTTACCAAAGAACATCATTGTCTTGCAGATTTACTGATTAGAAATCAGTTCAAAGATTTGAATTTCAATATTTTGGCTGTTGTTGGAAACTATGAAACTTTACGAGAATTGACGGAGAAATTTGATGTTCCGTTTATTTATATTCCAGCGGAAAATTTAACGAGAGAAGAACACGAAAATCAAATTAAAGAAACTTTGAAAAATTATCAATTCGATTATTTGGTTTTGGCGAAGTTTATGCGGATTCTGTCGCCCAATTTTATTCAGGATTTGGAAGGAAAAATTATCAATATCCATCATTCATTTTTACCAGCTTTTATTGGCGCCAATCCTTATAAACAGGCTTTCAAAAGAGGTGTGAAAATTATCGGCGCAACAGCTCATTTCGTGACGAATGATTTGGATGAAGGTCCGATTATTTATCAGGACATCATCAAAGTCAGTCATTCCAAAACGGCAAAAGACCTTGCGAAAATGGGAAAAGATGTGGAACGAATTGTTCTAGCAAATGCCTTGAAATTGGTCTTTGACGATAAGGTTTTTATTGATGGGAATAAGACGATTATTTTTGAGTAGGGTTATTTTTATTTTCTAATCTTTAGAAGTTAAAGTGTTGATTATCCTTTCAAACTTTCCATTTTTGAAAACTAAAATGTAAACAGAATTCTTTTGTTTGATTATACTATCATTTAAATTAAGTGTTGCAAATTTCTTTTCTAAAGGAAAATACACATAAATAATTTTTCCATTAGTTAGTTTTGCTTTATAACTACTGTGGTCATTTTTATCGTGAAATAAATCAATTACTTTTCCAGAATATTCTTCTTTTAAAACTTGTTCTCTCTTTGCATTATCAAAATATCCGAAAGCGCCAAGAATTCCAATCAATCCAAAAATGAATAGAAAAAAAATTAAGATAATTATTTTATCTTGTTTTCTTAATTCTAAACCTTCGTTATATTTTATTTTCATCTAAGTAAACTTACCAAAAAATCACCTGATTCCCAACAACTGAAACAATTCCTCCTTCTTATTCAGCGCAATCGAAATACTTTTTCCATTTATTAGTTCCACTATATTTCCATTCAGACTTCGGATGGCTTCCAGATTGATGATGAACGAACGTTGAACTCGGAAAAACTTGGGCAGAGTCAGAACTTCATCCATTGATTTCAAAGTGGCTAGAGTGGTGTAAGTTTCATTATTAATTACGATTTTCAGATAATCGCCTTGCGCTTCTACATAAAGGATTTCGTCCAAAAGAATCTTCGTGAGTTTTCCGTCTGATTTGATGAAAATACGGTCAGAATTGACTTGATGAACCGTTGATTTTTGTTTCAGTTCTATGTAATCTTTGGCTTTGTTGACAGCTTTTAAGAATCTGTCAAATCGAACAGGTTTTACGAGATAATCTGTTGCTCCGGTTTCGAATCCGTCCAAAGCAAAATCTCTGTGAGCCGTAATGAAAACAATGACAGGCGGATTTTCCAAAGCTCGAACCAATTCCAATCCGTTGATTTTCGGCATCTGAATATCACTGAAAATCAAATCAATCTTGTTGCTTTGCAGAAAAGTCATCGCTTCCAAAGGGTCGCCAAAAGAAGAAACCAGTTTCAGAAAAGGAATTTCTTTGACAAAATTCTCAATGATTTCTCTTCCGATTGGTTCGTCGTCCAAAACCAGACATTTTAGTTTTTCCATTGTTATAGATTGATTTTTAATTCGATTCTGAAGCTATTTTCAAGGTTATTAATTTCCAATTGATGTTGATTGGGGTATAACAATTGTAACCTTTTTTTGATATTTTCGATTCCAATTCCTCCGAATTTATTTTTCTCGCTTATCCTTTCTTTATCATTTTCAACAATGAATAGGAACTGATTATCATTAATAATAACTTCCTGTTTGATGAACGGGTTTTGGCTTTTCAAACCATATTTAAAAGCATTTTCAATAAACGTAAATGTCAGAAGTGGCGCAATATAAAGTCCTGAAATTTCATCTTCTCCCAAGATTTCCAATTGAATATTTTTGTCTTTCGGATAACGCATTTTTTCCAGTTCAAAATAATTTTTGATAAAGTCTATTTCCTTTTCCAGAGGCACTTTCTCGGAATTGGATTCGTAGAGCGTGTAACTCATTATATCGGAAAGGTTCAGGATAACTTCCGGCGCAGAATCATCTTTTTTGACACTCAAACCATAAAGATTATTCAGTGTATTGAAGAGAAAATGCGGATTGAGCTGAGACTTGAGAAAGTCTTTTTCAATATTGATATTCTGGATTTCGATTTCCAGTTTTTGCTGTTGTAATTCCGTTGTTCTGTTATATATTTTGATGATTTCAAACAAAATCTTGATGAAGAAAAAAGGCAACATCGTAAAAATCACAAGAACCGCATTTCCAATAACAGCCTTGAGAGGAATTGCTTCCATCAAGCTTATGGAGCCATTTTTTTTAATGATGTCTTTATAAACCGGAACATTGATTTCATAGCCTAAATGATAATAAATAACATACATAAAATGGTTGACAATCATCCAGATATAAACCAAAACCGGAATGCTCAGAATCAATAATATAATGGATGTTTTTCTCTTTAACAAGAATATTTTCGGAACTAATAAGTAGAAGAAAATATAGAAAACAACCATATTGTTGACCGCATTTCTTAATGTTAAAATTAAACCTTCAAAAACAGTTAGTTTGAGTTCGATATAATAATTAAGAAATAATAAAACTGAAAATACAAACCACATCAAAAAATGGAAAATTATTTTCGGGCTTTTGTTATAGAATTTTTCGAATTCTATTAAGATATTTTGACTGGGTTGAAGTTCTGCTATCGTCGATTCTGTCTGCATTTTGCTAATGTAAAAAGGCATTTCAAAAATAAGCTTTTGAGATTAGAATTAATGATGAGATTGAAGTTTTTCTACAAAACTTCATCAACTTCAATCAGATTAAAATTCTCATCATTTTCAAAAAACTCTCTGAAAATTGCAGCGTGACCAGTTCCAACCAAAATAAAAATATTCTTTGTTTTTGGCTCTATCTGATTTTGAATATTAGAATACATAATTAGATTTCTTTTATAAAAATCCGCAACGAGATTTGAACCAAAATATTTACCATCAGGATTGACTTTGTTAGCGATAGAAATATAAAAACCTTTATTCTCAGCTAGCTGGGCTTTTTGGTTCAAACAAATAAAGACATCTTTTAATAAATCTTTGGACATACATTTGTCGCCCGATTGAGTCATTTGTGCCGATTTTTTTTCTAAAATACTTTTCGTTACAGGATTAGAATTCAATTCTTTTTGCAGAATATCAAATCTCATTTCGATAAGACTATCAATTGGATAAATCTGTCCAATGTTTGCTCTTTTAGCTAATCTGAAAGCCAGCTGAAAAGTTTCCCCTTCTGTATAAAACCGCTTCATTCTTGGCTTTTTTATGGTGTCAGTAAATCGACTGTACTGATTTTTAAGATACAATTGATATTGATTATTTAAGTCTTCTTTTTCATTAAAATTACTTTCTACAAAAATCTGGTCTGGTTTAAATTTAGAAATGATAGAATGGGTAATTTCATCCAAGCCTTTTTGATTGTCAGGTGTTAGAATATTTCTTTCCATACCTTTAATAGCATCATTTCCTGGATTATTGAAGTGATAAGTTCCTAATAACAGAACGTTGATTTTTTCCTGAGAAAAACTAAAGTTGAAAACTAATAAAACAATAAGTAATAAAACTTTTTTAGATTTGATAAACATAATTATATATATATATTAAAAAATTAAAGAATTCTGATAATGGCATTCATCACATTGATAACATTATGACCAACAATAGAATAGATAAGGTTTCCGGAGAACTTCCTTAAAATTCCCAAACTTAAAGAAGATATCAAAGTCAGATAAACGATTGTAATAATGTCAAATTTGAATTGATAATCCGAAGTCAAAACAGCGCCGTGAGCAACTCCGAAAAGTAGTGTCACAATCACAAATGACCAACCAAACGTGATTCCTTTGTAATTCCAATTCGGTAAAAAGACCTTGTCAAAAATCCAAAGGTAGATTCCGCGGAATAGGATTTCTTCAGTTAAACCTGGCATTGTAGCCTGAAAAACAAAAGTTTCTAAGTCAAATTCTCCACCTTTTGGAAATAAGATGAATTTGAAGATAAAATCAAATGTCAAAAATCCAAGAAAAACCAAACCCCCAAATTTGATTTGTTTTTTTGAGTTTGTAGAAGTTGTAAATCCAATTTCTTTTCTGTCATTTTTATTAACGAAATAAATGAATGATAATGAAATTGCCAAGCTTAAGAATTTCCCTAACCAAGAAAATTTGAGCCCAAAATCTGGCAAATATTGTTTCGTGAAAATCTGAATATAATTGTCAGCTAAAAAGAGAACTATGAATAACAAAAGAAATTTCAAATTTCCTTTTTTGGATTTGAAAAAGGCGATAATGAAAATCGGTAACATTATCAGAAGCCAGATAAGAGGAGTGAGTAATGACATTTTTTATTTGTTTTTAATTGATGATTCAAAAGTATTGCTGAATGAAAACTAAATCAATTATACCCGATGAAAATGGTATTTTCCAAGATATAAATCAGAAAAAATCGGTTAAAAGAAATTGAATAATAAAGAATAAACTTTAATTTTATTCAAAATTTGAAATAACTATGTCAATCAACAGAAGAGACTGGCTGAAAACCGCTTTTTTAGGAAGTGCAGGTTTGACACTTTCGCCATTAGAATTTTTCGCAAAAGAAACCCCGAATTTCAACTTACTAAAAAAAGATAACGAAACAATCCGACTCTGCTTCAACGAAAATCCTTTTGGAACTTCGCCGAAAGCTTTGGAAGCGATGCAAAACAGTCTCAGGTTTTCATCTTTGTACGATTTCAAATTTGCTGATGTTCTGTGTGAAAAGTTGGCAGAAATTAATCAAACTAAAAAAGATAATCTCTTGGTTTCTGCAGGTTCATCTTTTCTGTTGGAATTGATTACCAAATATGTTTCGATTAATAAAGGACATTTCATCATTCCGAACCCGTCTTTCACGATTTTTGAACCGATTGCTGAGTTTCTCAGAATGTCAAAATCTGTGATTCCTTTGAACGACAAAAAGAAAATCGACCTTGAAAAGATGAAAAGTTCTATTCAAAAAGACACGAAACTAATCTATATCTGCAATCCGAATAATCCGACAGGAGATTTGCTTTCAAGACAGGAAATTGAGAATTTCATCAAATCAATTCCAGACAATATCATTGTTTTGGTGGATGAAGCTTATATTGAATTTACGACTCAGAAATCTCTCAGCGATTTGGTTGACGTTTACAAGAATCTGATTGTGACGAGAACATTTTCCAAACTGTATGGATTTGCAGGTGCAAGATTAGGTTACGCCATTGGAAATCCAAAATTGATTGTCGAATTGAAAAAACTGCAAAGCTGGAGTGGTGCGGAAATCAGTGTTGTGACAATGGCTGGTGCAATTGCAGGAATGGAAGACAAGGAATTTATTTCCAAGGTTCTTGATAACAATCAGAAAGCGAAAGATTTTACAATTTCAGAATTTAATAAACGAGGAATTAAAACCATTCCGTCTTCTGCGAATTTTATTTATTTTTCTTTGGAGAATTACAAAGGTGAATATTTCAAAAAACTGAAAGAAGCTAAAATCCTTGGCGGAAAAACTTACGAACAGAAAGGGAAGTGGACGAGAATTAGCCTTGGAACAATGGAACAGATGCAGAAGTATTTTGAGGTGATTTCTTAAAATTAAATATTGATGAACGAAAAAAATATAATCTTAGAAAACTTAAAAGCCTTTAGGAATTTTAATAAATTTTCAAATTCAGCTTGGGAAGAACGTGGACTAAATCCTTCTCCAAATGAACTAAGTGAAAAATTAGAAAAATTATTTAATGATTGTACTGATGAGCTAATTAAAGCTATTAATTTAAATTTTACACCGAAAAAATTTAAAGATATTTTAAAGTATAGTCTTGTAAGCCTCAATAATTCCGATTATGACACTGAAGAAAGAGAGTTTATATGTGAATATTTTGACAAACTTGCTAAAATTGTTTTTATCGATTTTAAAGACAATTTAAATAGTTGGCTTTATGGAAGTGTGTTAAATACTTTTTTTAAAGTGACTTCATTTTTTAAAAGTCAAATAAGTAATAAAAAAATCTTATCTCAAGATTGTACGAAATGTAATTCTAACCTTGAGACTTATATTATAAGAATGCAAGAAGGTATTCCTGATTCTTCTTGGAAAATAATACAATGTGATAATTGTAAAGAATATAATTTACTATCTACAGGTCCAAATATCAAAGAATTAAAGTTTGGTAATTATAAATTAATAGAACAATTATCAAAAATAGAATTTAACGAAGAGGAAGCTTTTATAAGACTTAATCAAATAAAAGTATTTAGAAAACATTGATAATACAAAAATTATTAAGCCAAAATATTACTAAACTCCTTTCTATACTGCGACGGACTTTTTTGCGTATGTTCTTTAAAAGTTTTGTTGAAGTAACTGAAATTATTAAAGCCACTATCAAAACAAACTTCTGTAATGCTCATTGGTTGTTCCGCCAAGAGTTTTAGAGAATGCGTGATTCGATATTCATTCACAAACTGAGTGAAGGTTTTATTGGTAATTTTTTTGAAATAGCGACAAAAAGAAGGAACTGTCATATTGGATAATTCTGCAACGGTTTCCAGAGTTATTTGCTCCTTAAAATGGTCTTTTACATAATTGAAAATCACACTGATTCGGTCATTGTCTTCTTTCTGAGTTTGCAGATAATATTTTGAAGCATTTAGGATTTTATAATCTTGAGTGTGGGAAAGTTCGTCCAAAATCTCAATTAGAATCATCAATTTGGCCAAAGATGTTGCTTCTGCCAAAGCTTCCATTTTTGTTTTCAAAGCATTTTTAACTTCATCACCAAAAACAATTCCGCTTTTCGCAGCTTCTAAAAGCACGGCAATTTTGTTCATTTCCTTAGCCTGCCAAAATTCTGAGCCAAGAAAATCTATAGGAAACTGAATCACAACTTCATAGTCATTATTGGTATTTTCATTTGTCATTCCGCAATGTGGAAGATTACTGCCAATCAGAATCAAGTCGCCATCTGAAAAGTAAGAGATATTACTTCCAATCTGCCTTTTTCCAGAACCGCCACAAACGAAAATCAGCTCAATCTCAGGATGATAATGCCAAATGTGTGATTTGATATTTTCATTCCGATTAAACTTCAGACAAGTAAAACTACTTCCAATGCCAGGACTTACCGCTTCAAAAGTTGGACTGTTATGTTTCATATGCAGATTTGATTGTTTTTATTGTTTTCCAATCACGTGGATTTCATAATGCAAATTTATTTATTATGTTTTAAATTACCTCATTTTATTAATTAACATTTAGTTAATGTTAATATAGAACATATAAATGAAAATTGTATTGTATTATTTGAGGTTTATCCATGATACATTTGCATAGTAAAACAATTAAAGATAGTAATATGAAAAGTATATTAAAATTTGGTTTTCTTGTAGCAAGTATTTTTGTTTCTACAAGTGCAATGGCTAAGGATAAAGATTTTTCTGTATCAATAGGAGAGGTAAGTCAAAAGACAGTACATTTTGAAATATCAAACGCAAAGAATGTTTCTCTATATGTTTATAATAGCGACAAAGGCGAAATCTATTCTGAAAAAATCATAAACAGTGATAGTATAGAAAAGTCTTACAATATGAGCGAAATGGCTTCTGGAACTTATTTCCTAGTTGCTGAATCTGATGCTAAGATTGAAAAATATAAAATAGTGGTAGATGGTGACCAAGTTTCTTTGGAAAAATCTCCAATTACTGCGATTTCAAAACCAGAATATACCATCAACAAAAATTTGGTTAAATTAAAAATGACTAATGTTATCGGTGATGTGAAAGTGTCAATTTTCGATACAGCAAACAACACTTATTACAGTAAAAATAACGTTGCGAAAGATGGATTGATTGATTTAACTTTTGATCTGAATCCTGCAAACCCTGAAACTTACATCATCAATGTTGAAAAAGACGGCGATAGTTTCAGCAGAATGATTTCTCTAAAATAGTTTTTTTAAACTAAGGTTATATATATTATTTTCTAAAAGCTTCACACAATGTGAAGCTTTTTTTGCTTTAAAATCAATGAAAAAGCCCAATTATAGAATTGGGTCAAGATTTATAAAATTTCTTTAATGTGTCTGTAATTGCTGGAGATCGTGTCCGCCACTTCTTTGAAATTACCGTCCAACATCATTCTCGTCATTGCAATTCCCATTCCTTTCATCTGATCCCAACCAACTTTTGGTGGCATTGCCAACGCATTTGGATCTGTAAAAACATTGACCAAAACTGGACCGTTTGTTTGCAAAGCATCATCAATCGCTTCTTCCACTTTTTCCGGATCTGTCACATTGATGCCTTTGATTCCGAAAGCCTGAGCTAAAAGTCCGAAATCCGGATTGATCATATCCGTCTCGTTGTCCGGAATTCCGTTTACTTCCATTTCCAGTTTTACCATTCCCAAGGAGCGGTTATTGAAAACAATGATTTTGATTGGTAAATTATATTGTTTGATCGTTGCGATATCGCC
>Ga0308157_10002877_pt1 | contig 26698 bp, 26 predicted proteins | sample PhyBR1_FD_201035 | JGI IMG/M metagenome (GOLD analysis project Ga0308157, IMG submission 201035) | Phyllosphere microbial communities from UC Gill Tract Community Farm, Albany, California, United States - DLSLB.R1 | ecosystem: Host-associated > Plants > Phyllosphere > Unclassified | place: USA...
CGCCAAGAGTTATAAGGTGCCGGTCGACAGCAGCATGAGCCGGCTGACGGTGTCGGTCAGCGGCACCGTGCAGGGCGTGCAGCCGGTGGTCACGCTGACGCGGCCGGACGGCGTGGTGGTCACCGCCGCCAACGCCACCCGCTACCTGAGCCTGTCGAGCGGCGTCATCATCTCCGTCGACAGCCCGCCGCGCGGCGCGTGGACGCTGGCCGTCAGCGGCTCGCCGGACACGACCTATGTGAACGTCAACGGCGTGGCCGACCTGGCCTTCAGCTCGTTCAAGCTGGCCCGCTTCGGCGCGCAGCCGCCGCACCAGGGCTTGCTGACCATCGACGGCGAGCCGGGACCGGGGCAGAAGCTGTACGCGGTCGCCGCGCTGACCGGCATCGCCAGCGCGCCGCAGTTCCAGTTGCGCCGCAAGAACTTCGACCTGCTGTCGCCGCTGGCGCTGGAGCAGGACCAGACCGACGGCGGCAAGTTCTTCGGCGCGCTGACCATCCCCAATGAAGCCTTCGTCGCCTACGCCACCGGCACCGACAGTTCCGGCTTCCCGTACCAGCGGCTGGTGAGCGTGATGGTGCAGCCGCAGACGGTGTCGGTGACGCCGCCGTCGCGCCAGGACCTGCGGCCCGGCGTGAGCACCACGCTGCTGTACCAGGTGCGCAATGACGGCCCGGCCGGCAGCTTCAGCATCGGCGCCACCGACGACCAGCACTACATCACGGCCGTCTCGCCCACCGTGCTGACGCTGGCCACCGGCGAGAGCGCCAGCGTGGCCGTCTCGCTGATGCCGCCGGCCGGCGCGCGCATCGGCGGCTCCGACAGCATCACCGTGTCGGCGCAGAGCACCAGCGTCGCCACCCTGCACAACAGCGCATCGCTGACGGTGTTCGTCACCGGCGCGGCGCAGGTGCCGGGACGGCCCGACTTCACCGCCGCCATCATCGGCCAGGAAACCGTGGCGCCCGGCGTGATCGGCATCGATGTGCGCCTCACCAACATCGGCGTCGGCACGGCGCGCGACATGACCTTGTCCTCGCTGTCGCTGCGTACCTTGGCCGGCAGCGGCACCGTCACGCTCAACACCGCGCTGTCGCCGGCGCTGCCGATGATCACGCCGAACGTCGACGTCGGCAGCTTTTTCACCGTGCGGCTGACCTTCAACGTGCCGGCCACGGTGCAGCGCTTCAGCGTGGTCGAAAACGGCGGCGTCACCGACCTGAATGGCGTGGTCTACGCCTACTCGCAGGCTCAATCCGTCATCCCGAAATAGGAGCAAACGCCATGAAACTCAAATCCCTTTACGCGCTGGCCGCGCTGCTGTGTTCCTTGTTGTGGACGCCCGCCGCGCAGGCCGCGCCCATCGTGTTCACCTTCGCCACGCTGCCGGCCGGCGGCGCGCTGACCGGCCATCCCGGCGACACCGTGGGGTGGGGCTACCAGCTGGTCAACACCGATGCGCTGAACTGGTTCGTGCCGACCCAGCTGAACGCCACCTCGTTCAGCATCGGCACGCCGGACGCCAGCTACTTCGACTTCCCCACGCTGGCGCCGGGCGCCAGTGCCACCGTCGCCTTCGACGCGGGCACGCACGCCGGGCTGTACGGCTTGCAGATTTTCTCGTTCGCCTTGCCTGGCATGAGCGACAGCGGCAACTTCAGCTTGTCGGGCGAGTGGTGGAGCGGCGATCCGCTGGCCGGCGGCACTTTCCTGCAGGTGTCGGATCTGCAGCTGGCGCCGCTCTCGATCACGTTGGCGGTGGCGGGCGTGCCGCTGCCTGGCACCTTGTGGCTGCTGGCGGCGGGCTTGCCGTTATTGTGGCTGGTCCAGCGCGGACGCCAGAAAGGCGCGCAATTCGGCGGCGCTCTGGGCTGACGGCGCGGCGGGCCGCAGGTCCAGATACGCGCCGGGGCCGGTGCGGCCCAGCAGCTTGAAGGACTTGCCGGCGTAGACCGTGGGCCGCACCTGCAGCAGGTCCAGCCGCGACTGGCCGTGGCCCGCATCGGCCTGCACGTGCACGATGAACTGGCAGGAGAACCGGCGTCCCTCGGCGTTCCAGTAGTAGTCGACATCGGGGACGATCAGCACGTCGTGGCGGCGCTGTTCCGGCGGCAGGCGCAGCCACGCGGTCAGCGCCGCGCTGGCCGGCGCCTGCGCCAGGTCGGCGTCGGGCGGGAACAGCGGCGCGCCGTAGGGCAGGGCCATGCGGTAGCGGCGGTGGGCTTCCTGCCGCGCGGGGATGCGCCGCACCGCCTGCAGGATCGCCTGCTGCGCCAGCGGCGGCGCCAGCGGCACCGTCAGTTCGCCGGACTGGGCCTGCGCTGTGGTCGACAGCAGCAACGCCAACAGGGCCGGCACTGCGCGCGGCATCTCAATCCCACTTGCGCATCAGCCGATCCAGCTCGCCGTTTTTTTCGAGCTGGAACAAGGCCCGCTCGAGGCGATCGGTGATGAAGGTCGCCAGCTTTTTGCTGGTCACGAAATACAGCTTGGCGCTGTACATCACCTGCGGCAGGATGCGCACCTTGTCGACGGTGCCGGTGCGCGCCAGCAGCCGTTGCAGGCCGGGGCCGCGATGGAAGAACAGCCGTCCACGGCCGGCGATCAGCTTCTGCAGATTCAGTTGCGGGTTGGTGGAGTTGGCGTCCACCTCGATGCCGCCCAGCCGAGCCAGGACGTCGCCGGCCGCGAAGCCACGGTTGATCAGCACGATGTTGTCGGGCGCCAGCCGGCGCACGTCGTCCCATTGGGTGATGCTGATGGTGTCCTGCGCGCGCGCCAGGAAATGGTATTCGATGGTGTACAGCGCCGGGCCGAGGTAGTGAAAACGCCGCTCGCGCTCGGCGGTGCGCTGCATGGCGCACTGCACGTCCTGCTGGCCGGTCTCCAGTTCCGAGAAAGCGCGTATCAGCGGCTTCCAGCGCTGGTCGCCGACGAATCGCAGCGTGGGCTCGATCTGCTCGACGGCGCGCAGGATGTCGATGCATAGGCCGGTGACGCGGTCCTTGCCGTCGGCGACAAACTTGGGCTCGGTGCCTTCCTGCGCGGCGGTGCGCAGCTCGATGGCCTGGGCGGGCAAGGCGGCCGCCAGGCCGAGCGCGCAGCAAGCCGCGCCAAGCAGCCGGTTCCATCCGCTGTGCTGTCCTGCCATCTGGTTGTCTCCGTATCGCGTTGTACGCTGTTTGATGACAAGCTTACACCAGTATGGCGCCAAAGTCTCAGGGGCGAAGGCGGATAAATTGACGGCCGTTGCGCAGGGTTCCCGCGATGCGGTCCATGCCGTCCAGGCGCGCCTCTTGTGCGAAGCCGCATTTTCGCAGCACGCGTGCCGACGCCGGATTGCCGTCGACGACGTAAGCCAGCACTTGCCGCAACCGCCACTGGCCATCCGCCAGCGCGAGCAGGTGCCGCAGCGCGCGCGTGGCCAGGCCGCGTCCCGTGTGGTCGCGGGCGATGCGGTAGCCTGCCTCGGCGCTGCCGGCCTGGCGGTCGATGTCCTTCAGGTTGGCGCGGCCGACGATGCGGCCCTGTCCATCGAGGATCAGGCAGGGATGCCAGGTGCCGTTCGCGTGGCCGTCCAGGTATTGGCCGATGTGGTCCCGCACGCCCTGCGGCGTATAGAACTCCGCGGGGCGCGGCGCGATGTGCTGCTCGAACCAGTGCCGGTTCTCCAGCTCGAATTGCAGCAGCGGCGCGGCGTCCTCCATTTGCAGTGTTCGGATGATGATGTCGTTCATGCAGTCTCCAGAAAATCGTTTGAACAGGCCACCAGCGCGGCGCAGGCCAGCGTGGCCGCGCCGGCCGCCGTCAGCGCCGGGACGATGCCGCAGCGCGCCGCCAGCATGCCCCACGCCGCGCTGCCGACCGTCTGGCCGGCGGCGATCGCCAGGATGTGGACCGACAGCGTGCGGGCCCGCACGGCATCGGGGAAGGCCTTCTGCGCCGCGCCGTTGAGCGTGGTGACGATGGCCGACCACGCCACGCCGCCGATCAACACCAGCAGCAGGCGCAGCGGCTGCGAGGCGGCATGGCCGAGCGTCGCCAGCATGGCGCCGTACACGCCCAGGCCGCCGGCCAGCACCAGGCGCTTGACCGCGCGCCGGCGCACGGCCGGCAGCACGACGGCGGCCACCACCGCGCCCGCGCCCAGTGCGCCCATCAGCGAGCCGTAGGTGCCGGCGTCGGGATGCAACAGCGGCAGCAGCGCGGCAAACGCCGCCGACACGAAGAAGATCCCCATCGCGTACAGCAGCAGCGAGCGATAGCGCGGCGAGGCATAGCTGATGCGCAGCGCGCTGGCCATGCCGTGGTGGCCGGCGCCCGGCGTCACAGCGCGCGGCGTGTCGGCCGGCCGCCATTGACGGTAGATCCACAGCAGCGCGCTGAACGACACGGCGTTGAACAGGTACAGCGGCCCCGCGCCGGACAGCTGGAACAGCACACCGCCCAGCGCCGGTCCGGCCAGCGCCGCCAGGTTGTAGCTCAGGTTGTTCAACGTGGCGGCCGACTCGACCTCGTGCAGCGGCACCAGCGACGACATCGACGCCTGCCACGCCGGCATCGTGAACGCCATGCCCGCACCCATGACAAAGGTCAGCAGCAGCAGGGCCGGCACCGGCTGCCTGCCGCCGTAGGCCAGCAAGGCCATCACGACGGCCGCCACCGCCATCACGGCGTTGCTGCGAAAGAGCAGCGTGGGCCGGTGCAGCGTATCGGCCAGCGCGCCGGCGGGCAGCGCGAACAGCAGCATCGGCGCCCAGGTCGCGGTCTGCACCAGCGCCGTCAGCTGCGGCGATTGCGACAGCGAGGCGATCTGCCACGCCGCCGCGAAGGCCTGCATGCGGCTGCCCAGGTTGGACAGCAGGTTGGCCATCCACAGCTGGCGGAAGCGCGCGTGGCGCAGCGGCTGGAAAATCGAAACGGTGTGGGATGGCGATGGCATGGCGGCAGTCTAAAAGTGCGCCGGCGGCCGGGTCAATCTTGATTCCTGCAATCGACATTACAATACGCGGATGAGCAAAGACCTATCCGCATCCGAGGCGGCGCGCATCCTGGGCGTCAGTCTCGCCACGCTGTACTCCTATGTCAGCCGGGGCATGCTGACGCCCAGCGGCGCGCAGGCCGACCGCAGCAAGCGCTATCCGCACGACGAGGTGCTGCGGCTGGCCGCGCGCAAGGCCGACGGCAAGCGCGGAGGGCACAAGGTCGCCGCCGCGATGAACTGGGGCACGCCGGTGCTGGAGACGCGCATTTCCGGCATCGCCGACGGCCGCCTGCACTATCGCGGCCACGACGTGCTGGCGCTGGCCGGCGGCGCCACGCTGGAGCAGGTGGCCTGCCTGCTGTGGGACGACGGCGGCATCGACTACTTCGCCGACGCGCCCGCAGCGTTCGCCGCAGGCGTTGCTGCAACCATCGACAGCACGCGCGCCATGCCGCCATTGGAAGCGGCCATGTGCATGCTGCCCGTCTGCGCGCAGTCGCTCTGCGCGCGCAACGACTTCGCCGCCGGCGCCGCGTTGATGCGCATGCTGGCCGCGCTGCTGCTGAAGCGCGCGCCGTCGACGCAGCCGCTGCACCTGCAAGTGGCGCAGGCATGGCAAGCCGACGCCGCGCAAACCGAATGGATACGCGCGGCGCTGGTGCTGCTGGCCGACCATGAATTGAACGCCTCCGCCTTCACCGTGCGCTGCGTCGCCTCGACCGGCGCCGGCCAGGCAGCCACGCTCAGCGCCGGCCTGGCTGCCTTGTCAGGTCCCCAGCACGGTGCCGGCAGCACCATGATCCGCGCCATGCTGGAAACGGCGCTCGCAGCGGACAGCATCGACGTCTGGTTCGATGGACGCGACCCCAGCGTGGTCGGCTTCTCGCACCCGCTGTACCCGCAAGGCGATCCACGCGGCGCCTGCCTGTTGGAGCGCATGGCGGCGTGGCCGCAAGCCGGCGCCGTGCTGGCGATCGGCGAGCGCGTCGCCGCACGATTGGGCATGCCGGCCAACGCCGACTTCGCGCTGGCGGCCATGAGCGTGGTCTGCGGCTGGCCGCCGGCGGCCGGGGAAATCCTGTTCGCGTTGGCCCGCTCGGCCGGGTGGATCGCGCACGCCGCCGAGCAGATCGCCAACGGCAGCATGATCCGCCCCCGTGCGCGCTATGTCGGCACGTACCAGGTGACATAAGCGCGAGCTGTTGTGCTGCTGCAACGGAACCATTCGCGGAGCATCGGCGTAAACCCGTAGCGCCATACACATCCCCACACTGGCTAGCACAACCGGATAAAACCGTTTACATTCCATGACTTGGAACCTGGGCTTGTAGACGTTTCCACCCCCAGGTTTGGTCTCGGAATTTCGGCGGGCGTGTGACCTTTGTTTGGGGGAGTCAGGATGAAATGCATAGCCTCGCTGATGCTGCTCGGCGGCCTGGTCGCGGCGCTTCAGCCGGCGCGTGCCGAGAAGCCGCCGCTGCACCTGGCCAGCTTGGAATGGTTGCCTTACGTCGGCCACAGTCTTCCCGACGGCGGCATGTCCGGGGCGGTGGCCAAATCGGTCGCCGCGCGCTTTGATTACGGTATCAAGATCGACTTCTTTCCCTGGAAGCGCGCCATGCAGGTCGGCGGCAGCGATCCCGACTTTGTCGGCTACTTCCCCGCCTACCATACCGCCGAGCGGGCCCAGCAATGTCATTTCAGCGCGCCGATGGGGAGCAGCACCATCGGCCTGGCGACGCTGGCGGAGGCGCCCCTGCACTGGCGCGTGCTGGACGATTTGGCGGGCAACAAGCTTGGCGTGGTCCTGGGCTACTCGAACGGCGAAGCGTTCGACCAGATGGTCAAGAGTGGCAAGCTGCTGGTCGATGTCTCGGAAAGCGACACCATCAACCTGAAGAAGCTGCTGGCTGGCCGGATCCGCGCGGCGGTGATCGATAAAGCCGTGCTTCGCTACCTTCTCGCAAGCGATGCCGCCTTGAGCAAGGAACGGGCAAGGCTGGTATTCGACGGCCAGCCCCTCGCTGTGCTGACCCTGCACGTTTGCTTCCAGCGCACGCCGCTGGGCCTGAAACTGAAGCAATCCTATGACGAAGCCCTGCGGCGCACCGATATCGGCGGCATCGAGAACGCGTACCTTGACCACCTGGACCGCACGCTGGATGCGGGACGCCGCTAGCCATCTTGCCTCTATCGAAAGCTTGCCTTGAAGCTGCGTGTTGCAATCGTACTGGTGATCGCGATCGGACTGTCGGTCCCGGCCTCGATCAATGTCTACAGCAATCGTCACCGCGAGGAAGCGATGATGCAGCGTTGGGAGTTCGAGCATCGCCACTTGACCGAAATCCTGGCGCTCGGCATGCAGGAGCCACTGTGGAACGTCAATGCCGATGCCGGCTTGCCCTTGCTCGCTTCGCTGTTCCTGGATGAGCGCGTCGTCTCCATCAGCGTGCGGGACAAAAGAACCGGCGAGTTCCTGTCGAAAGCGTATCCGGAACGCCGGAACGGCCGCAGTACCCACGTGATACGGACGGTGTCGCGCGACGGCGAGGTGATCGGCAACGTCGATCTGGAGATGGCCAGCGGCCTGGTCGCCGCCGAGATCGAACGCGAGCGGAGCCACTTTGTGCTGACCATGGGCGGCGCCCTCGTGCTGTCACTGGTCATGATCGTCGCCCTGCTGCAACGCCGCCTGCTGGCGCCGATCAAGCGCCTGATGCAGGAGTCGGCACGGCTGGCCGAAGGGGATTTTTCGCATCCCTTCGTCTGGAAACGTGACGACGAACTTGGCGCCCTGGGCCGCAGCGTCGAGCATACCAGGCAGGCCTTGCACGCTTACTTCGTTGAAATCGAGGCGAAGAACATCGCTTTTCAAAAAGAGATCGAATACCGCGTGCACGCGGAACTTGAACTCCAGCGCCATCGCGATCATCTCGAGGAACTGGTATCCGACCGCACGGCGCAGCTGCAAATCGCCAAGGAACAGGCCGAGTCCGCCAACCGCGCGAAGAGCACCTTCCTGGCGAGCATGACGCACGAGCTGCGCACGCCGCTTAACGCGATCCTGGGCTATGCCCAGATACTGAAACGAAACAAGGCGCTCGACGAACGCCAGTCCGCTGGATTGAACACCATCGAGCAAAGCGGCGAACACTTGCTCATGCTGATAGAAGATTTGCTCGACCTGGCCAAGATCGAGTCCGGCAAATTCGAACTGCTGCTCGCCACGGTCGATCTGACTGCCTTCATCGCCAGGGTAACGCGGATCATCCAGGTGCGCGCCCAGCAGAAGGGTTTGGTCTTCGAAGTGTCCGCCCCCGAGCACTTGCCCCACGTTTTGATCGATGAGAAGCGCTTACTGCAGATACTGCTTAACCTGCTGGGCAATGCGGTCAAGTTCACCGATCAGGGCCAGGTCAGCCTGCGCGTCGCATGCGACGAGCAGGCCGGATCCCATGGGCATCTGGCGTTAAGCTTTGAGGTGAGCGACAGCGGCGTGGGCATGTCCGCCGACCAGCTTGAAAAAATATTCCAGCCTTTCGAACAGGTCGGCGATGCGCAGCGCCGGCTCGGCGGTACCGGCCTGGGCCTGGCGATCAGCGGCCAGCTGGCGCGCCTGATGAATAGCGAAATCCAGGTCACCAGCGCACCGGGCGTGGGCAGCCGCTTCTGGTTCTCCATTGAAGTGGAGCCGGGGGCCGTGGCGGCGCCGGCGTCGGCGGCCGAGCGCAACGTCATCGGTTACCTGGGCGAGCGCAAGACCATCCTGATCGTCGACGACCTCGCTGCCAACCGCGACATGCTCAGCGACCTGCTGACCAGCATGGGCTTTAACGTCGAGCTCGCATGCAATGGCCAGGAAGCGCTCGACAGCGTGCGCCAGCACCCACCCCACGCCGTGCTGATGGACATCGTCATGCCGGTGATGGACGGCATGGAGGCGACCAGGCGGATTCGCCGCTTGCCGGACATGGCCACGCTGCCGATCATTGCCATTTCGGCCAGCGTCACCGAGCAAGACCAGGATGACTGCATGGCCGCCGGGCTCGACGCCTTCATGACCAAGCCGGTGCACCAGAATGGCTTGCTGGAGAACCTGGGCCGATTCCTCGGCGTGGTCCTGTGCCATGAAGAGCAGGCCGTGGCAACCGCCGGCCCCGCCGCCGAAAACCAGCTCACGCCGCCGCCCCGCGCCCAGCTGGAGCAACTGCACCGCCTCGCGCGCGAGGGCGACATGCGTGCGATACGTAATTTGGCCGACGAGATCGAGCGCGCCGACAGCCAATATCGGGAATTCGCCCAGACCTTGCGTCAGTTGGCCAGGGAGTACCATTCCAAAGCACTGGCCGAATTGGCCGCGCAATACGTGGAGAGCGCCGAATGACGGACGAAAGACAAACCATCCTCATCGTTGACGACGTGCCGGCCAACATCGGTGTGCTGGTCGAGTTTCTCGAGGAGAAGGAGTTTCGCGTGCTGATCGCCCGCGACGGCGAAGAGGCGCTGGAGCGATGCCGTCTGGTCCGGCCCGACCTGGTCTTGCTGGACGTGATGATGCCCGGCATCGATGGCCTGGAAACCTGCCGCCGCCTGAAGCAGGACAGCGACACGGTGCAGATCCCCGTGATCTTCATGACGGCCCTGACCGACAGCGATAACGTGGTGGCGGCGTTCGAGGCCGGCGGCGTCGATTACGTGACCAAGCCTATCCGTATCGCGGAGGTGCTGGCGCGCATCCATACCCATCTGGCGCTGCGCAAGATGAACCTGCAGCTTTCGGCCCAGAACGCGCTGCTGCAAGAAACCAACGATCGTCTCCTGCAAGCCGAGAAGATGGCGTCCATCGGACAGCTCGCCGCCGGCGTCGCCCATGAAATCAACAACCCGATCGGCTTTGTTAACTGCAATTTGGGGAGCCTGCAAAACTATGTGACGACCTTGTTCGGCGTGATCGACGACTTCGGGCAGTTGGCCGACGCCACGCCCGCGCTCGCGGCGCGCATGGCGCAACTGAGGCAAGCCGCAGATGTCGACTTCATCCGCGAGGACTTTGTCACCTTGATGAACGAATCGCGCGACGGCATGCAACGCGTGAGGAACATCGTCCAGTCGCTCAAGGATTTCTCGCACGTCGACCGGGCCGACACCAGCTTGGCCGACTTGCATCAAGGGCTGGACAGCACGCTGAACATTGTCAACAGCGAGATCAAGTACAAGGCCGACGTCGTCAAGGAATATGGCGACTTGCCCCCGGTCGAGTGTGTCGCGTCCCAGCTCAACCAGGTGTTCATGAACCTGCTCGTCAATGCCGCCCATGCGATCGTCCAAAAGGGCGTGATCACCATCCGCACCGGCCGCGCCGGGGACTGGGTCTGGGTCGAGATCGGCGACACGGGGGCCGGCATGGACGCCGCGACCATCCAGCGTATTTTCGAGCCCTTCTTCACCACCAAGCCCATCGGCGTGGGAACCGGCCTGGGCCTGTCGGTCTCGTACGGCATCGTTAAAAGCCACGGCGGCCGTATCGAAGTCCACAGCGAATTGGGCAAAGGCAGCCGGTTCACCGTGTATCTGCCAATTTGCCGGGACCGCGCCGCATGAACCGGCGTGCGCCACAGTTGCCGGTCCAACTGGGCGGATGGCTGTGCTTTCCGATCATGCTTGCCATCGCTGGCGCGCTGGGCCTCGATGCGCGCGCACAAGCGGCGGACATGCCTGAAGTACTTGTCGGGATGGGACTGCCCAAGCCACCCTACATCATGGAATCGGGTAGCTCGGGCCTCGATTACGACATTGCCAGGCAGGCCCTGGCGGCCGGCGGCTACAAGATGGTTGGCCGCAGCTTGCCGCAGACACGCGCACTGGCAATGCTGCGCGCCGGCCAGCTCGACGGCATGCTGTCGACGACGGAAGGAATCGGTGGCCAGGATTTTTTCACCGACCCGTACATTGTTTATCAAAACGTCGCGACCACGCTCACCAGCCGGCGCCTGGTGCTTCGGCAGATCGAGGACTTGTCCAACTATTCGGTGGTGGCGTTCCAGAACGCCAGCATGGTGCTGGGCGAGCGTTTCAGCCTGATCGCGAGCGGCCATCCGGATTACCGGGAGGTGCCATCCCAGATCACGCAAAACAAGCTGCTCTTTACCGGAAGGGTCGATGTGGTGGTGGGGGACCGTTTGATTTTTCACTACTTCAGCAATAAGCTCGACCCGCAGATCGATGGCACGAAGGCGGTCACCTATCACAGGATCTTTCCGGAGAGCCCGCGCAAGGCGGTGTTTCGCGATGCGCGCGTGCGCGACGCCTTCAACGCGGGCTTGAAGATCATTCGCGCCAACGGTGCGTACGATGCCATCATGACCCAATACATCGGCGCAGCGCGGCCCTGATTTCGATCATCGGCCGGCATGTTGGCCGGCCACGACCTCGACCAGCTGTTGGCGCGCCCAGGCATGGGCGGGATCGCCGTGGAAGCGTTCATGCCAGATCATGGCCGGCGACAAGGGCGCCACGTCCAGCGGCAAATCAAGAAGCGCGAGCGGAAGCCTCTCCGCAAGCCGTTGCGCCAAACGGCTGGGCAAGGTGAGGATCATGTCGCTGTCGGCCACCAGCATCGCACCGGCCAGGAAGTGCGGCACGCGCAGCGCGACGTGGCGGGTGAGCCCCTGTGTCGAGATGGCGGCATCGACCGCGCTTTCGCCCACGCCGGAAATGGTCACGGCAATGTGGCGCAGGGCCAGATAGCTCTCGAGACTGAGCCCGCCTTCCGCGCAGGGATGGCCGGCTCTCACCACGCACACCATGTTGTCGGTGTAAAGGCCACGTCGATAAAGACTGCCGGGCAGTGCGCCGAAAATTCCCAATGCCAGATCGACCGTCCCTTGTTCGACAAGCCGGACGTTGTCCCCGGCCGGTTGCGCGATGTGGAGACTGAGCGCGGGCGCGTGTCGCTCGAAGCGTTCCATCAAACCGGCAAGTACCAGCAAGCTCAGATGATCGTGCGCGGCGATCGTGATTCGTCCCGTCGCGGAGGCGGGATCGAAGACGGCGGGGGAGACGATGCCTCGCGCGTCCTCCAGCAGCCTGGACACCGGACCTGCCAACGCCTCGCCGCGTGGCGTCAGTTCCAGCCCGAGCCTGCCGCGAACCAGCAGGCGATCACCCAGCATGGTGCGCAACCGTCCCAGCGCGCGACTGGCGGCCGGCTGGCTCAAGCCCAGGCGCAGGCCCGCCTGGGTGACGCTGCGCTCGCGGACCAGCGCTTCGAACAGCTTTAACAGGTTGAGGTCGATCGTAGAGAAATCCACTTGGCGCATATTCGCTATGTCTTTCATGTCATTGATGCATGCCGCGCAATCATGCACCCTTCGGGTTCATCTTTAAAGGAGATTTTTGCATGACCGCTTCCATCCCACTTCCTTACGTTGTCTTCGGCGTGACCGGCCGTACCGGCGCCGCTGCCGCCGATGCGCTTTTGCGCGCCGGCCTGCCCGTGCGTGTCGTGGTGCGCGACCCGGCCAAGGGCCGTTTCTGGGCCGAACGCGGCGCCGAGGTCGCGCTGGCCGACCTGACAGACCTGGCTTCGATGACCAGGGCGCTCACGCGGGCGCAGGGCGCCTACGTCGTCAGCCCCCAGCATTACAACCGTGAAGACCTGTTCGAGCTGGCCGACCTGATTGCCGGGACCACGGCGCGCGCGGCGGTCGCGGCGAAGGTGCCCAAGCTGGTGGCGCTGTCCTCGGTGGGCGCCGACCGCGCAAGCGGAACGGGATGGATCGGGATGAACCGCATGTTCGAGCAGCGGCTGGCGGAAGCAGGTATCGCCACCGTCTTCCTGCGCGCGGCGTACTTTATGGAGAACTGGATGCCGATGGTTGGACATGCGCTGCGCGCTGGCACGTTGCCGACGTTCCTGGCGCCACCACAGCGTCGCCTGCCAATGGTGGCGACTGCGGACGTGGGCAGCGCGGCGGCGGCTTTGCTGCAGGAGGAATGTAAGGGGATCCGCGCCGTCAATCTCGCGGGACCGCAGGACTACGCGCCGAACGATGTCGCCGCCATCCTTTCGTCCATGCTGGACAAGCCTGTCGACGTGGCGGTGCTGCCGGAAGCGGAGTGGCCGCGGGCACTGGCGGGCGCTGGTTTCTCGGCCGCCGCGCTTGCCGGCTTCACCGAAATGACGCGCGGCCTCAATGGCGCGCATATCGACACGGGGAGCGATGCCTCCGCGATCGAGCGGATGGGGACGACGCCGCTGGAACGTGTCATCAAGAGCGCCCCGATGGCATAGACGCGGCGCGTAGGCTTGCAAGCCACGACATTTCAAGGAATGTCGAAATATATTGACAGCTTGGTGACATGGGCCTATTCTTTATTCGTCGTTTAACGAATAAGCCTATGAAATCCTGTTGTGACACCCAGGCGGCCAGCGTCGCCGTCCTTGAAATTGACGCCGATGAGGTCGCGATGATGTGCAAGGCGCTGGGCCATCCGGCGCGCGTGCAGCTGCTGAAATACCTGTCGGCCTATGGCGCGTGTTATTTCGGCAGCCTGGCCGATGTGCTCCCGCTGGCCGCATCGACCATTTCGCAGCACGTGTCGATCCTGAAGCAGGCCGGGCTGATCCTGGGCTCGTCGGACGAACAGCGGATGTGCTACTGCGTCAATCCGGACCGGTTGGCACAGCTGAAGCAGCTGATCGGTGGATTGTAATTTTTTTCTCTTTTATTTCGTCATTCGACGAATAACAAATGGAGCGATGATGAGTGAAATGAAACCGAACGTCTCCGATATTTCCCTGCCGGTGGCGGTGCTGGGCGCCGGCCCGGTCGGCCTCGCGGCCGCCGCGCACCTGGTCGAGCGCGGCTTCACGCCACTGATCTTCGAAGCCAGCGACGATGTCGCCGGCAACCTGGCCAGCTATCGCCACGTGCGGCTGTTCTCTCCCTGGCGCTACAACATCGACAAGGCGGCCCGCAAGCTGCTGGCCAAGGCCGGCTGGGCGTCGCCTGCGGCCGATGAACTGCCCACCGCTGGCGAGATCATCGACCGCTACCTGCGCCCGCTGTCGGCATTGCCCGAACTGGCCGGCCACCTGAAGCTTGGCCATCGCATCACCCACGTCTCGCGCCTGGGCTTCGACAAGGTCAAGACGCGCGGGCGCGAACATGCTCCGTTCCTGCTGCGTGCCCAAACCAGGGACGGCGAGCGGGAGTATTTCGCGGAAGCGGTGATCGACGCGACGGGAACCTGGTCCCATCCCAATCCCTTGGGCGCCAATGGTATCGATGCGATTGGAGAGCCGGACCATGCAGCGCGCATCGTCCATGGCATGCCCGACGTGCTCGGCGCCGATCGCCACCGTTATGCGGGCCGGCGGGTGCTGGTCGTGGGTAGCGGCCACTCGGCCGCCGGGGCGCTGTTGGCCTTGGCGCAGCTGGCGGAAGAAGTCCCTGGAACGTCCCTTGTGTGGGCGGTGCGGGGCGCGACGGTGGACAAGACCTTCGGTGGCGGCAGCGCGGATGGCCTGCCGGCGCGCGGCACCTTGGGCGCACGTTTAAAAGCGCTCCAGGCCTCCGGCGCGCTTGAGATTCATACCCGCTTCCGCATCCACGCCTTGGACATCGACGGCGACACGCTGCGCGTCACCGGCGAAGAGGCCGGCGGCGCCCGCCCGTTGATCGAGGGCGTCGATCAGATCGTGGCGGCGACCGGCGCACGGCCCGACCTGGCGCTGACGCGCGAACTGCGCGTGCGCCATGATCCGTGGCTCGAAAGTACCGATGCGCTGGCGCCGCTGATCGATCCCAACGAGCACAGCTGTGGTACCGTCCGTCCTCACGGGCATCGCGAACTCGCGCATCCGGAGTCCGGATACTACGCCGTGGGCGCCAAGAGCTATGGCCGCGCGCCCAACTTCCTGATGGTGACCGGCTACGAGCAGGTGCGTTCGGTGGTGGCGGCGCTCGCCGGCGACCTGGCGCAGGCGGACGACGTGCAGCTCGAACTGCCGGAAACAGGCGTCTGCGGCACGCGCCAAGCCTTTGGCGCCGAAGCCGCGCCGGCCAGCTGCTGCGGCGGCCCGGCGCCGGCCGGCAGCGCCGCCTGCTGCGTACAGGACGCGCAGGCGAAGGCCGAGGGCAAGCCGGGCTGCGGCTGCGGTGGCCCGGCGCCGGCACAGGTGCCCAAGGCAAAGTCCTGCTGCGCATAAGCGCCGCTGCTCATCTGGAAAAGGCGGACACCCATGCATCGTCCCTGGCGCACCATCGGCATACTGGCATTCACGCAGATCGCCTCCTGGGGCTCGCTTTACTATGCGTTCAGCGTGGTGGCGCCCGGTATCGGGCAAGAACTGGGGATGCGCGCGGAGCTGGTGTACGGCTCCTTCTCCTGGAGCCTGCTGGTGGCCGGGTTGGTCGCGACGCCCACCGGCATGCTGCTGGATCGCTTTGGCGGGCGGTGGGTCATGGCGGCGGGTTCCGTCGTCTGCGGCGCGGGATTGATCTGGCTGAGCCGCAGTGCCGGGACGCTATCGTATTTCGGCGCCTGGACGGTGCTCGGCGTGGCCATGTCGCTCACGCTGTACGAGGCGGCGTTCGCCACGATCAACCGAAAATTCGACCAGAACAGCCGCCAGGCGATATCGACGCTGACCTTGTTTGCCGGCTTCGCCAGCACGGTGTTCTGGCCGCTGACGCTGAAATTGAGCACGGCCATTGGCTGGCGTGACACCTATCTGTGGTACGGGATCGTGCAGCTGCTGGCATGCCTGCCGCTGCACCTGATGCTGGGCCGCGATGCGGCGGCCGCACATGGGCCGCATGCGGCGCCGGAGCGCAGCCATACATTGGCCGAGGCGCTGCGCCATCCCGCGTTCTGGAAACTGGCGATGGCGTTTTCCGCGAACATGTTCATCTTTTCGGCGTTGTCCGTGCACCTGATTCCGCTGCTGAAGGACTTCGGCCACACGGCGGCACTGGCGGTGTCGATGTCGACGCTGATCGGCCCCATGCAGGTGGCCGGACGCATCTGCGAAAGAACCGTGGCCCGGAACGCGGCGCCGCAGACGGTCGGAAAATTCACCTTTGCCGCTCTGCCGGCCGCCGTCCTGGTGCTGCTGCTGTTCGGCGGCCAGGCCTGGTTTGTGGCGGCATTTTGCATCCTCTACGGACTCAGCAACGGCATCCTGACCATCGTGCGCGGCACCATTCCCCAGGCGCTGTTCGGGCGCAGGAACTACGGGGCGATCTCGGGTGCGATGGCTGGGCCTTCGCTGCTCGCCAAGGCGGCCGGCCCCTTGGTCGCCGCCGCGGTTTTGCGGGCCTACCCAAGTCCGGTCGTTTTGCTGTTCATCCTGCTAGGGATGTCCATCATCTCCCTGATGTTTTACCTGGGCGCGGTAAGGCTTGGGGCCACAGGAATTTCGCGGTTCGCCGGGACGCAAAAAAGGCCTACGCGCCGGAGCGGGTAAGCCTCAATTACTGCTGCTGAATTCGGTGGTAGGCCGTGCGGGATTCGAACCTGCGACCAACGGATTAAAAGTCCGCTGCTCTACCAGCTGAGCTAACGACCCCCGAAAGAGGCCGTATTATATACAGCCTGCCGCAAACTGCAAAGGGTTTTGTGAAAACAATTTATTCCCTTCTTACTTCATGCCCAGCGCCGCCGTCACCTTCAGCACTTCGTCGGCGGTGGTCACGCCCTCTTGCACCTTCATCGCGCCGGCGATGCGCAGCGGCTTCATGCCGTCGGCCACGCTCTGGCGGCGCAGCGCCTGGATGTCGGTCTCCTCGCGCACCATCTCGCTGAAGCCTTCCGTCACCGTCAGCAGCTCGTAGATGCCGGTGCGGCCGCGATAGCCGGTCTGCCGGCATTCGGGACAGCCCACCGGGCGGTATACCGTGGACGGCTTGGGCAAGTCCCAGGCGCCGCCGATGCTGTGCCAGATGTCGTCGGTCAGTTCGCCGTCCGGCTTCTTGCATTCGCTGCACAGCGTGCGCACCAGGCGCTGCGCCATGATGCCGATCAGCGTGGCCTCCAGCAGGTAGTAGGGCACGCCCAGTTCCAGCAGCCGCATCACGGCCGACGGCGCGTCGTTGGTGTGCAGCGTCGACAGCACCAGATGGCCGGTCAGCGCGGCCTGGATCGCCATCTCGGCGGTGGCGAGGTCGCGGATCTCGCCGACCATGATGATGTCCGGATCCTGCCGCATCAGCGCGCGCACGCCGTCGGCGAAGGACAGCTCGATCCCGGGCTGCACCTGCATCTGGTTGAAGGCCGGTTCCACCATCTCGATCGGGTCTTCCACCGTGCAGACGTTGACCTCCGACGTGGCCAGCGCCTTGAGCGTGGTGTACAGCGTGGTGGTCTTGCCGGAGCCGGTCGGCCCGGTCACCAGGATGATGCCGTGCGGGCGCGCGGTCAGTTCGTCCCAGCGCTGCGCGTCGTCGGGCGGGAAGCCCAGTTCCGGCAGGGTCTTGACCACCACCTCTGGATCGAAGATACGCATCACCAGCTTTTCGCCGAAGGCGGTCGGCAGCGTCGACAAGCGCAGTTCGATTTCCTGGCCGCCGGCGGTGCGGGTCTTGATGCGGCCATCCTGCGGGCGGCGCTTCTCGATCACGTCCATGCGCCCCAGCAGCTTGATGCGCGCGGTCATCGCGATCATCACCACCGCCGGCACCTGATACACCTGGTGCAGCACGCCGTCGATGCGGAAGCGGATCGCCGCCATGTCGCGCTTGGGTTCCAGGTGGATGTCCGAGGCGCGCTGTTCGAACGCGTACTGCCACAGCCAGTCGACGATGTTGATCACGTGCTGGTCGTTGGCGTCGACCTGCTTGTTGGTCTTGCCCATCTCGACCAGCTGCTCGAAGTTGTTGCGCAGCGCGAGGTCGTTGGTGTTGGATTTGTTGGCCTTCTTGATCGACTTGGCCAGGCTGAAGAACTGCGTGATGTACTGCGCGATGTCGAGCGGGTTGGCGATCACGCGGCGTATCGTGCGGCGCGAGATCTTGGCGATCTCCGCTTCCCATTCGACCGCATAGGGATCGGCGGTGGCCACCACCAGCGTGTCGCCGCTGATTTCCAGCGGCAGGATGTTGAAGCGCGCCGCGTAGCTGGCCGACATGACGTCGGCCACGCGGGTGAAGTCGATCTTCAGCGGGTCGATGCGGGTGAAGGCCAGGCCGGTGCGCGCGGCCAGCCATTCGCACAGCGCGTCCAGCGTGAGCAGCTTGTGCGGCGGCTGCGCCGACAGCAGCTTGCCATGCGCCACCGCGCACAGCGGGTGCATGGGGCCGACGGCGTTCTTCAGGATGCCCTGGCTGTGCGCGTACAGTTCCTTGACTTCGGCCTTGCGTATCATGCCGTCGGCCAGCAGCCAGGAGTAGATCTGCTGCAGATCGAGCGGCCCCGCCTTGGCGGGCTGCGTGACGGTAGTTGCGGACGTTGCGGACATCGTGCCACTTTCAAAAGTTGGCAGCGGAAAGGCCCGCCGCCGCATTACCTTCGCTTGCTTTGCTTACTTTACTGCCAGGCCGCTGACCCAGGTCTTGGCCGGCAGCTTGGTGTCGGCGGTGATCTGCGCCGCGCGCGCCGCCAGCGCCTCCAGGTCGATGGCGCGCTTGCGCTTGAAGGCGATCGCCACCACGTTACCATCATGTACCGGCGGCAGGCAAATGACTTGCTCGAACGCGAAATTCATCGCCTTGATGTTGCGCGCGTAGCTCGGGTGGTCGCCGAACAGGTTGACCGTCATGATGCCGTCGTCGGTCAGGCAGGCATTGCAGGACTGGTAGAACTCGGCGCTGTCGAGCACCGGGCCGCGCGCGGTGGCGTCGTACAGGTCCACTTGCAGCACGTCCAGCAGGCCGGCGTTGGCTTCGTCGTTGACGTAGTCGAGCGCGTCCATTTCGACCACGCGCAGGCGCTCGTCGTTGTCGGGCAGCTTGAACATCGAGGCGCAGATCGTGATCACCGACGGATTGAGCTCGACGGCGGTGACGGCCGCCTCGGGGAAGGTGACGTAGCAGAACTTGGTCAGCGTGGCCGTGCCTAAGCCCAGCTGGGCGATCTGCGCCGGCTTGTCCAGCCACAGCATCCACGCCATCATCTGTTGCGCGTATTCCAGTTCCGGCCAGTTCGGCTTGCGGATGCGCATCGCGCCTTGTACCCATTCCGTGCCGAAGTGCAGGTAGCGCACGCCGTCCTGTTCCGACAATGTCACCGGCGCATATTTGGGCTTGCGGGCCGGACGGGAGGATTCTTCTTTTTCGATGGATTTTCGTTTGATCAACATGGGGTGGGGGCAAAAGCAGCGGGCGACAGGAGGTGAACCCGCATTATCCCGCGATGCCTTACGGCAAAGCAAGCCTGAAAACGACACTGCCGGTCATCGGACCGGCAGTGCTGGGGGGAGAAGCTGAAGATTAACGCTGCATCGGCTCGACGACCACGCGCAGGCGCACGCGCTCGCCCGGGTCGTAGGACATCACGCTGGTGTAGTTGCGGCCGCGGTAGTCGTAGGTGACTTCATAGCCGGAGGTGCGCGATTCCCAGTGGTCGACGGTGCGGCACTGTTTCACTTGCTGCTCCTGCACGCCGCCGCTGTTGGGCGTGTTGGCGTTGTCGATGCGGTCGCCCGCGACGGCGCCGGCGATGGCGCCCGCCGCGGTCGCGACCGAGCGGCCGGTGCCGCCGCCGACCTGGTTACCGGCCAGACCGCCGATCAGGCCGCCGATGATGGCGCCGCCGACGCCGCGCTGTGGCGCGGGTTGCTGGACCTGCACGTATTCGGTGCGGCATTCCTGGCGCGGACGGTTGATCTGCTCCACTTGCGGGGTCACGCGAACGACCCGGCCGAAATCTTCGAAATCGGCAGCTTGAGCTTGAGCTGCGAAGGGCAGGGCGCCTACGCACAGTACGGATGCGATCAGTTTGGCTTGCAAGTTCATTTGGTACCTCGTTTCAGTTGGGATGTCTGGGTTGGCATGTCAGGGATTCTGATATGGCATGGTAGGTATGGTAATCCCGCCGCCAGGCCATAACTAGTGCTAATCAAGTATCTGTGGCAACAAATTGTAACAGCGATCACAAATGGCCTTGCCTGGGCTCCGAGGGGGAAATGTGCCGATTTGACCCCTAAAACCCCGATAAAATGTTCTGTTTTTAACAAATATTGCGTGAGCCATCACATTCGTATTGATCTGGGAGGAACAACACGTTACCCTAATATGCGTATGGGATTCGAGAAACATATTGAATCAGCCATGGCGAACGCAGACCAGTTTGCCGTGTAAAGTGGACAGGTGCTCAAATTATTTACTCTTTAATTCACAAAATAGGCACGCTCGACAATAAAGTGGACACACCGTACATACCAGGTCAGATTGAGGGAAACACGAGTTTGCTAATGACCGTGCCGCCCAACCTCGTGCAATCGATCCGCGCCTTCCGCGTGGTCGACCTGCAGGAAGAAGCGGCCCGCCTCGGACATCACTTCCTGTACGCGCACTGCATCGCCGGCGCGACCAAGCAGCAAGTCCTGGGCATCATTGCCGAGTCGTTCCTGTTCCCCAAGGGTATAGGCAAGAATTTCGATGGTTTGCGGACAACATTGACCGAAACCATGGCCGGCGCCGGCACCCAGGAGGGTTTCCTGGTGGTGCTGGAGCAACTGCCCAATACCCAGAAATTTGACAAGGAAGCACGGGAAACCCTGCTGGATGTCTTCCGCGACGCTGCCGATTACTGGGCCGACAAGAAAGTCCCGTTCCGGGTATTTTACTCCTTCGAGTAAGCCCGCACTCCCTCCCGCGCCAGCGTAGGAGCGGGCGTGCTGCGCCCCGGGCTGCCCTGCTGCATTGCAACAAATCTTGTTCAGTTGTAGTCCCGACTGCCTGAACAAGGTACAATGTCGGCCTATGAAAAACATCGTCATCCTGATTTCCGGTCGCGGCAGCAATATGGAAGCGGTGGTCCGCGCGGCGCAGGCCGAGCGCTGGCCCGCCCGGATTGCCGCCGTCATCAGCAACCGCGCCGACGCCTCCGGGCTGGCGTTCGCTGCCGAACACGGGATTCCGACGGCCGTTGTGGCCAACAAGGATTACGCCACCCGCGCCGAGTTCGACGCCGCCCTGCAGACCGTGATCGACGGCTTCCAGCCCGATCTGGTGGTGCTGGCCGGCTTCATGCGGATTTTGACGGAGCAGTTTGTCGCGCATTACGCCGGCCGCATGCTCAACATCCATCCTTCGCTGCTGCCGCTGTTCCCCGGCCTGGCGACCCACGCGCAGGCGCTGGCCGCCGGCGTGGCGGAGCATGGCGCGACGGTGCATTTCGTGACGGCCGAACTCGATCACGGGCCGATGGTGGCGCAAGCCGCCGTGCCCGTGTTGCCCGACGATACGGTCGAAACCCTGTCCGCCCGCGTGCTGCAGCAGGAGCATGTGATTTATCCGCGGGCGATACGCTGGTTTGTCGAAGGCAGGTTGACGATAGCGCAGGGCGCGGTCCACGTGGACCACACACAGTAAAACTAACCAAGGATTTCCATGAGATTGCCACCAGCGATACTCGCCAACGCCGAAGAAGTGTTGCGCGAGATTTTGCGCTTTGCCGCGCCGGCCGACACCACCCTGTCGCGCTATTTCAAAGACCACCATCGCCTGGGCGGCCGTGAGCGCGGCGCCATCGCCGAGTGCATCTACAACGTGCTGCGCAACAAATCGTTTTATACCGATTTCTCCGAAGCGGGTGGCGGCGCCACCATGCGCCGCCTGACCCTGCTGGGCATGGCGGACGCGGTCGGCGTCGAATCGCTGGGCGGCCTGACCGAGGACGAAGTGTCCTGGGTCGAGCGCATCCTGCAGATCGACCGCAAGGTGATGCACAAGTCCAGCCGCTCGAACATGCCGAAGTGGCTGTTCGACAAGCTGGTCGAGCAGATGGGCGAGGAAGAAACGCTGGCGCTGGCCGACGGCATGAACTCGCCCGCGCCGCTGGACCTGCGCGTGAACGCCATGAAGGCGACCCGCGAGGACGTGGCCGCCAAGCTGCTGGAAGCGCCGATCCGCAGCACGCCGACGCCGTTCGCGCCGCTGGGCCTGCGCGTGACGCAGAAGCCGGCGCTGCAGAACCTGCCGCTGTTCAAGGAAGGCCATATCGAGGTGCAGGACGAGGGCAGCCAGATCCTGTCGGCCATCGTCGGCGCCAAGCGCGGCGAGATGGTGGTGGACTTCTGCGCCGGCGCCGGCGGCAAGACGCTGGCCCTGGGCGCGACCATGCGCAACACCGGCCGCCTGTACGCCTTCGACGTGTCGGAGAAGCGCCTGGCCAAGCTGAAGCCGCGCCTGGCGCGCAGCGGCCTGTCCAACGTGCATCCGGTGCAGATCGCGCACGAGCGCGACGCCAAGATCAAGCGTCTGGCCGGCAAGATCGACCGCGTGCTGGTCGACGCGCCGTGCTCGGGCCTGGGTACCCTGCGCCGCAACCCGGACGTCAAGTGGCGCCAGCAGCCGAGCGCGATCGGCGAACTGCAGGTCAAGCAGGCCGCCATCCTGGACGGCGCGGCCCGCCTGCTGAAGGGCGGCGGCCGCCTGGTGTACGCCACCTGCAGCTTCCTGGACGACGAGAACGACTTCATCGCCAAGCAGTTCCTGGACACCCATCCGGACTTCGAGCTGGTGCCGATGAACAAGGTGCTGGCCGAGCAGCGCATCGAGCTGGAAATGGGCGACTACCTGAAGCTGCTGCCGCACAAGCACCAGACCGACGGCTTCTTCGCCGCCGTGTTCGAGCGCAAGCCGATGGCCAAGAAGGCTGTCGTCAAGGATGAAGAGGAAGCCGCCGACGAGTAAGCGGCCGCACGACTCATCGCAAAAGGCCGGGGTTCCGGCCTTTTTTACGTTAATCTACTGACCTTAGCCATTACGTCCAGCATTTATGACCCAGCAACAAACTCTGCTCAATCTGATCGACGACATCACCGGCGACCTGCGCGACCCCAGCCAGCTCTGGCAAATCGCCGCCATCATTGGCTCGGTGGTCCTGGGCTGGGGCCTGGCGCGGCTGCTGAAGAAGCGCTTCGGCCGTCAGGAAGTGCACACCGGCATGCTGGGCTTCGGGGTCGAGAGCTTCGGCCGCGTGATGGCGCCGCTGGCCGTGGTCTGCCTGCTGGCCCTGTCGCGGCTGGTGCTCACCAAGTATCACTTCCACGTCAATATGCTCAAGGTAGCGCTGCCCATCTTCGGGGCGCTGGCCGTGATCCGCTTTGCGGTCTACCTGCTGCGCCGCGTGTTCGCACGGCATGGCCAGGTCAGCGCCAACATGCTGGCATTCGAGAAAGTGTTCCAGCTGCTGGTGTGGCTGGCGTTCGTGCTGTACATCACCGGATTTGGCGACGACGTGCTGGCCTATCTGGATAGCATCGTCCTGCCGATCGGAAAATACAAGGTGTCGGTGGCCGACATCCTGCAGGCGACCGTCTCGGTGATCGTGCTGCTGATGCTGGCGCTGTGGGCCGGCGCCGCGCTGGAAGAGCAGCTGATGAAGGTACAGGGCATGCATACCAACCTGCGGGTGGTGGTGGCGCGCACGGCGCGCGCGCTGCTGATCCTGGTGGCGGTGCTGATGAGCCTGTCGCTGGTGGGCATCGACCTGACCGTGCTGTCGGTGTTCGGTGGCGCGCTCGGCGTCGGCCTGGGCCTGGGCTTGCAGAAGATCGCCAGCAACTATGTATCCGGCTTCGTCATCCTGCTGGACCGCAGCCTGACCATCGGCGACATGATCACGGTCGAGAAATATAGCGGCCGTGTGACGCAAATCAACACCCGCTACACCGTGCTGCAAGGCCTGGATGGCGTGGAATCCATCGTGCCGAACGAGATGCTGGTGTCGGGCGCGGTGCAAAACTCGTCGCTGTCGAGCAGCATGTTGTGGATCTCGACCGAGGTCTCGGTGGCCTACGATACCGATGTCGACACGGTGCTCAAGCTGCTGGAGGATGCCGCGCTGACGGTGGACCGCGTACTGAAGGAGGGCAACCTGCCGTCGGCGCAGCTGTTGAGGTTTGGCGCGGACGGGCTGGAGCTGCGGTTGGGCTTCTGGATCAACGATCCGCAGAACGGCCGTGGCGGCGTGACCTCGGACGTCAACCGCGCGATCTGGCGCGCGCTCAAGGAGAACAATATCTCCGTCCCATTCCCGCAACGGGAGATGCGTATTCTCGGCCCCGTGCCGGAGCAGTTTGCCGCCCCGGAAAGCACGACCGTGCCGAAGAAAACGGCAGTGACTGACGGAAATCCTTCCGCAAATCACGTTTAATTCAGCGTACAATGAAGCCCAAGAGTAATACTGACGGACTTCCTGCGCCTGTTGGAAACGCAACATTGTCGGAACGACCGTACAGCGAGACACGCCCACTTTGGAGTAGTAATGATTTTTAGTTTATACGATGTACTGGATTTTTTGGCCAACGGCGTCACCCGACTCACCGCATGGCAAGTATTTTTCTATACGCTGGTGGTCACCCACATCACCATCGCCAGCGTCACCATCTACCTGCACCGCCACCAGGCACACCGCGCGCTGGAGCTGCACGCCATTCCCAGCCATTTCTTCCGCTTCTGGCTGTGGCTGACCACCGGCCAGGTGACCAAGGAATGGGCGGCGATCCACCGCAAGCACCACGCCAAATGCGATACCGAGGAAGATCCGCACAGCCCGGTTACCCGCGGCATCAAGAAGGTTTTCTGGCAAGGCGCCGAGCTGTATCGCGCTGAATCGAAGAACCTGGAAACCATGGAAAAGTATGGCCACGGCACGCCGAGCGACTGGATCGAGCGCAACCTGTACACCCGCTTCAGTTGGCAGGGTGTGGCGGCGCTGCTGGTGATCAACGTCATCCTGTTCGGCGTGATCGGCATCACCGTGTGGGCGGTGCAGATGATGTGGATCCCCGTGACGGCGGCCGGCATCATCAACGGCATCGGCCACTACTGGGGCTACCGCAACTACGATTGCGCCGACGCAGCCACCAACATCATCCCGTTCGGTATCCTGATCGGCGGCGAAGAGTTGCACAACAACCACCACACCTTCGCCACCTCGGCCAAGCTGTCGTCAAAATGGTATGAGTTCGACATCGGCTGGGGCTATATCCGCGCGCTGGAGATGATGGGCCTGGCCAAGGTCAAGAAACGCGCGCCGGAGCCGAAGTTCGCCAAAGGCAAGGTTGAGGCCGACTTCGACACGCTGCAATCGGTGATCGCCAACCGCTACGATGTGATGGCCAAGTACGCCAAATCGGTCAAGCATGCCTGGAAAGAAGAGCTGGAACACCTGAAAGACAAGGCCCAGCTGGAAGCCCGCTTCCTGAAGTCGTCGCGCAAGCTGCTGCAGCGCGAGCCGGGCAAGCTGGAAGCGCCGCAACAGCAACAGCTGGTGGAACTGTTCCAGCACAGCAAGGCACTGGAAACCATGCACAATATGCGCGTGGAACTGGGCGTGATCTGGGAGCGTTCGCATTTCACCCGCGACCAGCTGCTGCACAAGCTGCAAGACTGGTGCAACCGCGCGGAAGCGTCGGGCATCAAGTCGCTGCAAGACTTCTCGCTCCGCCTGCGCAGCTACGCATAAGCAAGTATTGATACAATTGAACGGCCCCGAATCTTCGGGGCCGTTTTTCATTCAAGGAGCAATATGCGATTGCGAACTTATCTGGCGGCCCTGATGCTGGCCTTGCCGCTGTGCGGCGCGCATGCCGCCGACTGGACCGTGCGCTTCGACGGCGCCGGGCCGCTGAAGATCGGCATGCGTTTCGATGCCGTCAATAAAGTGCTGGGCGATCACATGGAGCGCACGCCGAAGGAGTTGCGCGGCTCGCCGAACTGCTTCCAGCTGGAGCCGGCGCGCCAGCCTGGTTTGCTGCTGATGTTTGTCGGCGATGTGCTGAAACGGGTGGATGTGATGGAGGAGGGCATCTCAACCGAGCGGGGCATCGGCCTGGGTGACCCGGTGGAAAAGATACGGCAAGTCTACGGTGAGGCGGTAACGTCCGCGCCGCAGGCCTACGATGACAGCGAGCAGACCCTGACCGTCAAGGCCGGCGGCGGACAATATGCGATCCGCTTCGACACCAGCAAGGGCAAGGTCGGCGCGATCTACGCCGGCGCCTGGAAGGAAGTGCAATACATCGAAGGCTGCCTGTAAAAGAAAAAAGCCGCTGAGCAGATGCTGAGCGGCTTTTTTGCGAGAAGCGAAGACCGGATTACTTGATCTTGGTTTCTTTGAACATGACGTGCTTGCGAGCTTTAGGATCGAACTTCATGATCTCCATTTTAGCTGGCGTAGTACGCTTGTTCTTGGTGGTGGTGTAGAAGAAACCCGTACCTGCGGTCGATTCCAGTTTGATTTTGTCGCGGCCAGTTTTTGCCATGGTAGCTCCCTAATTAGACTTTTTCGCCACGGGCGCGCATGTCGGCCAGTACGGCATCGATGCCGACTTTGTCGATTACGCGCAGACCAGCGTTGGACAGACGCAGGGAGACCCAGCGGTTTTCAGATTCAACAAAAATACGACGGTTCTGCAGGTTAGGCAGGAAACGACGTTTGGTTTTGTTGTTTGCGTGGGAAACATTGTTGCCGACCATCGGCTTCTTCCCAGTAACTTGGCAAACACGTGCCATAACGCACTCCTTAAAAGACATTCCA